>JACCEB011500573.1_pt1 | contig 10742 bp, 11 predicted proteins | sample 7454761 | NCBI WGS metagenome assembly JACCEB01 (sample SAMN15323454, study PRJNA562643) | freshwater metagenome | isolation source: river surface water | place: USA:Blue River Watershed | collected 2017-08-18 | reverse complement strand
TCGGTGAATGCAACCTCAACGCAGACATCTACGCCATCGCAGTCAGCCCCGACGGAGCCCGCATCGCCGTCGCCGACGCCCGAGCCAAGGTCCACCTGATCGATGCCCATACGCTGGTGCTTTCCGCGACATTTCCGGTGGATGAAATGTTCATCCTCGCACGGATGCAGGAGGTCGGGGGCATTCGCTTCCTTCAGTTCAGTCCCGACGGAACCCAAGTGTTCGCTGCCGGCAGCAAACCTACCTCCGGCGGCTTCGTCGAAGCACTTCCTCGGATCATCCCCATCGCGGTGACCGACGGAACGCTTAGCGAGAGTTGGAAAATCAGTTCCGGTAAGGACGGCTTCGTGCTCGATATGCAGACACATCCCAGTGGGGCTCGCATCATCGCCGTGAGCGGGCAACCGGGTACCGGTCGCATCGCCATTTTCGGTCCCGAGTCGACCGAACCGTCGCACGTGGACACAACACCGCCAAACTGCCAGTCCGTCGCAATCCATCCATCGGGAAAGTATCTGATCACTGCGGCAACCAGCCGAGGTGGGGGCAATGGAAAATCCCTTTCGCCAGACGGTAAATATCTTCGAAACACATCGCCCCTTCACCTGTTCTCACTCACCAGTTGATCAGCCACTTGCCAGAAGTCGCCGATGGCGATCGTGCTGACGCAGCCCATCACCGCAACATTCCCACAATCGCCGCACCTGCCTCGCGTCCCCATGCGCGCGCATCCTCACCGTTGTAATGGATGCCATCACTCCCCGTTTTATTCATGACGTAACGCGTCATCCGTAGCGAATCAACATACCGAACCCTTTGAGAGCGTGTTGCTTCGACAATAAAGCGGCGCACATCCGCCTGGGTTTGCCTCGAGAACTTCGTGCTATCAGGCGGCAAAATCCAGACCACTGGACGCTCTCCGATGAGCGCCAAGAACTCCTCGACCTGCCCTCGTTTTCTTTTCAGATCATCCTCCTTGAGACCTGCCTGAAATCTCTCAAACCAGTTGGTACCAAACTGCATCACAACCAGTTGCGGACGGTGCTTCTGCAGCAGGGCATCGATTTTCGGTGTTTCCACAGGGGGCGGACGCTGTCCGTTGTGGTATTCCAAGATCTTCGTGACCCCCCCGACGCTACTCCGAAACCCGCACCGCGTGACATAAACGGGCTGATTCGGCAGCCAACTTTCCGGCGAGGAACCACAAGATCCATACATGGCGACCCCACCCGACCCAAATCGCTGCTCAAGAACCCCCAACAGCGTCTCTCCAAACGTCCCCACCATCATGGAATCCCCCACAACCAAAACCCGCGTCCGGTTGAGGGATAGAAAGGGAATCGCGTGCGCGCGCCTCCCCATCGAACCGATCAACGAACAGCCAAACGCCGCGATGAATGGACGACGTCTCATCATTTTGACTCGTCCTCGTTGCTACTCCCAGGACCGGCAATACCTGTTGGAAACCGCTTTTCATCAGACAGTTGAATGTATCGCGACAACTCCGGACGCCCCGTATGATCACTCGTCTTGATCGCACTCCACCGCGATGAATCCAAATCCATCAGATGCATCTCATAGACGCCCCCTTGCGAGTAGCGATTTAACGCCTGCGCCTGTAATCGGATATGTGCGGGGTGACAGACCAACACCTGAGCGTCCGAATACTTCCCCTCCAAAACGCGAAGCACCTCATATCGGTAAATCACCGCAGACTCCTGATATGGCAGTAACTGATTGAAATCCAACACCGGCGACTTGCTCGCTAACCGGACTTTCAACCGGATGAGATCGGGAGTGACCCCCTCCTTGAAAACCACTCCAGGCCCGCCCGGCACACCCGAAGCCTCTAACTTCTTCGGTAAACCCGCGGTATCGAGATCACCCTGGATGGTTTCGTAAACCGCATCCGCCCATTTCGTCATGTCAGCCCCAAAAAAGTGTTCCTTGTCCGCGCTCATCCCCGCGTACGGGAACTTGATCAGCTCGCGGCTATCAATCACGGTCGCCATCTTTCCCGCCTCGCGCTTCACCGTCGCAAAGATGAAATCCTGAACCGCCTGGCTCATCCGACCAGACTTCGGCGGACACACCCAATACACCTTCCGCAACGATCCATCCGGAACTGCCAATCGCTCCAGAAAAGGAGCGATGTACCGCTTCAAGGTTGGGCCATGCCGTTCAGGAACCACGGTCGTGTTATCCGAAAAAATCCCGTGCAAGTTAGTGCCCAACTGGACCACCAACACCTGCGGCTTCAATCGGGACAGCAACTCCTCCATTTTCGGGATAGCGTGCGCCGCCGGACGATACCCCTTCGACATTCCGTACGTGTCTTGCAGGTTCTTCACCGCCGCCCCCTCCCCCTCGATGCTCCAGAATCCGCACACCGTCCTCGCGTTCCGGTACCCATCCATCTGAAGCCAACTCAACGGTACCGTCCCGCATGCCATGTAAGTATGCACCTTCTTGAAGTGCACACTTTCGCGCAACCGCTGGTCCAACCGCTTTCCAAATCCGCACAAGCCCAGCGAGTCACCGATGATCAACGCGGAATGACGGTCCGTCTTTTTGGAAGCAACGGAAGGTGTCTCGTCCGCGCTAAAAACGTCACCGATGCCGATCCACCACAGCAAGCAGCCGATGAAAAGCACGACATGCCAACCCCTCTTGAACCGCTGCTGGAGGGGGCGCTTCATCGCTTGGACACCGGCATTTTGACCCACCCAGAATCCGCCTCACTGAACTCGCGCGCGCCGAAACACCAAACCACCACTTTCTTGCTCCGTAGATAGCCTTCCTCCTTCATCCCTCGCCGCAATAGCCGCGCACGCACCTCCGTTGATCCCGCACCGCGCAGCCCAATCAGGTCCGGGACCACCCCCAACTCGTACCCGAGTTGTTCCACCAGACCCGCTCCTTCACATAGCAACTCGCTGAACACCAGCGTGTGACTGTCCCCCAGCAAAAGCACGGGGCTCGATGCATCCGCCTTGACCGCCCCGCCTCCGTCCCGTGTTACGCGACGCACCCACAGCTTCTCATGCGGCACACGCGTTGCGGGTTTCCCGGGCAAATCCAACAGATCTCCCTTGATCACGGCCTCCTCCCATTTCTCCGAGAACCCTTTGCCAGCGCCCTGCCCCACCAGTCCGCCCACCTGCTGAGCAATCACCTTTGCCGCCAGAACGCACCCTAACCCGGACCAATGCGTGTCCGTCGCACAATACACCGGCCCGTGTTCCGAATCCCGGTTGGAAACGAACTCGTCCGTCAGATCCAATACATTAACCCCCGCCTTCCGCAAATCCGCGTACAACTCCTCCAAGCCCTTCGGCAAACCGGGCACTCCCTTCGATCCCCCGGAAAAAAGCCGGTCCGGATAGATCGCTGCCTTCGCAGGGACAGGCACAACCAACAACCTGACCCCGAGACGCTTCAACTGTTCGTGAAAATCCACTATCGCAGGTACTGGATCTGCCCACTGCTTATCCCGTGACCGACTCAACCGACGAATCGCGTCCCCCCGAAAACTTTCCACCGAAAGGAACCTCAGTTCGGACGGAAGAAAAAACCACGGATCTTCGCCTGCCACCGCCCCGAATTGCCCTCTCTCCGCCGCTTCGAACCGAGACCCGTACTCAGCCGCAGAGGGCAACCCCATCGCCCATCGCTCACCACACAGCAGCAACACTCCCAGAACCACCCATCGATACACCTCGCAAACCTTCTTCATGTCTTCAGTTCATTGATTCCTACCCGCTCTATTCTCGGCGAGCCGGAGGCGACACCTAAACCCATGCCTCCGCGCATTTCAACTTCCATTTAGGCGCTCACATACCTAGCGTTCGCCGCTGGTTGGCCGCCCCCCTCGGATGGTTTTCAGTTCCCATATTTTCATCTACTGCTTCCTCCCGCTCACCCTCCTCGGCTACCTCCTCCTGCGACACCGGCCGACCCGACAGCGGAACCTTTGGCTCGCCTTCACCGGCTACGCCTTCTACGGCTGGGCCGAACCCATCTTCATCCTGCTCATGTTCGCGACAACGTCGCTCGACTGGTTCCTGAGCCTCGTGATTGCCAGGGATCACTGGAACCCTTGGAAAACGCACGCGCCCCCTGAACCGCTCCAAAAAAACGTTGCCCGTTCGCGTCGCCAAAAACACGCGATCACCTTGTCCATCGTCAGCAACCTCGCGGCCCTCGCTCTCTTCAAATACGGCAATCTCGGCCTCGCAACCCTCACCCATCTCTGCAACGCACTTCAACTCCCTGCCGAATGGATTCCCGCCATCCATTTCACCCTCCCCCTCGGCATCAGTTTCTACACCTTCCAAGCACTGAGTTACATCATCGACGTCTATCGTGGCGACGCAGCAGCGATGGAAAACTTCATCGATTTCTCCTGCTTCACCTCGATGCTCCCTCACCTTGTTGCGGGCCCCATCCTCAAGTTCTCCTTCCTCGCGGACCAACTCCGCAACCGCACGGAATCCACCAGCCATCTCGCGCGCGGCACGCTCTTTTTCCTCCTCGGACTCGCCAAAAAAATCATTTTGGCGAACCCCTGCGGACACGTCGCTGACATCGCCTTCCACGCTGCCCAGCGGACTGCCACCGACGCATGGCTCGGCGCTGTCAGTTACTCGATGCAGATCTACTTCGACTTCAGCGGATACTCCGACATGGCCATCGGCCTTGGCCTCATGTTCGGCCTCGTCTTCGCGAAAAATTTCGACTCTCCCTACCTCGCAACTTCCCTGACCGACTTCTGGCGTCGCTGGCACATCTCCCTTTCCTCTTGGCTGCGTGATTACCTCTACATCCCCCTCGGGGGTAATCGCCTCGGCGACGCGCGTACCTATGGGAACCTTCTCCTCACCATGCTCCTCGGCGGTCTCTGGCACGGCGCCTCTTGGACTTTCCTCATCTGGGGAGGCATCCACGGCAGCCTCCTCGCCCTCGATCGGTTCAAAGCGCGGCTATTCCCCGCATTCCACCTCCCATCCCTGCTCTCCACGCCACTCACCTTCCTCGCCGTCACCCTCGCGTGGATTCTGTTCCGGGCCGACTCTTTGACCGACGCTATCTCCTACTTCCGCTCGCTCTCCCCCGAGCCTACATCCCCCCCAAACGCCGAACTGACCTCGGCTCTCATCCGCACACCCTACCACCTAGGCTCCCTTTTGCTGGCGTCCACTGTCGCATTCGTGGCCCCACAAACCTGGGAGTGGACCCGGCATGTCACCATCCGCAAAGTTCTTTGGGCCACCATCTGTGGAATCGCCGCACTCCTGCTGATGGCTACGCAGGATTATAACCCCTTCATCTACTTCATTTTTTGACCGATGAAGCAACGTCGACCACATCTCCAAACCCGTGAAGAGCAGGCCGCCGCGGAAATCGGTCACACCCGCTTCGACCGAGGCACCAAAGCCCTCTGTCTCGCCGTACTCATCGCGATTGTCGGTGCTGTCCCACTCCTCGACCTCCTCATTCCGCGCCACGCCCCCGGTGAAATCGCACTTTCGGCTCGCCCAACAGAAGCCCGTTCCAGACTCCACTTCCCCACCGCACCTGAACTCCAAGCGCTCGGGAAGGAGCTTGAATCGGCCTCTCGCCTGCATTCCAACATTCGTCCAGCAATCCAATCCCTCCTGACAACACACCTCGGAATCGGCTCTCACCAAGCCATCCTTGCCCGAGATAACTGGCTGTTTTACCGCCCCGACATCGAACACCTGACCGGTCCACCCTTCCTCAACCCAGCGCAACTCGCAAAACGCCGCCAATCGCCCGGCACACAACCAGACCCTCTCGCCGCCATCCGCGACCTCCATCGCCAGCTCCGCGCACGCAACATCCAGCTCGTGATCGTCCCCGTCCCATCAAAAGGGGCCATCGCGTCCCGTCACCTCACTGACAAACCAACCACCCATGCAGAAAACCCTTCCTATCAATACTTTATTGATACACTGAAAGGCGACGGCATTGCTTCGCTCGATCTTCGCTCCCTGTTTCTCTCGCACCAAGCCGCTCACCCGAAAACCGAACTCTACCTGCGAACCGATACCCACTGGACTCCGCAAGCCGTGCAACTCGCCGCGTCCAACATTGCCGCCTTGATCGCCCCGAACTCGACAGCCGATTCCACACCCACGGTACCGCTCACACTCACGCACCGAGGCGACCTCGTCCCCATGCTCGGCGCTGATTCCGAAACCTCCTCCCGTTTCGAGGAAACCGCGCACATCGAACAGGTGACACGCGGCTCCGGCCTTTGGCGTCCAGACTCCACCGCTGACGTGCTCCTACTTGGCGACTCCTTCGCAAACATCTTTTCCCTCAACGAGATGGGATGGGGCGAATCGGCAGGCCTTGCCGAGCATCTTTCCCGTGCAGTCAATCGCCCGATTGATGCGATCACCCGCAATAGCGACGGAGCATTTGCCACCCGCGAAATGCTCGCGGCTCAACTCGCGCGCGGACACGACCGCCTCGCAGGCAAGCGCTGGGTCGTTTGGACATTTGCAGAGCGCGAACTCTCGTTCGGGAACTGGAAGCTCATTCCGATCGAGGCCGCCACGCGCCCCTCGGAAAACTTTCTCGAACTCACTCCAGGAGCCACTGCTTCCTTCACCGCCACCATCGCGGCCGTCTCACACGTACCGCGTCCCAACTCGGTCGCCTATCCCGATCACTTGTGCAGCGTGCATCTTGTCGACATCACCCCCCGCGGCGCTTCACCTGCACACCCACCCGCAACCTCCGCCATCGTGCTCACTTGGAGTATGCGGAACCGAATTTGGACGGATGCAGCACGATGGCGGCCTGGTGACCGCGTCTCGATCAAGGCTCGCCCGTGGTCCGAACTCGAACCCTCCCTCGGAAAAATCAATCAGAGTACCCTCGAAGACCCCGCTCTCCTTGCCGTCGAACCCCTCTGGGGCGATGTCGAGTAACAGTCGCTACCCACAAAGGACGGTCGCCACTGCCGCTGGGATGATGATGTGAAATCTCCCGTTGCCGCGTAGCGACCTTTCTCCGCTCACTTCACTGGCGCAAACGAGGGCTCTTTCGCGGTCGCGCTGACTTCCAGCCCAATCCAATGCCCGTTCAACGCGTGCGAAGGAAACCCGCAGGCCAACGCATACTCGCCCGCTTCGTCAGCCACAAATGTGAATGTCGCTTTGCCGTACGCCAAACCCTTCAGATGATCCGGGACTGCAGCCCCTTTGAATGCGGGTTGCTGCACCTGCAACTTCTTCAAATCCCCTTTCTCAACCACAATCAGACTGTGAGGGATCGGACTCGGATTGATGTACGTCACTTCCACCGTCCACCCCTCAGGGATCACGTAAGAGGCCGCTCCCTTCGCGTAACCATTGAAGTTCATCCCGTAGTTTTCAGCCGTCCAAACCGCCACCACATTCAGTTTCACCGTCTTCGGTTTATCACCCAATATGAGAAAATCCTTCTCGGTCAAACCGGCAATCAACTCCTTCTTCAGCCCCGCCCCCGCCGAACCATGCGCCCCGTGCGCCTCCGCCGCTTTTGCGGCGTCTTGCGCCACCGCCCCCGCCACCAATGCCAACGCCGTTGCGCCCGCAAAAATGCTCTGCTTCATCATGTTCATAAACTGCTTTTCTTGAGCCCCGAGATACCCAGTGACTTAGCACAAAATCAATCGGGGAGGCGCCTGCGAAGGACACCTCCCCCCATCCATTCACTCTCCCGTTACTTCTTCTGCAACGGAGCTGTCACCGCGCCCGCCGGAACTTTGTCCGCAGGGACAATTTTCCACAACGCCCCACGCTCGCTCGTCGTCGGATCCACCGGCCCGCCATAGTTCGCGGTCGCATGCGTCAGGTAGATATTCCCCTGCTCGTCTTCACCGCCACTCGTCGGACGTAACGGCGTATCCAAGTCGAGCAACTCCTGCATCTGCCACTTCGCGGACTTGTCTTTCTTCAACGCCCAAACCTTCCCGCTACCCCAGTCCGCAGCGAAGTAAACCCCATCGAATGCAGGATACTCCTTGCCCCGGTAAACCCCCAACCCGATCACGCAGTTCCCCTGATCCACATGGCTATACTCGGCCACAGGCAATACCCCTACGCGCGGATTCGTCTTGTCGTCCTCAATCGGGAATGTGTGGCTCCCGCACATGAACTTCCACCCGTAGTTCTCACCGCCCTTACTCGACTTCGGCTGGAAGTTGATCTCTTCCCAATGGTTCTGCCCGATATCAGCGATGAACAGATCACCCGTCTTCCGGTCGAATGAGAACGTCCACGGATTTCGGATCCCGTACGCCCAAATCTCAGGCTTCGCCTTCGGGTGGATCTGCGAGAACTGCTTCTCCGTCACACCGAACAGCGTCATCTGCTGCAACGGGGTCAGGAACGGATTGTCTTTCGGAATGCCGTAAGCCCGGTCCGGAGAACTCGTGTTCACATCGATTCGCAGCATCTTGCCCAACCACGTGTGTAAATCCTGACCCACACTGATGACATCCCCCTCCCAACCGCCGTCTCCCACGCCGATGTACAGGTAGCCATCCGGACCAAACTTCATCTTGCCGCCGTGATGGTTGCAGTACGGGAAATCGATTTGCATGATCACACGCGCACTGTCGGGGTCCAGTCGGTCGGGATTCTTCTTCGAGACCTTGTATTCCACCAACATCGTCGCCCCGTTGAACCACAGGTCGGAATAGCTCACGTAGACCAACCCGTTCTCCTTGAACTTCGGGTGAAACTCCACGCCGAACAGACCTTCTTCCAAAAACGAACTGAGCGTTTTATCCCGGATATCCAATGCCGGCTTCTCCAAGAGCTTACCATCTTTCACAACACGAATCACGCCGGGCCGCTCGCACACGAACAAGCGTCCACTCCCGTCGTTCGGAGCCGCAACATCCACCGGATCCACCAACCCGTCCGCCACCTTCACCAAGGCCACCGCCGGCACTCCTTCCACCTTGCCGCCCGGTTGCGCCGGTGCATCCTCCGCCGCAACCACCGCTGGAATCACAGCCACCGCAGCCATCGCAGCGGTCCAACTCTTCAATACTGGGGTTTTCTTCATACGTTCAATTTTGGGTTTTTCGGAAAATCGGTTGGGACCTTACCGCGGCGCAGATGGCGTGCCCGACACCACCGCCCCAGCCTGCAACAACGGCATCGCCTTCTTCACCGATTGCGTCACCCCCCAACCCAAGGGCAAAGCCACCACCAACCATGTCAGCATCAGTTTCATATCGTGGAATGAAGGTCCGATTGTTTCATTAGCTTTACTTCGACAAATGGTGTTTGGGATCCACCGGACGCACCAAAAGATTCGCCACAAACCCCAACCCAAGCAGGCCGCACATCAACAAGAACGTCCCGTTGTATGCCTCCGCCCGCGCCACCCCCGCCGTCACTCGCCGATCAAACAACCCATTGATCAACCCCGGCCCAATCACCGCAGCCATGCTCCACGCCGTGATCAACCTCCCATGAATTGCACCCACCTGATAGGTCCCGAACAGATCCCGTAAATACGCTGGAATCGTCGCAAAACCACCGCCGTACATACTGATAATCAATGCCGTACAGATCACGAACAAGGTCCGGCTCTGTGTGCGCTGCGCGTACGGGAGCAGCGCGTACAACGCCGCTCCCAAGACAAAGTAGAGGCTGTAAACCGTCTTGCGGCCCGTGAAATCAGAGACCGACGACCAAACAAAACGACCACCCATATTGAAAATGCTCAGTAACCCCGTGAAACCCGCCCCAATCGCAGCCGACACACCAAACATGTCCTGACACATGTCTGCTGCGCGTCCCAGCACGCCGATGCCCGCACTCACGTTCATGCAGAGAACCACCCACAACAGCCAGAACTGCGGGGTTTTCCAAGCGACGTCCACCGCCACACTCGCCGTCGTGATCGACGCGGTGGCCGCAGGCGGCACCCAACCCTCCGGTTTCCAATCCGTCGCCGGCACACGCACCTGCATTGCCCCGAACCACATCAATACGGAGTAACCCGCGGCCATCGTCAGCAAGGTTTCAACGGCCCCACCCAAGCCTCGCCCAGAAAAGTGTTTCATCAACTCCTGTGCGAGAGGCGAACCGATCAGTGCACCGCCACCGAACCCCATGATGGCCATTCCCGTCGCCATCCCGGGCCGATCGGGAAACCACTTCACCAGCGTCGACACCGGCGCGATATATCCGAGTCCTAAGCCGATCCCACCCACCACCCCGTATCCCGCCAAGAGGAGCCACAACGATCCCCAACGCACCGCCAGCGCCGACAAAATCAGCCCTCCGCAAAAGCATGCCCACGAGGCCACCATGGTTTTGCGCGGGCCGCTTCGCTCCACCCATTTCCCAAAAACCGCCGCTGAGATACCCAACATCATCAACGCGATCTGGTAGGCGAACTGGACCCGCGTGATTTCAACCCCCAGCGCCGAGGCTAGTGGCTTGTTGAAAACGCTGAACGCGTACACCTGCCCGATACACATGTGCACTGCAATCGCCGCGGGCGGCACCAACCATCGGTTAAATCCAACCGGCGCCACCGTCCGCTCTCGGGCTAAAAAGGGAAAACTCATCGCCATCGTTAAACCACGAACGATGCCCATCTCCCCACCGTCCCGCAAACTCCGTTCGCCAGAAGCGGCTTTTCACCGTCCAAAAGCCGTGTCCTCCGCGCCGCGCCACTCGTTGCCCGTCCAAAACTCCGCC
>JACCEB011138670.1_pt1 | contig 10742 bp, 8 predicted proteins | sample 7454761 | NCBI WGS metagenome assembly JACCEB01 (sample SAMN15323454, study PRJNA562643) | freshwater metagenome | isolation source: river surface water | place: USA:Blue River Watershed | collected 2017-08-18 | reverse complement strand
TTAATGAAAATGGAAAAATCTGTTTTATGGTTCGCATGCGAACTTCCAGAAAATCTTCCATATGACGCCCTGCGGCTTGAGTGTTCACAAGGGTAACAATAATTTTATTGGGCGCAATAAGTTTAGTTGCATTCCACTGAGCATTTTCGTATGTAATGAGTGCGCGTTCTATTTCAGGTGTCTCATCATCGGATTCGTGTATTGCTAGTTTAATTTCTTGGAATTTTTCAATAAAGGGCAAATTATTGAATGCATAGCTCTTACTAGTTTCAGGAATGGCGGTGAATATACGTACTTCATCTGGTCGAGCGATGTGTATGGTGTCCAATAATTCTTCTTTAAGTTCGTCATCGGTTTTTTCTATTAATGGCTCTTTCGACCAACGTAAATTAGCATTGATTTGGCGTTCTATAAAAACCTTACGCATCTGATCGCCACCGATACGTCCAACCAGTAGTTGATTGAGGATATACATTCCAAGTGTCGTTGCGATGAACAGCAAAAAAACCTTGGCATAGAATGATTTTGAAAGACCAAACATGTGAAAGTGATGAAGTATTTATAAGTGAATGCTTTGATAAAAATTTAAGCCTTACGAAATCGATAGCCTATGCCTCGGATAGATTCGATGGGGAAATTCTTTGGGTCGCTTTTACGGGGATGAATCAATTTTTTTCGAATTCGCTGTATGCAGACATCAACTACATTGGTTTTGGGATCAAAGTCTAAGCCCCATACATGTTTGAGTATTTGGTTGCGTGAAAAAATATGGTCAGGGCTTCTGATGAGATATTCAACCAAGGTAAATTCACGTTGGCTCAGCGTAGCTTGATGATCTGACCACGTAGCTTCGCGAGAAATGCGATTGAGCTGCAAGCCATTTTCTTCAATTAATGAAGCAGTAAGGCCCGCCTGTCGATTAATCAGTATTTTTATACGAGCGACTAATTCTTCGATGAAAAAAGGTTTGGGTAGGTAATCGTCTGCTCCGGCTTCAAATCCTTGTAGCCTATCTTGCAGATCAGTTTTTGCTGTCAATAAAATGATCGGTGTGGAGAGCCCCGAAGCACGTAAACGTTTAAGGACGCTAATTCCATCGAGGCTAGGTAGCATCACATCCAGCACGATTGCATGAAAGGGTGTTGATAAAGCGCGTTGCAGTCCTGCGCTTCCGTCAGTCAGATGTTCTGCTTGCATGCCGGCTGAGCTTAAACCGGTCAGTACGAAGTCGGCGATTTTAGCTTCATCTTCGATTAATAATATGTTCATTGGTTTGATAATGTATGCGTTTAGCGCTCCTGACAGGATTTCGTTTTCATGCGCTGAGCTAGTCAGTCTGATGTATGAATGCTATTGGCTGCAGGCAGTTTCTGTCAGAGTATTTGGTGATACTAACTGATAGCTTTACGTGAGAGTTGCACGCACGTTCGCAAATCGCAGTGTGTTAAGGCAGATTAATTGGAACGAAAGCAGGGCGCGTGAATTGTTATCTAGTCGCTTACTCAGCGACGCGCGCTTTTTTGTTGGCAGCACGATTGACTAAGCGAACGCCTGCGCCATAGTTTTCACACATAAAAGAAAACAATTCTTCCAGTAGTTGAAGATCGGCGGTGAAAATTTTTCCTGCAGGTGTTGGTCGGCTTAACACCATATCAGTACCCATCATGTAATCGAGATGTATCCATACACTGGTGGGTGTTAAGCCAGTGATTTCGGCGAGTTCGCGCTGAGACAGACCTTCATCGCCAGATGCGATGAGGGACCCAATAATTCGTAGTCGCTCCTCAAAACTCAGAGCGCCAAGTAGGCGTGCAAGTTGTCTGTTTTCCATCAGTTGCCCCTCGAATAAATGAGAATCAGCGGCACGATGGACACCTTGCAAGTTTTAACTCCTTAATTCAACTAATAACGTTTCGCATTACGCATTTGTAATGGGCTGTTGCGAAATGCTACTTAGATTCGGCGTATTTCATTTGCAAAAGACTATTTTTTTCGAAAAATAGGGCTCATTAATGAAATGCAAAAAGCTTATGCCTGCCAAACGCCATACCCTGCTTCTCGTAAGCGTATGGCCAAATCGACTTCCATATATTTGGCATCTTCATAAGGCATTGGGTTATGGGACTCATATAATTCTGGCAATAACCATAGCCCATAGTCACGAACATATTTATTAGCCTGAATGCCGGCTTTATGTCGATCGAATCGCGTGTCAGGGTCTAGCCCGGTCATCCCTACATAAACGCAGGGCTTGCCGAAAATATAATCAGGATTGGCTTTCTTGAACTTCGGCTCGTACAGCACGTCTTTGGATAGTTCGACTACATAAATGTGATGATTGTTTGCGATCTTCATGTCCTTGAGATGTCTTTGCTTACCATTTTTGTTAAGTGCCCGAATAGCAGAGTGCATCAATACTCATAGGCGATAAAAAGCATATTGACACAGTCTGGCTCTAGGTTGACCATTCAGTTTCATAAAGAAAAGCAGCCTATCGAAGGGATTTATTTAGGCTTTTAATTGCATAAATTCCAGATTCAAGAGGATTTTGATGTCCGACACTGTCACCACCGATGCCATCGACGAGATTTTGACTCGAATGGCCAAGACTGAGGGAGCGCTGCTTCCTATTTTGCATGCGATTCAGGCGGTTGAGGGTTATGTACCTGCTGAGGTTGTTCCTCGCATTGCAGACGCGTTAAATCTCTCACGGGCTGAGGTGCATGGTGTCATTAGTTATTACCATCACTTTCGTCAAAAACCAGCCGGCAAAGTTGTTGTGCAAATTTGTCGCGCGGAGGCGTGTCAGGCTGTTGGTGCCGACACATTCGCACAAGAGGCGGTGAAAGCCCTTGGCTGCGATTTCCATGAAACAACTAAAGATGGCGCGGTTACGCTTGAGCCAGTGTATTGCCTAGGCCAATGTGCTTGTGGGCCATCCGCCATGATCAATGATGATGTGCATGCACGCATGACGATTGCGCGTTTAAAGTCGTTGGTTGAGCGCGCAAGGAGTCAAGCATGAGCGTAAAAATATTTGTGCCACGTGATTCAACAGCGATAGCGCTCGGTGCTAATGAAGTAGCCAGTGCCATCATTGCTCAAGCCAAAGCTAAGGGTGTGGATGTTATCTTGGTTCGTAACGGCTCGCGCGGTATGTTTTGGTTAGAGCCATTAGTTGAGGTTGAAATTAATGGTGAACGCCACGCCTATGGGCCTGTCACTGAAGACGATGTGAAATCCTTGTTTGATGCGAATTTCACTGAAGGTGGTCAGCATGCGCTGTCCTTGGGTAAAACAGAGCAGATTCCGTTTTTAAAAAATCAAGAACGCTTAACCTTTGCACGCATCGGCATTACCGATCCCGTATCGATAGATGATTACGTGGCACATGAAGGCTATGTCGGTTTGAAGAAAGCGTTGGGGCTGACGCAAGAACAAATTGTGCAGCAAGTGACCGATTCGGGTTTGCGCGGTCGCGGTGGTGCTGCTTTCCCAACCGGCATTAAGTGGAACACGGTACGTGCAACAACCGGTTCGCAAAAATACATCGTTTGTAATGCTGATGAAGGTGATTCAGGTACCTTCTCCGATCGCATGGTGATGGAAGATGATCCCTTCATGCTGATTGAAGGTATGACGATTGCGGGCCTTGCTGTCGGTGCGACCAAGGGCTACATCTATGTTCGTTCCGAGTACCCGCACGCGATTGATGTATTGAATGAAGCGATTGTCATTGCCGAGAAAAATAACTATTTAGGTTCGAACGTTTTAGGCTCAGGCCATGCGTTTCATCTTGAAGTGCGCGTCGGCGCAGGATCGTATGTCTGCGGTGAAGAAACAGCGCTACTAGAAAGCTTAGAAGGTCGACGTGGCATCGTGCGCGCGAAACCACCGCTGCCAGCCATTTCTGGTTTGTTCGGTAAACCGACTGTCATTAACAACGTCATATCACTCGCCTCGGTGCCGATTATTTTCGCGCGCGGTGCTGAGTTTTATCGCGACTACGGTATGGGTCGTTCGCGCGGCACTTTACCCATACAACTCGCTGGCAATATCAAGCAAGGTGGTTTAGTTGAAAAAGCTTTCGGCATTAGCTTGCGTGAAATGCTGTACGACTTTGGTGGCGGTACACGTTCCGGTCGTGAGATACGTGCGGTGCAAGTTGGTGGCCCGCTTGGCGCATATTTACCGCAATCACAATTCGATACGCCACTCGACTACGAAGCCTTTTTAGCGATTGGCGGTACCTTAGGTCATGGCGGCATCGTGGTATTTGATGACACGGTCGACATGCTTAAGCAAGCACGCTATGCGATGGAATTTTGCGCAGTTGAGTCGTGCGGTAAATGCACGCCGTGTCGAATAGGTTCTACGCGCGGTGTCGAAGCGCTCGATAAAGTAATCGCCGGTGAAGAACGCGAGCAACAAATTCATCTGGTGCGTGATCTGTGTGATGTGATGTTGAATGGTTCGTTGTGCGCGATGGGTGGTATGACGCCATTTCCGGTGCTCTCTGCAATGAATCATTTTCCTGAAGATTTCGGCGTCGACAGTAAACAAGCAGGATCCAAGAATAAAGCCAAGGAGGCAGCATGAATAAGCTCAACGATACCGATTACGGTACACCGCAACGCGAATCAGCAACCAGCGTTACGCTAGAGATCGATGGTGTCAGTATTACGGTACCTGCAGGTACTTCAGTGATGCGTGCCAGCACCGAAGCCGGAATCAACGTTCCAAAATTGTGTGCCACCGATTCGCTCGAGGCATTTGGTTCTTGCCGTGTTTGCTTAGTTGAAATCGAGGGCCGTAAAGGGTATCCCGCATCGTGCACCACGCCGGTTGAAAACGGTATGAAGGTCAAGACGCAAACGCCAAAGCTTGCTGATATTCGCCGCGGCATGATGGAGTTATATATATCTGACCATCCCTTAGATTGCTTGACTTGCCCAACAAACGGTAATTGCGAACTTCAAGATGTGGCTGGCTTGGTTGGCTTGCGCGAAGTGCGTTATGGCTACCAAGGTAAAAATCATTTGGATTTGAAGAAAGACGAATCCAATCCTTATTTCACCTACGACGCTTCGAAATGTATTGTTTGTAATCGTTGCGTTCGTGCCTGCGAAGAAACGCAAGGCACGTTTGCGTTAACGATCGATGGTCGAGGTTTTGATTCGCGGGTAGCTGCCGGTCAAAATGATTCGTTTATGGAATCCGATTGCGTTTCGTGCGGTGCGTGTGTGCAGGCATGTCCAACGGCGACCCTAACCGAGAAAAGCGTCATCATGATGGGGCAGGCCGAGCACAGCAAAATCACTACCTGCGCTTATTGCGGTGTGGGGTGTTCCTTCAAGGCCGAAATGAAGGGCAATGAAGTGGTGCGCATGGTGCCGTGGAAAGACGGTAAAGCGAATCATGGCCATTCTTGCGTCAAAGGTCGATTTGCATGGGGTTATGCGACGCATAAAGATCGTATGCTTAACCCTATGATTCGTAAAAAAATCACTGACCCGTGGCAAGAAGTGTCGTGGGAAGAAGCGATTAGCTACGCAGCGAGTGAGTTCCGTCGTATTCAAGATAAGCATGGACGCGATTCGATCGGTGGTATCACTTCGTCACGCTGTACTAACGAAGAAGTCTATTTAGTGCAAAAGTTAGTTCGAGCTGCCTTTGGTAATAACAATGTAGATACGTGCGCGCGTGTTTGTCACTCACCTACCGGTTATGGCTTGAAGCAGACCTTAGGTGAATCAGCGGGTACACAAACCTTTGATTCGGTGATGCATGCCGATGTCATTATGGTGATTGGTGCTAATCCTGCCGTAGCGCACCCTGTGTTTGCATCGCAAATGAAACGCCGCTTGCGTCAAGGCGCTAAATTGATCGTAGTTGATCCACGCACTACAGAAATGGTGAAGTCACCGCACGTTCAAGCGGACTATCACTTAAAGCTTAAACCCGGCACCAATGTGGCGATCATTTCTGCACTGGCTCATGTGGTGGTAACTGAAGGCTTGTGTAGCGAAGCGTATATCGCTGAGCGTTGTGATGCGCAATCGTTTAAAGATTGGAAAGAGTTTGTTTCGCGCCCTGAAAATTCACCTGAGGCCTTGGCTGAAGTCACCGGTGTGCCTGCTGAAACCGTTCGTAGTGCAGCGCGTTTGTATGCCACCGGCGGTAATGCAGCGATCTATTATGGTTTGGGTGTGACCGAGCATGCGCAAGGATCCACCATGGTGATGGGCATTGCTAACCTCGCGATGGCGACAGGTAACGTCGGTCGCGAAGGTGTAGGTGTGAATCCTTTGCGCGGTCAAAACAATGTGCAGGGTTCATGCGACATGGGTTCGTTCCCGCATGAGTTGCCAGGTTATCGCCATATCTCTGACAGCATCGCGCGTGCTGAATTCGAAGCGCGTTGGGGAGTCACTCTCAACCCTGAGCCCGGCCTGCGTATTCCAAATATGTTTGATGCAGCGCTTGATGGCAGCTTCATGGGATTGTATTGCCAGGGTGAAGATATTGTTCAATCGGATCCGAATACCCAGCATGTCGCCTCCGCTTTGTCGGCGATGGAATGCATCGTGGTTCAGGATTTGTTTTTGAACGAAACAGCAAAATATGCACATGTATTTTTACCGGGTTCATCTTTCTTGGAAAAAGATGGCACGTTTACGAATGCTGAGCGACGCATTTCGCGTGTTAGTAAAGTCATGCCAGCTAAAGCGGGTTATTCGGATTGGGAAGTTACTCAGTTATTAGCGAATGCTCTGGGCTATGAGATGAAGTATGCGCATCCCTCTGAAATCATGGATGAGATCGCATCGCTGACACCGACCTTCCACGGTGTGACATTCAAAAAGATTGAGCAACTGGGTAGTGTGCAGTGGCCGTGTAATGATGCGGCTCCTGAAGGCACGCCGATCATGCACATTGATACGTTTGTGCGCGGTAAAGGTAAATTCTTTATTACCCAATACGTTCCAACAACCGAAAAAATTACCCGTAAATTTCCATTGATATTGACTACAGGTCGTATTCTTTCTCAGTACAACGTTGGAGCGCAAACTCGTCGTACCGAGAATGTGCAATGGCATAGCGAAGATCGTTTAGAGATTCATCCACATGATGCTGAAGAGCGTGGTATTCGCCAGGATGACTGGGTGGGTATTGAATCTCGCTCGGGCCAAACAGTTTTGCGTGCAACGATTAGTGAAAATGTTCAGCCGGGCGTGGTCTATACAACTTTCCATTTTCCGGAATCAGGCGCGAATGTGATCACGACTGACAACTCGGACTGGGCAACCAACTGTCCTGAGTACAAAGTCACTGCTGTGCAAGTGATGCCGGTAACTCAGCATTCTGAATGGCAGCGGGAATATCAAGAATTTAATCGCCAGCAATTAGAGTTGGCACATCTTGAGTCGGAAGCGGGTGGAGCGTAAATATCGTAAAGATCGGCACTCATTTTTTGAAGCTATCTAGCTATGGTTGATTCTGCGTTAGCGGATGAACTCAGCAGCAGCGCTAAGTCGCTAAAGCAGGTATCGGTGTTGCGTGTTCGTGATGGCGAGCATACGATTGCTACAGATGTGATTGCGGTTGAAGTGCCGGTGGCGTTGGAATACAACGGCATTTCGCATGTTGTGATGTTGGCTTCACCGGCCGATTTAGAAGATTTTGCGTTAGGCTTTTCACTGTCGGAAGGCATTATTCAGCAAGCGTCTGAATTGTATGCCTGTGAAGTGGAACCTACAGCAGCAGGTTGGTTAGTGCATTTAGAGATAGCTTCCGAGCGATTCATGCTGTTGAAAGAGCGGCGACGAAATTTAGCGGGACGAACAGGTTGTGGTTTGTGTGGAACGGAATCACTCGACCAAGTCACTCGATGTAGTACGGCGGTCTCGCATCGCCATCACTTTGCTGAAGCAGCGATATTGAACGGCATGCACGCCATGCAAAATTTGCAGCCACTGCAAAAGCAAAGTGGTGCTACGCATGCCGCTGCTTGGATGACAGCGCAGGGAGTTGTTGAATTCGTGCGTGAGGATGTTGGACGCCATAACGCTCTCGATAAATTGATCGGTCTTATGGCAGAGCAGAAGCAGGACTTCTCTACCGGCGTTTTGCTGATTACTAGTCGCGCTAGTTATGAGATGGTGCAAAAAGCCGCCATCATGAATGTGGGTGTCATTGCGGCGATCTCTGCGCCCACGAGTTTTGCGGTGGAATTAGCTGAGCGAACTGGAGTGACTTTGATGGGCTTTATGCGTGATGACAGTTACGTGATCTACACGCATGCCGACCGAGTGCGTAGAGACTGAAATAACCAAGCGAACTAACCAAGCGAGAATAAAAAGGTGCGACTATGGATGTAAATAACTTGATCAGAATGGCGAATCAGATTGGTGAGTTTTTTGAGAGTATGCCTGATCGCACTCAAGCGTTAGAAGATATTGCTTCCCATATCAAACGTTTTTGGGAGCCGCGTATGCGTCGCGCTATTTTAGACAGTCTCGATCAAAAAAATACCGAAGAATTTAGTGACATCGTGCGTGAAGCAATCACTAGCCATCGACAGTTGTTGGCGTAATTTTTTAAGCTGCATTCAACCTGGCTGAATGTGTAGCAGGTTTAAAAAAGGGGCCATGAGTTAACAATTTTTCAGCTTCATCGACTGGCAAGGGCGCTGCAACTAAAAAGCCTTGTATCTCATCACATCCCATCGCTTGCAGTGCGGCTAGTTGTTCCTCTGTCTCTACTCCCTCGGCCACCACGTCCATTCCTAAGGTTTTTCCAATTTGTATCATCGCCTGACAAAGCGGTTCACTTTGATCTTGTGAAGAGAGCACCTGAACAAACGATTTGTCAATTTTTAAAACGTCAACATTCAATTTTTGCAGATGGGATAGCGAGGAATAACCCGTTCCAAAATCATCGATCATCAATTTCAGACCCATGCATTCCAGCATGCGCAGTTCTTCTTGGGTAGTTTTGTCGTCCCCGATCATAGATGATTCGGTTAACTCAATCGCTATCTGCGATGACGATATGCCGTACCGTTGCATGCTGCGCTCTAGGGCTTCGCGGAAAGAGCGATCTTTGAGCTGTTTAGCAGAGACATTGATAGAAATTGGCTGGATAGTTCTTCCTTCATTCATCCAACGTGCGATTAATTCACAAGTACTGTTGGCAACCCAGTTACCGATGTCGACAATTAGGTTGGTTTCTTCGGCTAGTGGTATGAATCTATCGGGTGAAACAAGACCCATTACAGGATGTTGCCAGCGAAGTAGGGCTTCGAAGCCGCACAGTTGGCCATTGAGTGCATTAACGCGCGGCTGAAGATACAGCATCAGCTGATTATCTGGAACAGCCTTTTCTAATGCGGTCTCAAGAGTAACCCGATCGTTTAAGTGATCATGTATGGCGTTGGTGTAGCGTGCGAAACGATCTTTACCTGCACGCTTTGCTTCATACATGGCGATATCGGCAGCTTGTATCAACGCTTCTGCAGTTGTCGCATCGTCCGGGAAGATCGCGCCACCAATGGAAGCGCGTGTGCGCATACTAGTCCATTCACTGCCTACACCAGCGGAGCGTAGGCTTACTAGAAGATGAGATGCGATTTCCCCAACAACGTTGGTATCTTCCAGCGACAGCAGCAGTACCATAAATTCATCACCGCCCAGTCGGATCACATGATCTTGTTTGCGTATGGATTCGCGTAATGCTTGGGCTATATCCATTAGGCATTGATCGCCTGCTTGGTGGCCGAGCGTGTCATTAATATTTTTAAAGTTATCGAGGTCTATAAACATAACGCCGAATTTTTTATTCGACGAAGTTGCTTGCTTGATGATTTCAGGTAGCTGTTGATTCATCCAGTGACGATTTGGAAGCTGAGTTAATGAATCAGTCATTGCCAAAGCTTGCAATTGTTGCTCTTTTTCCTTGACGTCATGAATGTCCCGTAAGGTGACAGCCAAACCCAGGTCGGCACGTACCGCGCGGCAGTGATACCAACGCTTTAACTTCATACCCTCGCGGTGTAATTGGACTTCTGTTTCAGCAAATCCATTGGCCATCGCACCAAGTAAAAACAAGCGAGTAAAGTCAAAATTCGCTTTATTCATTAATTGGCTAATTGAAGAGCCAACCAGATCAGAACGTTTGATTCCAGATAATCGAACTGCCTGCCCATTGCAATCCTCGATTTTGAAATCGACTTCTCCCGCAGCGGGATTCAAAAATTGCGACAGCATGTACAACTCTTCTTGCGCTCCATCCACCGCTAGACGGAAGGTATTTTGCACACCTTCTTCATAGCTCTTTTCTTGGTCACGTTTAATTTGAAACCAGATCCCAATAAGGCAAGTAAACACAATTAATGCTGTACCTGACGCGAGTGTGAGTTTGTACGCACGTTCAGTCTCTTGGTAGGGTTGCAGCAGATTGTCATGGGTGATGCTGACAAATGTAAGCAGGGGATAGTGGTTCAAGCTGACTGAGCTAAATACGCTCGGCATATTGTTGACCAACAAATTTGATTCCAAATCATGACTGGTGCCAATGGACAATGGCTCAAGCTTTGGGGCTTCATGTGTTGCATGATCGATAGTCTGATAGCTCAGCCATTCGCCATTACCAAATTTCAGGCCAACGACATCATTCGGCCCGAGCGAGCTACCGGTAATAAAATTTGTGAGTTCTTCTTGTAAAAATGCAATTGAAATGAC
>JACCEB010208041.1_pt1 | contig 10743 bp, 12 predicted proteins | sample 7454761 | NCBI WGS metagenome assembly JACCEB01 (sample SAMN15323454, study PRJNA562643) | freshwater metagenome | isolation source: river surface water | place: USA:Blue River Watershed | collected 2017-08-18 | reverse complement strand
TTGTTCTGATTGGAGAAGGTGATGAAATTTTTTAATAGGCTATTGATTGCTTTGGTTTATTTACTGACTGCTAACATAAGTTTTGCGCAGAATTACCCTAATAAGCCCATCAAATTAATCGTACCCTTCCCACCTGGCGGCCCAACCGATATCGTCGCTAGGCCCCTAGCGCAAATGATGGGTGAGTCCATGAAACAATCGGTCATTGTTGAAAACAAGGGAGGAGCTGGCGGATCAGTAGCTGCAGATTTTGTAGCCAAGTCAACACCGGATGGCTATACGATCATGGTTGGGACCGTTGGGACCCATGCAATTAATGGCAGCCTCTATAGGCAACTACCTTATGACATGACTAAAGACTTTACACCAATAGCTTTAGTTGCTAGCGCACCTGTAGTCATTGCAGTACCCTCTACTAGCAATATCAAGAACTTAGCTGATTTAATTCGTGAAGCGAAGGCCAAGCCGGATTTCATTGCATTTGGGACTGCTGGTAATGGAACACCGGGGCATTTAACAGGTGCCCTATTTGAAACTGCCACCAAAATAAAGCTCAAGCATATCCCTTATAAAGGAAGCGCCCCAGCAGTTACAGATTTGCTAGGTGGACAAATTCCTTTAATGTTTGATCCTATTCAATCCGTTTTGCCACATATTCAATCTGGGAAATTAGCCGCTCTTGCTGTTACTAGTAAAACCCGCTCCCCCCTTTTACCAAATGTGCCAACGGTTGCCGAATCAGGCTACCCGAATTTTGAATCCACAGCATGGTGGGCTGTATTTGCGCCAGCAAAACTTCCTGAAAATGTTTCGAATACCCTAACAAGCCAAGTTCAAAAAATTGCTTCATCAACAGCATTTAAAGAAAGGCTTGGCAATGTGGGTGTTCAACCGAATACAAACTTTAAAGAATCCCTCAGTAATTTCCAAACAAGAGAGATCGCAAAATGGGCAATTGCTGTGCGTGATTCTGGCGCTTCACTGGATTAAAGAGAAATTATGAAATTAAATAGTGAAGAAAAAGCAATGTTGGCTGGGGAATTAGGCCCCGTTCGCAAGATTGCAATGGAACACCAAGTCAAGGTTGGTGAGTTCTTTGGAGCTGAGGATCTTGTTCCTGTCTCACAAGCACATATCATGGCTGACACGGAAAGTCTTGGTGAGGGGGGGTTGCCTGGCTAGAGATGTTGGCAAAACACCCATCAAAAGATCGCGTGGTTCGCATTCCTACGATTACTGATCCCCGAGGCACTGACTTTAATAAAGCCAAACAACTTGGTCAGACAGAAACCATGATTTCATTGGAGCGCAGAGCGATTGCTGCCTTTGTCAAAATGGGAATTTTGATGACTGATACCTGCATCAACTACCAAACCATCATGGCTCCAGTATTTGGTGAGCACGTCGCTTTTGGTGATACCGGTGTGGTGATTTACTCAAACAGCATATGTGGTGCCCGCTCTAACTTCGAGGGTGGTCCATCTGCTCTATCAGCAGGCTTAACCGGCAGAACCCCTCGTTATGGTTACCATTTAGATGTGCATCGTCAGCCAACGCATCGTTTTCGAGTTTCTTGGATCCCAACTTCACTCAATGAATGGGGAGCTTTAGGAGGTCTCATTGGTCGCAAATCAGGAACCTACTGGTCTGTTCCGGTCATTGAAGGCATTGAGGGACATCCAGGATCAGATTCACTCAAACACTTCGGGGCGGCAATGGCCAGTTTTGGTTCGTCTGCCCTATTTCATATCTTAGGGATTACACCTGAAGCAATCCATGCTAGAGACTTAAAGTTTGATCATTTACCCGTTATTGAGGTTTCACAAGCGGACGTCATGGCTTTACAGAAGTCATATCGCGTCACTGATGAGATCGATGTTGTAGTTTTCTCGGCACCTCAATTGAGTCTATTAGAAATGAAATCGGTGGCTGAGCTCTGTGCGGGTAAGCAATTTAAGAAACCCTTATTAGCGGTCACAAGTCCCCAAGTTAAACCCGACTCCGATCGAATGGGATATACCGAACTCATCGAGTCAGCAGGCGGAACTGTTTTTGCCGGAATGTGTTTTTATCAATCGTATGCCAGAGAGATTGCCGAAGCGAACGGCTGGAAGCGCCTGGCAACGAATAGCGCCAAAATGGTCAATATTCTAGGTGGCTATGGATATACGCCGATCTTAGCCTCGATGGAGGATTGTGTACGCGCAGCTGAAACTGGGAGTCTCGCATGAGTAAAGTATTCAAGGCAAAGCATGCTCAAGGTGAAGTTGTAGAGGGAATTTGCTTGACTGCTAATGATGGCTTTTCAGCACGCTATGACTTGGACAGAATTAAGGGTGTTTTTTCAAGACCAAGCCATAAACTATTTGGCGAGGCTTATAACAATAAAATTTTGGTTCTAGATACCGCCAAAGGTGGGGTCGCTAGTGCTTGGATGATCTATGAAATGAAAAAAAGGGGTCTTTGCCCCTCCGCAATCATTTTTAATACCGTAAATCCAATTTTGGCCCAGGGGGCTGCTCATGGTGGCATTGCCATGCTGAGTGGTTTTGATTGCGACATAACATCAGCAATACCTAATGGCTCAAGGCTGAGAGTTGACCCAAAAAATCAAACCGTTGAGATTTTGTAATTGGCTAGTCTAGCAGCAGACGAACTAACATAAGTAGAGCAAAGAAACCTTTAATTACGTCGATTGTGACTTAGCTAACGGATCCATCATGCATTGTTTTTGAGCATTTCGTTCACTACGTTTGAGCCAATCTGGCTTTGTTTTTGGAGTATTTTGCGAGAGTTCATTTAATTGTTGATCACTGATTCCATTTCGCACAACTCTAGCAACGCAACTGCAATACTGAGTAAAGTCGCTTGCTTCAAGTGACCTAGTAAGGTTTTGATGATTGCGAAGTTGATCATTAATACAACTTTTTACTAAGAAATCATTACCTTGAGTTGCAAATGCAAAAGGCGGACTAAAGCACAAAATAATGCTTATTAGAAATCTGAAATTTATTTGGGATAATGAAATCATTCAAATACCTTTTACGCAAAGCCATCGCCACCAAAGTCACCGTCAAAGTCTGCTAAATCCTGATTTTGGTCGTAACTCACTGAATGCATGTCATGATTGCCAGCCGAACCAAGCGCATCGCTAGGCGCTGGGCTTTGTTGATGACCTAACATGCTCTGAATACCCTGATAGAGCATAGAGCCAGCAACTACACCTATTGCGGTAGTCGCAATGCTAGCTAACATTCCAGAACCCCATGCGCTGGGTACCGCGGCTGCCGGGCTGCTGGGTTTTAACTGAGCTGCAGTATTACTTGCCACGGGGCTAGCTGCCCTACCCCAGGAATTGTTATCTCCCAGAAAACTGGCGCTCGGCTTATTAGCCACTTGGACTTGAAGATCAGCAATTTGTTGTTGGGCAACCTGCAGAGCTAGCTCGAGAGCCATAGCGCGTTGAACAAGTAAATAGTTTGCGTCAGGCTGATTCTTAATACCATCCGTAATCAGTTGGTTTGCCTCAGAATCTTTTTGTGCAATCTGAGTACTTTTTAATTGATGCAAGAATTTTTCTAACATCTCTTTTTCATTAGAGTTCATAAATACTCCGATTAGCACTTAGTACAAAGGGTTGTAACTTATTTGTCATAGTCGCTGGCAAATTGATGATTTGTATCTCGATGATGCGCTTCATCATTACGAACAGCAATCACAACGTCTCGTAAAGTTGCATTGGGATCAAGCTTCCAATAATCAATTGCAATCTTTGGGGCGGCAACATTAGGTATTCGTCCCTCATCAATTTCTTTTAAGTATTCAGTATACGAATAGACTGCCTCTTCCTCAAAATAGCCTACGATACGATGTGCGGTTCGAGGAAAAAAGACATAAATGATGAAAAAGAAATTCCAGAAAATAGCTTGGGTAATTAAGACTAAATAGCGCTCAAACATATTGGGCTTAGCAATCTCAATAAAGGTCATCAGATGCATTCTTTCGTTCTCGGCCTCAGCTAAGAGCGTTCTAATCTTAGGACCATAACCCACCTTCATGCTTCGCAAGCTTGTTAGATGCGTCCACATGCCAGCAACCATGCCAGGAACGCCCGCAACGGTTTCTAGAACAACAGCTCGATGGCCATAGCGTTTTTTAAAAAAGGTGTCAGCAAAAAAGCGCATGCCCTTGGTAAACAATAAGGCAATTCGGTCGGATAGCTGAAGTGGCGTGTAATGCATTGCTAGACTGTAATTGATTCTTTAGGTTTGTGTTTAAACCTCTAAAAGCACCAAGCCCAATAATGACTTAATACCTAGCTAGGGGTTTCGGGCTAACTATCTGTAATAATTTTTTTACATAAAGTTGATATCAATTACTGGACAATTAGCCCTGCTCTTAGCAGTTAAAAGCAATAAATTAGATTTAGGAATATATTGAGACCTCATCTTTAAAGGAGATTTTTATGAATAAGTTAATCGTGTCTGCAGTCTTACTAACATCATCTGCTTTTGCTTTTGCCCATGGCTGTCCTGGTGAAATGAAAAAGATAGATGCTGCTATGCCAACTACAAAACTGAATGCTCAAGATACCAGCAAGGTTAAAGAGCTTCGTGCCAAAGGTGAAGAGCAGCACAAAGCAGGACAACATACAGAGTCCATGAAATCTTTAGCAGATGCTAAGAAGATCATGGGAATCCAATAATAGATTGGTTAGTTTAGCGAATGGGGGATAGCTTCCCCCATTTTTTATGTAGCAGGCCGATAAAATTAGTCCTGTAGTCACCTCATGTTCTTACTTGTACGAATGGTGGCACATCACTCTTAAAAATGAACTTTTTTCCTAACGCATACTTTAATTTTCTAGTTCGGTAGTAATAATTTAAGGTTACGGCTATCGGTCACTTCACACTGCATGGCCATTTTTTAACCATTGCATCAAAAGTTAACGAAGCAAAAGCTTCACTCGTTCTATTTGGTTGCGTAGCAACATAGTTGTTCACTACTCGAATGCGTTCTTTAATATCCACATTTTTAGGAACACAAATTTTTTTATCGTAATGGGCATTATCTTCAACTCCCAAAATAATACCGACGCATAAGCCTTGGTTAAAACCAACGGCCTGTTGCTTATCATCTAACAATTGATTACAAATTGGCGTTAATCTGCCCGTTGTGAGATTGGGTATCGGCATGGGCGAAGATTGAGCTAGTACGCTTATGGGTAGTAAAACTGAAATTAGCAATAGTGTGAGGGTATTCATGTATCTGTTCATTACACTAGATTAACAAAAAATCTACTAACAGATGAATTGGCCTGCCCAGCAGGAGCGGCTTCGCCGATACTTTGTGTTCAAGCCTGCACCCCACTGCTTAGCAGAGTTGACAGGTGTTCCATGCCATTACTTAAGGTGGGTACTTATCGGAAAAACTAACATTCACAACTATCTATAAAAAGGAAACTGTTATTACTAAGAACATAGTAAGTTACCTTAGCCCGATTGGGTCAAGTTTTAATCCTTGATATATTTCTCTCCAATAGTGAAGATCAATAGAGATTTTCAATCGTTATTGATTCATCTTAAAATCATTTATTGCGAGATTTCATCAAATGGCTTTGGTAGCTGAATTACAAAACATGCCCCACCTTCTGAAGCATCCCTATAATGAATCGACCCACCGTGCCTACTAATTATGTGTTGGCACAGCCATAAACCAAGCCCCATTCCAGCTTGCCTAGTGCTACTAAGAAGCTGAAACAAGTTTTTCTGAAAACCTTTTGAAATACCAGGACCATTGTCCATAACAGTAATTTGCACGGTGCTAGTATTCTGAACTGCATCAATAGAAATAACAGGATTAACGATACGAGCATCGACAAGTGCTTGAATAGCATTATTTAAGAGATTTAATAAAATTTGCTGAATTTCGTTAGCCTTGATTTGAGCTTTTAGCTTTGGATCAACATGGCATTTAATTTGAATGTTATTGGCTTTAAGCTCTGGTTTTACAATGTCTAAAACAGTAAGAATGGCTTCGTTAAGATTGACATTAGAAATGTCTGAATCATCTTCAATAAAAATAGAACGTAATGAGCGAACAATGTTTGCAGCTCTTTGATTATCAAATTGGAGTGCGTCCAAAATTTCTTCGCAAAGCTCAGGATTTAATTCTCCTTTAGTTAATTTATTTCTCAAGAATTGAATATTGATATTAGTTGCACCAAGTGGTTGATTTAGTTCGTGTGCAATTGAAGCAGACAGAGCCCCTGTAGCTGTTGTTTTATTTGCCTTTAGTAAGCTATTAATCATGGATTGCCGCTCCTGTAATAAATTTTCAATTCGTGCTTTATCTTTTTTTAGTTTTTTATTCCAAAAAATGAACATAAGGAGTGCGAGAAATAAAACGCCGCTAGCCAATGAGATATAAATAGAATATTTTTGCCACTCCCCATAATCAAAACGAACTGAAAACCACTTTGTTCTTAGATTTTGTTTATCCTGCTCAGATAAGGCGCTAAGCACTTTATCCGTTAAAGAGACTAGTTCTGGCCAGTCTTTACGAATCATCATGGATTCCCCCTGAATGGGATATTCAGTTGGTGCAGCGACCTTTAAATTTGATAGCCCATATTGCGCCATCATGAATGTAGCATTTACTAAGTCTGCAACGTAGGCATCGCCGATGCCTGACGCCAGGGCTTGTAGGGCATCTAATTGTGTTCTTTTTTCAATAAATTCAAAATTAGGTATATCTTTTTTGATTAAACCGTTCACCACAAATCCTTTAACCCCAATAATTTTTTTGCCAGCAAGGTCTTGAAATGTAATGATGGATTTATTATCGGATCGCGTAATAATGACCCACGGAGAGAATAAATAAGTCTGGGTATACAGCACATAATTAAGACGTTCCGGTAAAAAACGACCGGTCATAAAAGCATCTGGGCCGTTATCTGTTCCTACGAATGGAATAGCTTCACTAAACGTCTTTGCGAACTGGTCCTTAAACTCGCAATTAAGTTTGTATGTAGCACATACTATCCTCGCATAATCAATTGCTAAACCAACTGGATTCTTTTTGTCATAGAAATAAGGTGGGGCTTCAGTACTAACCCAATAACGAATTTTATGATTTGCATTGATCCAATTTTGCTCTTTTTCTGATATTTGGATCTGCTTCCTAATTTGCTCTGCAATCTTTGTGATGTCTTGATCAGAATTTAACTGCGATTCAAAATTTGCTACCGTGTTTCCAGCCGACAGGCCAAGAAATATAGTTAATAGAATGTGTACTAGTAAATTTTGGCCAGTAAATCTCATGACAGAAAAGCGTGATGTAGTTAACTTTTTTGGCATATTCATCATATTAAAATAGTTATGGGTTTTCCTGTCCAATTGCATAAGGTTCTATTTGTTACCATTAGCCATACGGATATCGCCAGGCACTTTCGCCCCACCACCAAGGTCCGCTTGGCATACAAATCTTACATACGATTTCCCCTTCGGGGCCAATACAAATTGCCATGATTTGGCCTGCCCAGCAAAAGTTGATCCTCAAGAGCCAACCAATAAGCTATCCTTTGCTTTTTGAAGTCCCGTTGGTAGGTCGTGGCAAAAAAATTCAGTCTTCATTTTTTGATACAGGCCTGAGCGATTAGCAATATCGTGAGGTTGGTGAGCTAAACCGCAAATATAAAGCGATACGCCGCGCAAATGACAGTGGTGAATAAATTCTGACAGGCTATCCATACCCGTCGAGTCCATATAAATCACATTCTTGAAGTCCAATACAACTGCATTTTCAGGAAGATTACTTTCGATCTCTTCGAGCAATTGAACAGCGCCGAAGAATAAGGCACCATAAATTCGGTAGGCGGCGACCTTTCCTTCGAGCCCCTCCAAAAAAGGATAGTTATTTGCTTGGGCTGGTTCAATGCGGCTGAGGCTGGATATTCGGTAAATGAAGGTCAGAAAGGCGAGCAGTAAGCCTACCTCAACCGCAACCGTTAAATCAACCATAATTGTTAGAAGGAAGACGCTAATCATGGTGATTCGATAAGGTAGCCGAAATTGATGGAAGTCAATAAATTTATTCCACTCACCCATATTCCAAGCGATAAAAATTAAGATAGCAGCAAGGCACGCCAATGGAATATTTTTTGCTAAGGGGGCTGCTAGCAAAATAATGATTAACAAGGTGAGAGAATGAACAATTGCGGATATGGGCGTTCGAGCTCCTGATTCAATATTCGTGACTGTACGCGCGATCGTTCCTGTTACCGGCATTCCTCCAAAAAAGGGCATCATAAAGTTTGCAACCCCCTGCCCCATGAGCTCTTGGTTAGGTCTAGTGCGATCATGCGTTAGGCCGTCGGCAATGCGCGCGCACAGTAAGGATTCAATGGCGCCCAGGAGCGCCAAAGTCATCGCTGGAAGAATCACAAACTGAAGGCTTTCCCAGGTGATATCTAGCCATTGCGGTTTGGGTAATGAGGATGGAATACCGCCAAAGCGTGTGCCAATCGTTTCAATCGGTAGTGAGAAAACGCTTACTGCAAAGGTGGCCACAATTAAAACCAAGATCGTTGCCGGTATGTGCGCTAGGTGACCTAGGCGTTTTTTATTGAGTTTCCACAAAATCAATATGGCAATGCTCATGAGAGAGACACCGATCGCAATGGGATTGAAGCTATTGCTTGCCTGATAGAGTGTTTGGACAATACCAAAAAATTGAGAGGGCATCTTGTCAATTGCCAGACCGAAAAAATCCTTAATTTGGGAAAGGATGATTAAGACTGCAATTCCGTTGGTAAAACCGACAATTACCGCAACCGGAATAAAACGAACTAGCGTACCGAGTCGAAAGACTCCCATCAAGAATAAAAAAACTCCGGATAAAGTCGTTGCCAATAGCAGATTAGCAAGCCCATAGCGATCGACAATGCCATACACAATCACGATAAAGGCCCCTGCTGGCCCTGCAATTTGAACCTTTGTTCCGCCCAAAAGAGCAACTGCAATACCCCCAATGATGGCTGCAAAAATACCTGCTTCGGGTTTTAGTCCGCTGGCAATTGCAAAAGCCATTGCGAGAGGAAGCGCAACAATACCCACGGAGATGCCTGCTAAAACATCTTGAGAAAATTGCGATCGGCTATAGTCCTGAAAGGAATCTAATATCGCGGGTCTAAAAAAATTCATTAGGGTTGAGACAGTATTGGATATTGAACATATACCCTAAACTGTACCCTAAGCGAACTGTTCAAAATGCAAAGTGCGTGATCAACCCTTATCTACCTTACTAATCTGCTACCCACGGCTTGACAGGGCTGACAAATTTGCAAAAAGACCATAGCTGACAATGATTCACAGTGTCCTGATTTAACTATTCATCAAAATACCGGTGGACTCAGAATTGGATGGGATTAGATGTGGATTGCCATGACCTCGGCAGTCATGTGTCAGTAAAACCGATACTCTCTAGCCCCTGATTTCAGGACGCCTGATCTCACAAGAAAATATTAAAGTATTAAGGCCTGTTAGAGCTAAGAAACTCAAATACCGAGTTGAGTCACTATCACTTAGGAAAAAATTGAGTAATAGACCGCTTCGATCACTTCATGGTTTGTAATTAAGGTCACCCTTTTTAATGGGTGATTTCTTGATTTCAATAATTTGAGCTATAAGTCATTCGGGGCTTATTTCACCTGCATGCGATAGATATATTCCAATAGCGCTAATAGGCGGGCCCTAGAGTATGCATCGGGATCATACGGGGATTCCATGTAATAGTTCGCGGCCTCAACTCTATACTCTTGACCCCAAATCGGCATATCACGCGATCCATGGGCTTTGATTTTCTCCCCTGAAACACTTTGATATAGGCGTTCCATTGGGAAAACACCTCCATTATTTTTTGCGATGGTAGTTAAGTTTGGGGTTGATACCCTTAGGAGATCTGAATATGGACCATTACCTTTGCCTTCTTGTCCGTGGCAATTAGCACATTTTGCGTGATATTCATTTTTTCCAAAATCTACTTTTGTTGTTTGTGCCTGTACAACAGAAATTGCCATAAAAATCCCAAGGCATGTTAAGGGCACTATATTTTTTACTGTTTTCATATCAACTCCAATCTCAATATGCAGTGGCACTTTGTCTAAAATACCCATGTTGGACATTTTGATATTTAGCAAAAGACTTTTAAATCCACGCTTCATTTATAGAGGAATGAAGGTAGTTCGATTTTGAGAAAAATCAATATTTACTGAAAATTTATCAACCAAGTCTTACAGGAAAGAACTTCAGGATTTCTAATGAGGATTTTCTTGATTACCCTACCTGGCAGGAGTGGATCCACCGATACTTCGTATCCGAAAGTGCGCCTTGGCCCTCTAGAGAATACTGCCTTAGCGAGCGTAAGCCTTAATTAAACTGATAATTTCATCATAAAACATTAGAGCTCGTTGAATAAATTTCATGAGAATGCTCTCTTTTAAATAGTTCATTAATATTCAGAAATAGTAGCACCTAAACCATTTTATTAATTAAGTTGTACTATTTTTGATTTGGGCTAATCTAATTTGATCACCGTACGCTACAACTCCGAAATCCATACTTTTGACACACTAGATCAAGCCATGGCGTGGGCAAAAGAATTAGGTGAATTCGTAACCATTCAGTTTGACGGTATGGAAGTCGTAGGAAAATTTGGCGCTGATGGGATTGAGGGTGGCAAGCT
>JACCEB010558276.1_pt1 | contig 10744 bp, 9 predicted proteins | sample 7454761 | NCBI WGS metagenome assembly JACCEB01 (sample SAMN15323454, study PRJNA562643) | freshwater metagenome | isolation source: river surface water | place: USA:Blue River Watershed | collected 2017-08-18 | reverse complement strand
GCTCTCGTCGTAGTGCTGGCCGGTGTGCACGACGATCTCGTCCACGCCGGCGGCGCGGAGGGCGAGCGAGGTGGGCTGGGCCTTGATGAACTGCGGGCGGGCGCCGACGACGGTGAGGACCTTCATGGGAGCAGGGAGCGGAGCTCGCGGCGGGAGGGATAGGAGATGAGGACGGCTTCCAGTTTGCCGTGGAAGACAAACAGACTGCCGGCGGCGGCGCTGACGCCCGCCTGGATCGCGGTGCGGACATCGGCGAAACTGCCGGCGCCGCCGCAGGCGACCACCGGCAGCTGCACGGCCGCGGCGACGCTGGCGATGAGCGGCAGATCGTAGCCCTTGCGGGTGCCGTCGCGGTCGACGGATTGCAGGAAGATCTCGCCGGTGCCGGCATCCTCACACGCGCGGGCGAAGTCGGCCGGTTGCAGCGGCAGGGATTTCCGGCCGCGCTCGGTGGTGACCACGGGTTGCCCGAGCCAGTTGCGCTTCACGTCGATGCAGACGACCACGCTCTGGCTGCCGAAACGCGCCGCGGCCGTGCCGACGAGCCCGGGCAGGGTGGCGGCGGCGGCGCCGAGGCTCACTTTCTCGACGCCGAGGCCGAAGAGTTTCTCCATCTGGGCGAGGGTGCGGATGCCGCCGCCATACGTGACGGGCATGAATGCCTCGGAGGCGATTTCGCGGACGATATCGAAGTTCGGTTCGCCGGTGGAGGCGGCGCCGATGTCGAGGATCACGAGTTCGTCGACCGCCTTGTCGTTGAAGATGCGGACGGCGTTGATGGGGTCGCCCACGTAGCGCGGGTCGGCGAAGCGCCTGGTTTTCAGCAGGCGGCGGCCGTCGATGAGCAGGACGGGAATGACGCGGGGCAGCAGCATGGTCAGACGGCGAGCGCGGCGAAGCGGGCGAGGAGCTGCTTGCCCCAGTGGTGGCTCTTCTCCGGATGAAACTGCACGCCGTGCAGATTACCGTGGCGCACGGCGGAGGCGAAGTCGCGGCCGTAGGTGGTCCAGCCGGCGACGAGCTCGGGTGCGTCGGGCACCACGTGATACGAATGGACGAAATAGAAGCGGGGCGTCTCCTCATCGGCGGGCGGCGGGATGAGGGTATCGGGCGAGGTGGCGCGGCACTCGTTCCAGCCCATGTGCGGCAGACGGAGGCGTGGACCGGCGGGATCGAAGGCCAGGCGGCGGGTGGTCGCGGGAATGAGTCCGAGCCCCGGGCTGGAGCCCTCCTCGCTGGCGCGGCCGAGGAGCTGCATGCCGAGGCAGATGCCCAGCAGCGGAATACCGTGCGCGAGCACGCGGTCGCGGAGCGGGGCGACGAGGCCGGAGGCGTGGAGCCGGGCCATGCCGTGATCGAAGGCGCCGACGCCGGGCAGGATCAGAGCGCGCGCGGATTGCAGCTCGGCCGGCGTGGCGACGGCGCGGGCCGGCGCGCCGATGCGGTCGAGCATGTTGAGCAGCGAGCCGATGTTGCCGAGGCCGGCATCGACGACCCCGATCATGGCAGAACCTCCAGTCCGGCGCGGCCCGTGGCGATGTGCCGGATCGGGCCGCGCAGGGCTTCGGCGTTGAGCAACGCGGCGGCGCGGTGGGCGTTTTGTTTGCAGGCCGCGATCCGTTCCGGAGTCAGACGGTCGAGCGCCGCGGCGAGGGTGCGGGGGGCGAAGTCGTCCGCGACGAGGCCGAGATCGTGGGTGCGGACGTAGCGCGCCATCTGCTCCGAGGGGCCGATGGCCACCATGAGCCGGGCCTGGACGAACTCGAAGAATTTGTTCGGCAAAGTGTGGCGCAGATTGAAGTTCACCGGAGGCACAAGGAACATCCCGATGTCGTAGCGGTTGGTTTCAAGGATGAGTTGGGCGAACGGCACCGGCGGAAGGAAGCGGACGCGGGGCAGATCGCGGGCGGCTGCGCGCAGGCGGGCGAGGTAGCGCCGGTCCTCGCCGACCAGCATGAGGTCGAGGTGAAAACGGGGGCCGACGTGCCGCATGACCTCGAGCATCGACTCGAGCCGCCGCGACGGGGCGGCGAAGCCGTGGTGGACGAGGCGGATGGTCGCGGGATCGACGGGCGTGGGCGCGAGGGGAACGGGCGCGGGAAAACTCGGGAGCACGCCGCAGGCGATGCCGTAGTCGGCGCGGTAGGCGTCGGCGAGGGCGGGGCTGACGGTGGCGACGAGGTCGGCCCGCGGGAGGTGGACGGAGCAGAGGTGACGGTTGAGGTCGCGGTAGAGAAAACGCCAGAGCCAGCGGTCTTCGAAGTGGCGTGGGTAGTATTCGCGGGCGTCGAAGAAGACCCGCGGGGCCGGGGCGGCGCGGGTGGCGTCGCGGATCGCGAGGGCGAGCGGCAGCAGGGTGAGGTCGTGGACGGCGATGAACGCCGGCCCGCAGGCGGCCTCGCGGGTGGCGAACTCGCGCAGGCCGGGGGGCCAGAGCTTGGGGTCGAAGCGGCGGAGTTTGAGCGCGACGGCGTGGCGCAGCTGGCGGAGGAGGCGGGGTCCGCGCGCGGCCGGCAGAGGAGTGCGGACGGCGCCGGGCAGGGGCTCGCTGCCCGTGGCGCCGACGCGCACCTGAAAGTCGTCCGCGAGCCAGCCCACCATCCGGGCCGGACGTGGGTCGCGCGCCGGGTCGCCGTGGCAGAGAACGAGCGCGTGGGGGCGGGGCGAGGGCACGTCGCTCAGGCGCGGAAGCGGCGCTTGATCCACTCCTTGCCGGGCAGCCGGCGGACGATGGCCTTTACGCGGCGGAGCAGCTCCGCGTTGGAGGGATAGTCGTGATGGGTGGTGACGGGGGCGCGGAGGAGCTGCTCGAACTCCGTTTCGGAGAGGCCGAGTTTCTTGAGCACGAACGTGCGGTCGCGCCGGAGTTCCTCGGCGGGATAGTGCTCGCGGGCGAGTTGGGCGAGGGCTTCGTCGCGTGTCATCTGGCCGGCGACGACGAGGCTGGAGAGGTGCGGCAGGCGCTTGTCGTAGCCGAAGCGCGTGGGGAGGTAGTAGCCCTGGAAAAACTTGGTCCAGACGGACTCGTAGTGTTTCGCGCCGTAGTCCTTCCAGCCGTAGCGCTCGATGAGCAGTTTTTTGGCGTCGAGTTTGTTGTAGGGCAGGTAATCGAGCGGCCGCAGCACGCGCATCTTCCGCACGAACGGGAAAATGAAATAGAGGTCCCAGAAGCTGACGAGGGGATAGGTCCGGAGCCGGCGGGTGCCGAAGCGGCGGTGGACGCCGAGCAGGTGGCGCTTGTCCATCGCATCGTAGCCCCAGGCCGTGGGCAGGATGCTTTCGCTCGCGAGATTACCGCCGCTCAGGACCCAGTTCACCTTGTGCGCGATGGCGAATTTGTAGAGGCCGGCGAAGAAGGCGTGATCCTGGGGCACATCCTGGTTGGCGACGCCGGAGCGGAGGAAGGCGACCTGCAGATCCCGCATCTCCTCCCAGTCGATCACGATGGTGTGGAGGTCGAGCTGGAGGGCTTTGACGAGGCGCTCGATGTTCTGCACCGCGAGCTCGGAGTTCCAGCCGGCGTCGACGTGGACCACGAGCGGCCGCAGGCCGTATTCGACGACCTTGATGGCGAGATAGGAGCTGTCGACGCCGCCGCTCAGACCGAGGATGCAGTCGTAATCGCGGGAGGCATTCTCGTGCTTGATGGCCTCGACCTTGGCGCGGAGTTCACGTTCGCCCGCCGGCGAGTCCTGCCAAACGGGGCGGAGTTTGGTCTCGAAATTCCGGCAGTGCCAGCAGACGCCCTCCGCATCGAAGGTGATTTCCGGGTCGCTGGTGTCCATGACGCAGCGGGTGCAGCGGCGATATGGCCGGCCGGTCGGTGCGTGGTTGGATGTGGACATTCGGAAGGGGATGGCAGGTGAGACCGGGTCCGGCGAGAGGGAATGGGATTACCTGTTTTTGGCCAGCGCTGGAGCGAAGATTACGGCGTGGGCGGAGGCGGTTCGCGCCGCGCAAAGGCGCGCAGAATGGCGTCGGTGCGATCGGAGTTGAGGATCGTGGCGGCGGCGTGGGCGCGTTGTTTGTAGGCCATTATCGTCTCGACCGTGAGCCCGCGGAGGCGGGCGGCGAGAGCGGCCGGGGTGAAGGCGTCGGCGACCACGCCGAGGTCGTAGCGGCGGACGAAATCGGCCATGTCGGGTGACGGGCCGATGGCGATCATGAGGCGCGCCTGGACGAATTCGAAGAACTTGTTGGGCAGCGCATGGAGCGTGTTGAAGCTGGTGGGCGGGAGCAGATAGAGGCCGATGTCGTAGCGGTTGGTTTCCGGCACGAGGGCATCGAGGGAAACCGGAGGCCGGAAGGCGACGTTGGGCAGGTCGGCGGCGCGACGTTGCAGTGCGCGCCCATGCGGGCTGTCGCGGTCGATCAGCATCAGATCCAGCGAGAAGGTGGGCGGAAGCAGCCGCATGAGATCGATCATCAGGTCGACCCGGCGGGAGGGCGCGGCCTGGCCGTGATGGATCATGCGGATGCGGGTGGCATCGGTCGGCTGGGGCACGAGGTCGGCGGGCCGGGGCAGGCTGGGCAGAAGATGGCAGCGGACGCCGAACTCGCGGAGGTATTCGTCGGCGAGTCCCGGGGACACGGTGAAGACGGTGTCGGCGCGCGCGAGGTAGTCGCGGCAGAGCCCGGCCACCAGCGGCCGGAACATCGTGCGCCACCACCAGATGTCCTCCGCCTGGCGAGGGTAATACTCGCGCGCATCGAACCAGACGCGGCTGCGGCCGCCGGCGATCGCGAGCGCGACGGGGAGAAGCTCGATGCTGTGGGCGACGATGAGTTCGGGGCGTTCGGCGCGGAGCGCGGAGGCGATCGCGCGGAGACCGGGCGGCCAGATCGTCGGGTATTTGCGTCCGAGGCGGCGGCAGATGACGCCGGCGAGCTTGCCCGGGTATCGGCGGCGGGGATACGGCGGGATTTCGAGGCAGCGCACGCCCGGCAGGTCGACCGTGCCGCGGGCGAGCACGGTGACGCTGAAGTCGCGCGCGAGGCAGCGGATCATCCGGTTGGGCCGGGGGTCGCGCCGTGGGTTGCCGGCACTGAGAACGAGGGCTTGGGGGGGCATGGGGTTCAGACGGGGCGGGCACCGGGGATGGGCAGACGCCCACGCGCGATGCGCCAGGCGACGAAGGTATTGGCAGCGTAGAAGACGCCGGCGACGCCGGTAAGGCACGCGACGGTCGTCGGAATCGACCGGGTGTGCAGGGCGAGCCCCCAGGCGACCGCGCTCCCGCCGGCGAGCAGAAGTTGCAGCGCCAGATCGATGCCGGGCCGCGAGCCGAGGATCAGCAGGCCGCTGAGGGGGCTGAGGGCGAAACGCAGGGCGAAGAGCGGTGCGAGCCAGCGGGCCAGCTCGCCGGCGGGCCGCCACGGCTCCCCGAAAACGAAGGCGAACAACGATGGGCCGAAGACGGCGAGCAGGAGGCCGAGAGCGAGCGCCAGCGCGACCAGCAGGCCGCCGTGCCGTTGGAATTCGCCCCGGCATTCCCCCCGGGTGCGGAGCGCGTGGCCGGCTTCGCGTTGAAAGACCTCCGCGATGGCGTTGCCGAGAAAGGAATTGGGCGCGTTGAAGACGCGCTGGGCCATCGAGTAGTGTCCCGCGACCGCCGGGCCGAAGGCATGGGAGAACATCCAGAGCGGGGCCTGGGCCAGCGCGGCATTGAGCAGTCCGGCCGGGAGGCGCCAGCGGGGGAAGTGGGCAAAGCGGCGGAGCAGCACCCGCACGTCGCTCGAGCCGACCGGCGGCGCGGCCACGCGGCGGAGTCCGACGAGCAAGCCCAGCGCGCTCGCGGCCGAGCCGGCGACGTGCCCGGCGAGCAGTCCGGCGGCGTGCCAGCGGGTGAGGAGCAGCATGGCGGCGACACCGGACACGGCGCCGATGAGACGAGCGGCCACCAGCAGCCGGAACTGCCCTTCACGTGTGGCCCAGTAGGTGAGGGTGTCGGTGATCGCCGCCGCCCCGGCGGCGACGGGAACGAACAGCCACAGCGGCGAACCGTCGTGCAGGACGATGTGGCCGCCCGCTGCGACCAGGAACAACGTCGTGGCGGCGGCGATGAGTTTCAGGCTGCAACGCACGAGGGCGACCGCTTCGCCGGCCGCGGCGGGGATGTGCATCGCCTGATGCAGGCCGAGGGGCGCGATGACCGCGCCGAGGGTCGCCACGGTGACGAGCGTCGCGAAAAGGCCGAAATCCGCCGGCGAATACAGCCGGGCGAGGAGGGGAGCCGAACCGATGGTGATCGCCTGGCCGGCGAGGTTGCCGGCCGCGATCAGGGAGACGGAGCGAAACGCCGGAAAGCGCTGGAGGATGGAGGAGAGAATCGGCATTCCGCGAAGCCGCGGAAAGGGCAGCGTCGGCACCGGTCGATGGCGAGAAGCAACTCGGGGAGCGGCGGGGCGGCAGCTTGCGTCGCGGCCCGATCGGCCCAGCCTCCGGAGCCATGGCTCGCGCGAGGAACTCGACCGGACGGACGCACCCACGATGACGGAGGCGGTCCTGCGGGCGTTTCGGAGGCAGTTCGTGTGGGGACCGGAGGTCTGGCGCGTCGGACCCGCGTGGCGGAGTCTCGCGCTGGCGGACGGGGTGTGGCTCTCGCACGACGAGGATCTGCCGATCACGTTTGCCCGGAGGCCGACCGGCGGTGCCGGGGTGCTGCTTGGGCACGCGGTGGACGCGCGGGTGGGCCATCCGGTGGGCGTCGACGAACTGGCGGAGCTCACGCTGGACAATTACGCCGAGCGGACGGCGGCGTGGGCGGGCCGATGGGTGCTGGTGCTGGATGGCTGGATCGTGACCGACATCGGCGGACTTCTGGGCGTGTTCTACCCGACGGAGCGGAGCGCCCGGAGCTGGGGCTCGAGCTCGGGCGTGTTGTTGAACCGGAAGCTCGGGGTCGATGAACGGCGGCGGCCGCTCTCGATCGCGCCGACGAGCCCCTATGCGGGATTGCGCCTGTTGCTGCCGGGCGAGGCGCTCGAGCTCGCCACGGGCGAAGTGCGTCTCGTCGACCGGCGTCCGTTTCGCCGAGTGGCCGGCAGCGAGGAGCACCTCGTCGAGCAGGGCCTGCAGCTGATTGCGGGAGCGCTGCGCGGCTACGCGGCGCTGAGTCGGGGCAAGGGCTTGGCGATCGGCCTGAGCGGCGGCGCGGACAGCCGGCGCAACGCGGCGGTGGCGGTGCATGCGGGAGTGCCGGCGGAGCTCTACAGTTTCCGGAAGTCGTGGTTCGCGACGAGCACGGCGGACCTGCGGCTGCCGCCGCGCGTCGGGGCGATGCTGGGCCTGCCGTTCCGGCATGTGGGCCCGGGGCGTTGGGCGTCCGAGCGCCACGCGCTCTGGCTGGAACACACGGCGGACGCCGCGGCCGACCGCAGGCCGGGCAGCAACTATTTCTACTTCACGCGCGGCTTCTGGGCGGCGCTGGGCTACGGACGCATCACGGTCGAAGGTCAGGCTTACGAGCTCGGATCGAACTACTATTACCCGGCCCACTGGGGCATCGGACCGGACTTCACGCACGTGGAGGCCGCGGGATGCGGGACGAGTTTCACGGCGGACGAACTGGCGCTGGCCGATGCGTTCTGGGCGCAGCTGGAACCCGGGGTGGAGATCGACCGGCGCGATCTGCTTTTCTGGACCTACACCACCGGGACGGCGTATTCGCGTTTGTATTACGAGTCCGATCTCTGGACGGACGCGCTGACGCCCGCCAACTGCCGCTTGCTGCACTCCGTGATGCTCTCGGTGCCGCCGGCGCGGCGCGAGGGGAAGGCTTTCCAGAACCGGATCACCGCGCTGGCCGCGCCGGTGTTGGCGACGCTGCCGATCAATCCGCCCGACTCTTTCCTCCGGCATCAGTATCAGCGCTGGCTGAACCTGCGGCGGCTGGCGGCGCGCGATGGTGGCGGTGCGGCCCTGCGCAAGCTCGGGCGTTTCCTGACGGGACGCCGGGGCTGATTTGCCGGAGGCGCCGCGGGGCAAGCGGGTGGACGGCCCGTGGCGTGGGTTATGGCCGGCGGGGCGGTGGAGCGGCGGTGGCGAGGTGCCGGGAGAGCCGGACCGCGGACGCGCGGGTGAGGTGGATGCCGTCGTAGGTCTCGAACGCGTCGGGGCCGACGTCGACCCAGCGGGCCCCGGCGTCGACCACCGCTTGGGCGACGGCGCGGGCATCGAAGCCTGCGAGATCACGGGCGAGCCGGTCGACTTCCGGTGCGCCGGGCGGCACGAAGACGACCACATGCCAGCCGCGTCCGGTCCAGCGGCGGATGCGGTCCTGCACGGCGGCGAGGATCGCGGGGTCGACGCGGTTGGCGTGGGCGTGGTTGGCGCGGACCGACTCGAGCCCGCGGGTGATTTGCGGCGGCGATTGCTCGGAGGCCACCCAGCCGTCGGGGCGGAACTCCTGCCGATAGGACTCGGCGGCGGCGCGCGTCGCCGTGTGCTCCGCCGGCAGCACTTCGAGCGGAGCGGGCCGGAGCCGATGGGTGACGGTATCGAGGCGTTGCAGCCAGGCGGCCGGCAGCGAGGACCGACGCTGTTCCTCGAGGGCGGCGGTGAAGCCGTTGGGTCCGGCCGCGCGCGGGGTGAGCGACCAGGGCGAAACGGCGAGCACGACGACCGGTGGAGATGATGCGGGGTCCAGCACGCGCTCGACGGCATCGAGGTAGCGGGCATCGAGGCCGGCGCCGCTGAAGCCGAAATTGAGGGCGCGGCCGCCCCACGTCGCGGCAAAGACGGATGGATCCAGACCGCGATAGACCTGGCTGTCGCCGACGAGGACGATGTCGGCGGTGTGATGCCATTCGAGTTTCATCCGCCAATACCACGACGGCGCGGTGGCGAACCCGCTGTCGGTGCGCCACAGCGCGACGAGCGCGACGACCAGGGCGGCGCAGATCAGCGTGCGGCCGGCGCGGGGCAGCTCAGAATTGGAAGTAGATGAAATCATTTCCGGGGCCGCGGAGAAATACGGCGGCGACGAGGAGCGCGATGGTGGCGGCGAAGCGCAGGGCGGTGGGAATCGGGCGGCCTTGGTCCCGTTGCCGCAGGACGATGCGGTGGCCGAGGGCGACGACGCAGTAAGCGAGAAGTGCCACCTGGACGCCGGAGACCAGATGGATGGGCAGGCGCTCCAGACCGGCGAGGGGATCGAGCAGCATGCGCGCGAGGAAAAGACCGGCGTGGTCGAGCGAGTGGGCGCGGAAAATCACCCAGGCGAGCGTGACGGCGGCGAACGTGAAGCCGCAGCCGACGAGGCGCGGGAGGCGGGCGGCGCGGCACCGCTCCGGCCAGGCGGTGAGGCGTTCAATCGAGAGCAGTGCGGCATGCGCCGCGCCCCAGGCGATGAAGGTGAAATTCGCGCCGTGCCACAGGCCGGACAGGAGCATGGTTGCCCAGAGGTTGCCATGCGCCCGCGCGGGCGAGGTCCGGGAGCCGCCGAGCGGGATGTAGACGTAGTCGCGGAACCAGGTGGAGAGCGAGAGGTGCCACCGGGACCAGAAATCACGCAAGCCGAGCGCGCCGTAGGGCCGGTCGAAGTTTTCCGGAAACGAGTAGCCCATCCAGCGGGCCAGACCGATCGCGATGTCGCTGTAGCCGCTGAAGTCGCAATAGATCTGGATGCCGAAAAGCACGGCGCCCAGCCAGCACTCCGCGCCGCCCAGCGCCGGGGCGGCGGTGGGCGTGAAGAGCAGGTTGACGAGGGGCGCGATGTTGTCGGCGACCACGACCTTCTTCACGTAGCCGAGGGCGATCCGTTCGAGTCCGCGCCAGCGATTCGCGGCCGAGTAATCGCCGGCGTGAAGCAGCTGCGGCAGGAGATCGGCGGCACGGATGATGGGCCCGGCGACGAGTTGCGGAAACAGACTGAGGTAGGCGAGAAAGTGGAGCTGGCTGCGCACCGGCTGCAGCTGCCCGCGGTAGACGTCGATGGTGTAGCTGAGGGACTGAAACGTGTAGAAGCTGATGCCCACCGGGAGAATGATCGATTCCGCGGCACGCATCGCCGCATCGCCGGGCCAGCCGAACGTGAAGGTGAGTTCGCGGGCAAAGAATGCGGTGTATTTGAAGAAGCCCAGCACCCCGAGGTTGGAGATCACCGAGATCCACAGCAGGGGTCGGCGCCACGCCGGCCGGACCGTCATCCAGCGTGCGAGCCAGAAATCGAGCAGGCCGGTGCCGGCGAGGAGAAAGGTGAACCGCCAGTCCCACCAACCGTAGAACACGAGCGAAAAAGCCGTGATGCCCGCCCACCGGCGCGTCTCGTGGATGCGGAGCCACGGCCAGAGGGCACCGAAGAGGGCGAGGAAGCCCAGAAAGACCGGAAAGGTGAAACTCACGACGCGTTCGGGCGTTGTCGGAGGTTCGGTCGGATCGCACGCCCGGGAGTTTCCGCCCGCGCCGGCGGTCGAGCGCCGCCGGCGGCCGGACCGACGGGAGCGGACGTCGAACCGGAATCAAGGCGGGCCTCGTGCACGCGGAGGAAGGGTTCAGCCGGTGAAGGCGGTGAGAGCGGCGACCACCGTCTCGCGTTCGGCGTCGGACAGTTCCGGGAAGATCGGGATACTCACGACCTCGCGGGCGAGCGCCTCCGCGACGGGCAGGGTGACGCGCGGCAGGTGGGCGAAACATTCCTGCTGGTGCAGCGGCAGCGGGTAGTAGATCTCGTGGCCGATGCCGTGCTGCGTGAGGTGCGCGCGGAGTGCGTCGCGGCGGCCGGCGCCGGGGACGCGCAGCGTG
>JACCEB011159511.1_pt1 | contig 10745 bp, 16 predicted proteins | sample 7454761 | NCBI WGS metagenome assembly JACCEB01 (sample SAMN15323454, study PRJNA562643) | freshwater metagenome | isolation source: river surface water | place: USA:Blue River Watershed | collected 2017-08-18 | reverse complement strand
TTGAGTCAAATATCCTAGGTAAAGTAACTATAGGATCTACTCTATATAATATTGTAACTATTAGTTTAGAGACACCGTTTACTAATCCTCTGATCGTAGTTGATCAAGAACTAGGTCCAGAGTTTCCAGATGGCCAGAGAATTGAAATCACAGGCGTAACTCTGCCCGCTGAAGTCAACGGCGTATGGTATGCTGGATTCCAAGGTACAAGCACATTTAGAATATTTGATGACATCGAGCAGACTCAGTCACCTGATGCCAGTGGATGGGCGGGCTATACTGGCGGCGGTATCGTTAAAAACCTCGATGTACATAACGATTTAACTCTAACAGTTAACGGCAGTGAGTGGAGTTTTGATGAGTTTGCTAATCTAACATTACCTGCTACATTTGAAGGTTATGGAGATATAAGGGACCCTAGCGGAGTCAGCCAGTTGGCTAATAGAGTAGAAGGTTCGTGGACACTACCTACAGGTAATATCGGTGTTGGTTTTACAGTACCCACGCAAGGTACTTATGTAATGTGGGTGAGAGGAAATATACCCAACGGTATCATCGTTTGGAACGCTACAGCAACAGTGACTAACACTAATGTACCTGTTGTGGGACAGCAGTTTGCCTGGGTCTATACCGGCGGTGGAACTCCAATAGATTTCGTCAGTATACCCGATCAGTTTGTAGGAACAGCAGGTACAATAGTGAGAAGTAATCCAGGTGGCATTACTGAAGCTAATCAATTCAACTTTACTATTGCCAATCTCAGCGGATCCAGTCAAACTGTCGCTTGGGGCTACGTAAAGATTTAACGGTAAATATACTAAAGAGAGCGTATTATGGCCATACAAACAATTAACATAGGTAATGCGGTAAACGATGGATTAGGTGATGATCTACGTACCGCATTTCAAAAGGTAAATGCAAATTTTTCAGAATTAAATGCTAGTTTAACTGTAACAGCTTCAAACATTGGAACCACCGGTGCTGGCATTTTTAAAGAAAAAGTTGGGTCAGATTTACAATTTAAAAAACTAGTAGCAGGTACTAAAATTTTTATTAATGACTTAGCAGATTCTATTATCATTAATAATCAACAAGATAATGCATTCACAAGAATAGATACAAATAACGGAACAGTTTTAGCCAACGATTATTTAAACATTACTCTAGAAGGAGATAATGGCGCTGAAAACATTACTACTAGGGTAGTAGGCAGTGTAATATCTATAGATACATCTATTCCTGTTACAAACATTTTAACAGGTTTTGATTTTGGGCCTATATCTCAAAATTACGAAACAAGTATACAGCTATCCCTAGCTGCGGCTAATATTGACTTTGGAACTTGCACTAATCCGGGATCATTTAATTTAGATCTTAATGTTTAAAGGAAGTATATGATCACTTGGGTAACTCATGCAGGCAGTCTAGGCACATTAGTTGAGAGAATTACTCTAGACATACCACTTGTGGCTACTTCTAATGTTGGCGAAATTACCTACAGCTTAATTGCAGGAAAACTGCCAAGAGGCCTAAGATTACAAGGGAACAGTATTAAAGGTAGTCCTACAGAAGTGCGAAGATTATCTGAAAGTAGATTTGTAATCAGAGCTGACGATGGTCAGGATATTGAAGATAGGACCTTTTCACTTACTGTAGATGGCAGCGATATACCTTATTGGATTACCAAAGAAGGATTTTTAAAAGTTGGTACTGGTAATGCTTATTTTGTTTTAGATAATGCCTACGTTGAATTTCAATTAGAAGCAGACGACACAGACTTAAATGCTGGTGACGTGTTAGAATATTATCTAGTACCGGTAGGCGGAGAACTTCCTCCGGGATTAAGTTTAAGTAGAACAGGATTAATATCAGGATTTACAGATCCTATCTTTGCCATAGACTATCAAGAAAATTCAACAGGTGCATACGACACAGCTGGATTTGACATTGTACCTTTAGACATAGCCGAAGCAAAGTCTAATGGTTACGACAGTTTTTTATACGATGTCACTACATTTGATTATAACGAACCTAGCCGCGCTCCTAGACGTTTAAGTAGATTCTACACATTTGTTGTAGCTATTTCCGACGGCATTAATGAAGTACGACGTGTATTTAGAATATGGGTAGTTACTGAAGAATTCTTACAAGCAGACAATGCCATACTTCAAGTAGATACAAATCTATTCCAAGCAGATGCTACAGGCGAACGTGTTCCACTATGGATTACTGAAAGCGACTTAGGTAGATTTAGAGCTAATAATTACGTTACAATATACTTAGATGTTTACGATCCTCCTAGCTTGTCCGGAGTAATTTCTTATTTCCTATTACCCCAAAACCCAGATGGTAGTGTTAGTCAGCTACCTCCGGGCATGACGTTAGATACAGTTACTGGAGAAATTGCAGGTAAAGTTCCTTATCAAGCTGCTATTACAAAAAGATATCAGTTTACTATGCAGGCTGTTAATTTTCCAATTACACTTGCTGGAGAAAATTATACACTAGTCGGAGATTGGTCTAGTACTAGAATTTACTTTCCTAACGAAGCTGTTCGATACAACGGATTTATCTATATCTGTGTTCAAGAAAACAGAGGCGTAGTTCCTGTAGACGGACAATTTTGGAACCTTGGTGTAGGCACTGCTGAAAAAACTTTCTATGTAGATATTATCGGAGAAATTGAAAGTTCTATTGAATGGATTTCTGACTCTGACCGAGGAACTATTAAACCAAACCAAGCCAGTTTACTTTTTGTAGAGGCAAGAAGTTTATTATACGGCGGAAAGGTAGTGTACGAATTAGCTGGTGGTAAACTTCCTCCAGGACTAAGTTTATTGTCTACAGGTATAATACAAGGTAAGGTTAGACAATTTGCAGACAGCGACAATGACGGTCTCACTAGATTTTTTGATCGAGACAGCAGTTTAATCGATTCAACTAATTCTGTAACTTACAATACTACATTCGATGGCAGTAATACTAGCTTTGATCAAAAGTTTACATTTACAATTAAGGCCAGAGATGCTGCAAATTTTGCAGAAAATTTAAAAGACTTTTATATAACAGTAATTGCTAACAATACAAAAACTTTTGCTAATTTATATCTAAAAGCATTCCAGTCAAAAGAAAAACGTTTGGATTGGTATAACTTTATCACAAACAGCAATGTATTTAGAGTCAACGAAATTTATAGATATGGCGATCCAAATTTTGGAGTTCAGCCCGAATTAAAGGTATTGTTGTTTGCAGGTATCGAAAGCGTTGGTGCTCTAAAATACGTGCAAGCAATGAGCAGAAATCACTATAAAAAACAATTGAAATTTGGAGACATCAAATATGCTGTGGCCAAAGACCCGACTACACAAGAATCAATATATGAAGTTGTTTATGTAGATGTAGTCGACGAATACGAAAAAAACGGAAAAAGCATCAGCAAAACTGTAGAATTACCTAATAATATTAACAGTAAGGTTCTTATTAGCTATGATGCTATCAAAGTTGACAGTGATGTACCGCTGGTTAGCGATAGCGATCATCAAAGAATATTCCCTAACAGTTTTAAAAATATGAGATCTAGATTAAGAGCCATAGGGGAACGAGATAGAGAGTTTTTACCGCTATGGATGAGAACTATTCAACCTAACGATTTTGTAGAACCAGGATATGCTAGAGCGTTAGTGTTATGCTATGCCCAAATTGGCTATTCTGAAGGGATTATTTCTAGAATTAAATCCAGCGGGTTTGATTTTAAGACTATAGATTTTACTGCGGACAGATATCTAATTGACGTTCTAGATGGCGAAATAGAGGATAAATATCTAGCATTTCCGCAACGTGGAGAAAAATTACCGTGACCAGCAATATAAATTACGCATCAATTAACGAAAACTTCCCTGTAGCAGGGCAGGATAACGACACACAGGTGTTTAGAGATAACTTTGACACTATCAAAACCAGTTTCCAAACTGCCAAAGATGAAATCACAGATCTACAAGATAACGTAGCAAGAACTGATTTAGACAACGATTTTAATTTTAAACTTGTACAAAGAGCAGTTTTTCAAAATAACTACGATAGAAAATGGGACGGTGGAGTTATTACTGCACCGTTAACTGTAGACTATGAAAACGGTAATTATCAAATTTATAGATTTGGCGCAAACACAACTATTGAATTTTTAAATTTCCCCGACGATAATTTTGATCCAGAAGGAAACGGCAAAGTTACTTTAGAACTGTACGGCGACGGAACAGCTAGAACATTAACGTTCATTACATCCGGCGGTACTGTATTGAAAAAGAATTCCACATTCCCTGCTCCATTTGTAGTAACTTCTGCAGAAGGTGCAGCAGGTGCCGGCAATCCGTTAATTGTGGAAGTTTGGCGTCACAAGTCGGATAGAATTTTCTTAAATTATATCGGACAGTTTACATCATAATGTTTCACCCGCTAGAAGAAGATTTAACCAAATTAACTGATGCCGAAGTTGAGCATCGTGTAATGGATTTATCTAGAAAATATTTTGCAGCTCAGCGTTTAGGTAAACCTGAGCTATTGACACAAATCGCAACTTTTGTTACAATATACAGAGAAGAAATGTCTAAGCGTCATAGAGAAAAAACAAGACAAGAATTAGACGGCGATTTGGATCAATTAATTAATGTTAACAAATAACACACAAGAAGATTTAGTTAAAGGCGTTTTATATCACGGACCAGAAATCCTTGAAAGATCCCTTGCTAATCCAGCCGACATAATCAAATACTTAGAAAGGATAGTTGAAGAACATTTAGACTATCCTATTCCTAAAGAAAACATAGATACCAAAAATTGGTATATCCCCCAAAAATACAAAGACTTAGACATTGAAGAATTTTTAGTTAATCAATGTCCTAAGGATAATTACAACAGACTAATCACAGAATTAGAACTTTATCGCAAACACGATATGTTAGATGTACTACGGACTATGAAATACATAGTAGATACTCTTAGAGAAAACAACATAATCTGGGGTGTTGGACGTGGTTCTAGTGTAGCCAGTTATGTGCTCTTTTTAATAGGGGTCCATAAGATTGACAGCGTTAAATACAATATACCAATAGAAGAATTCTTCAAAGGAGAACAAAATGGGTAAAGTATATACAAGTATGCAGGGCAAAGAGATTGACTTTGACAAATTAACTCTAAGAAACGAGTTAACTCCTGCTGTAGGTAACATGAAAGTAAATGCCAGAGGTGACGAATTAGGTCCTGGCGGAAAAGTTGTTCGTACTAGAGAACAAATTTTACAAGATTATTACAAAGAAAATTCAAGAGCAATGAAAGAAGAAATTGCTACTAGAGGTAATAAAAAATAAGAGGTAATTAATGAGCACAGCTTATGATGTAAAACATATCAAAGTAAGAGCCTTGCACGACTGGGTGATTGTTTCACACATGGATTTCGGAGATATTAAAACATCAGGCGGAATTATACTTAGATCCGACAACGGTAAAGCACACGGTGTTAAGCCACGTTGGGGTAAAGTATATTGTATCGGCCCCGAACAGCAAGACGTTAAAGTTGGAGATTGGATTTTAATTGAACACGGTCGTTGGACACGTGGTGTTAAGATCCATGACGGTGAACAAGAACTTAATATTCATCGAGTAGATGTTAACGGTATTATGGCTATTTCAGATACCGAACCATCTGCAGACGATGTTGTCATTGGTGACACTTTTTAAAAAAGATGGGCCATAAGAAAAATTGGGACGTAGCTGAAATTACGTCCCAAATTCATTCCATTGCTAGAGAAACTAGCAGTCCTTATAACGACGGATTTACTTCGTGGTATGCCAAACAAGATCTATATGTTCTTAAAAATATTATAGATCGGTCATTAAAAGATTCTCCAAACTTTGGCGATTTGGAGACACAGTGGTTGAAAGAACAAGAACAGAAGCGTATACTTAAATTTCTAAAAGATTAAATTCTTAAAGGAAATTTATGTCAAACCCGTTTCGAGATCAAGAAAAATTTATGCGAGCCTGCGACCAAACAGTCGAAGGTTGGAACCAAGAACAATTTAACTTATACGTCAACTTAATTGACGAAGAATATAACGACGAGCTTAAAACAGCTATTGCTAACTGCGATCCTGTTGAAATACTTGATGCACTCACAGATATTCTAGTTGTTACTATTGGTGCTATTCACAGTATGGGTGCTGACGGTGAGGGTGCTTGGAAAGAAGTTATGAAAACTAACTTTGCTAAGATTGACAAAGAAACTGGCAAAGTTCGTAAGCGTGAAGATGGTAAGGTACTTAAACCAATCGGTTGGGTTCCGCCTAGTTTAAAAGAATTTGTAGAGAAAAAATGACAGTAGGATTTACTTGTTCCACATTTGATTTGTTTCATGCAGGGCATATTATTATGCTCAAGGAAGCCAAGCAACAATGCGATTATCTAATTGTGGGGTTGCAAACAGATCCTACTATCGATCGTAAAGAAAAAAACAAGCCTGTTCAAAGTGTTTTTGAACGCTTTGTGCAGTTACAGGCTTGCAAATATGTTGACGAAGTAGTTGTTTATGCTACAGAAAAAGAATTAGTTGACATCTTGCTTTCTTATCCTATTAATGTTAGAATATTAGGTGACGAATACGAGCATAAGCAATTTACTGGTCGCCAAGAGTGTATTGCTCGAGGAATTAAATTTTATTTTAATAAACGAGAGCATACGTTCTCAACAACAGAATTACGTCAGCGTGTAGTTGATGCTGAGGCAGAAAAATTTATGGTAAAGGCAAATAAATGAAAGAACTATGGGTAGAAAAATACCGTCCTAAAAATATAGACGGGTATGTATGGCGTGACGAAGCTCAGCGTAGGCAAGTGCTTACTTGGATCAAAGATAAGAGTATTCCTCATCTGCTGTTAAGTGGTAATCCGGGTATTGGTAAAACAACAATGGCCAAGATGCTGATCAACGAGATCGGTATTGAAGATGCAGACGTGCTAGAAGTTAACGCTAGTAGAGAAACCGGTATTGATTTTATTAGAGATAAAATTGTTCCGTTTATTAGCTCGATCGCATGGGGTCCTTTCAAAGTAGTGTTGCTTGACGAGGCCGATCGACTAAGTCCTAATGCACAAGACTCCCTTAAAGGCATTATTGAAGAATACAGCTCTTTTGCAAGATTTATTCTAACTTGTAACAGTCCCAACAAAGTTGTACCTGCATTACACAGTAGATGCCAACAGTTTCACTTTACTAAATTAGATCTAACAGAATATACTGCTAGAGCCGCTACTATTTTAGTTGAAGAAGGTGTTGAGTTTGATTTAGAAACTCTAGATCTGTATGTCAGCACAGCATACCCGGATTTGAGAAAATGCATCAACCTATTACAACAAAACGTTACAGAAGGTAAACTACATAGTCCTACCAAAGAAGATGCAGGAACACTGGAGTGGAAGTTTGAAATGGTTGAACTGTTTAAGGCAGGAAAAATCAGCGAAGCTCGTAAACTGCTGTGTGGCAAACTTCGTGCAGAAGAGATGGAAGAAGTGTATCGTTGGCTGTACGATAATGTTTCTATCTTTGGCGATGAACAAAAACAAGATCAAGCAACGTTGGTAATTAAACAAGGACTAGTTGATCACGCACTAGTAGTCGATGTTGAAATTAATCTAGCAGCAACACTTATAAAGTTAGCACGTATATAAGATGGAAAACCGTTACATGTTGGTTAAGTACGTTCAGAAGCCTAATGGGAAGTATGACGAGCTTACAGAATTTAGAAAAAATTTAAAACAGACACATTACCAAACTTGTAAAGTCATCCTAGACTTTAAAGAAAGAAAATGTGTTATTAACTCTCTTAACAGAGAGGCAACATTTGAAGATATGTTAGAGTTTTATAAAAGAATGTTAGGGGATCAATTGACCCCCTATCTTCCTAAGGATTAATCGTCTCCGTAAATCGCTAGTATCTCCTTAACCGCCTCATGGCGTTCAACGTCACCAACTGTGAAGTGACATAAATCTACATATCTGTGATTTGCAAAGTTGTTATACAACCCAAGGAACTCGAGCAGACCGTTATTACTAGGGCGGTCAGCCTGTTGCAAATCTCCAGTGACTATCATTTTTGAGCCTTGACCTAACCTAGTAAGCAGCATTTTCATTTGACTAGGTGTAGCGTTCTGCATCTCATCTGCGATAATTACAGCGTTCTTAAATGTTCGGCCTCTCATATATGCTAGAGGACTGGTTTCAATCACCCCCTCTGTTATCATGTTAGTAATTTCTCTAGCGTTATAATTTTCGGCAAACACATCCATAATTGGCTTTGTCCATGGCTCCATTTTTTGCTGTAAGTCCCCTGGCAAAAACCCGTGTTGCTCGTCGACTGAAACGGCTGGTCTTGTAATCACAATCTTAGTAGCGTCCCCGTATTTGAGCTGATCAATAGCCCATTGAACTGCAAGCATAGTTTTACCCGTACCGGCTGGACCAATCGCGAAAACTATCATTTTTTTCGGATCGTTTAGCTTTAAAAGGTATGATTCTTGATTGAGGTTCTTTGGATATATTTGAACTCTAGTGCGTTTTTGGTAGGATTTATCTACTAAGTTAATGACGTTAGACTCTTGTTGGTAAGCGTTAGCCTTCAGTGCTGCTGCTCTTTTTCTCTTCATATAAGGTTAGCCCTCCTTCTAACGTGTTAGGCACGGACCTCAAACCGTAGTGTCCGTGTCCGAACACAAAAGTATTTAACAAACACTCAAAAAAGATATAAGTTATGTTAAAGTTTTGAAGGATAAATACAAAGGGAGAAATTATGGCAGATATTAAAGACGTTATAGCTAATATAGAGAACATTTACGGTTCTAATAACAGCTTAAATTTACTCAAAGATTTCGAAAGAGTTATCGACGAGCTAGATACCTATGTTTACGATAATTGGATCGACGGAGAACTTGTAGAAGGTCCTAAAGAATCACGCTACTTTGTAGAGTGTACATTTATGTGGCCTAAAGAAAAGATGCCTGAGCCTAAAGGCGGCATTAGATTGTTAGACTACGGTTGCAAAGTGCAGTTTGCAGAGTCAACATTTGCTAAAGTTAGAAAAATTAAAACTCCCGACGATATTCGACCAGGCACAAAAAAAGGTAAAATTGATCACGAAGATATTTGGTTAGTAAAAATTACCATGCCTAAAAAATTAATGAACGATATCAACAGAGGTTACAGAAATCTTGACAAGAATAAAGTTGAAGACATTCTAAATCAAACAGGAATTGTTGATCAACAAGCAGATCAAGAATTACCAGGACAGGAACAGGCAAATGCAGAACAACCAGCGGCTTAATGAAGGATTAAGATCTAAAGATTTAGAAAACATGGTCGAGACTGTGTTTGCCATCGACAGCTTTAGATCAAAGATGGGCGAGGATCGAGATGTATGTGTACTAAGCATGACCGTTAAAGATCGTGCTCCTGCCAGAGACCTTATGGAATTTATTGAAAAAGGTTACAGTTTTGTATTAGATGCTGATGTTAGCTCTGGAGAAAATGACAAGGGCGAATACGCTGTGTTCATCGAACTAGAAAGAACACCTAAATTATCTGAACAAATTAAAGAAATCACATATGGCGTTAGAAAACTTACAGGCCTTGATGATTTTAAATTCAAATACTATAAAGAAAGTAAAACGCACGACTTAACAGAAGAAACTTTAAAGTCTGTGATTCCTAGTACTCCATCGTCATATGACGGTTACCTTAACAAAGTTAAAACTGAGAGTATAAAGAAATTTTTTAATAAGACTTTAATGGATGATTTAACCTTAGACAATAATGTTATAACTATCCACAAACCTTTTAATCAAACAATTAAATTAAAAATAGTCAAAGAAGATTCTGTAAATTCTATTTTAGAAGGTGTCGAAGACACTATAACAATGGATGAGTCTTCTATGAGTGAAATTTTTTGGCTAACTAAGGTTATAGGAAATTATAACATTAATAAAATTGGTGAAAATTTTATGTTTGACAATAACGGTCAAGCAATGCTACTTCAAAGGATAGAATAATGAGTTTTACATTCAACTTTACTAAAGAACAACTTAAAGAAATGCTGCCAAAAAATCCGTATATAGATCAATGGTATCATGCTCTTTCAGAAATACTTCCAGAATACGAAATTAACACACCACAACGTGTGGCTGCTTTCTTAGCACAATGCGCTCACGAGTCGGGCGGATTTGTTTTCTTAAAAGAAAATTTAAATTATCGTGCTCCTAGCCTACGCAAAGTGTTTCCTAAATATTTTCCAGACGATGCTATTGCAGCTCAGTATGCTAACAAGCCAGAGATGATTGCTAACAGAGTCTATGCAAATCGTATGGGCAATGGCGATGAAGCTAGCGGTGACGGATTCCGTTATTGCGGCAGGGGTTTAATTCAGTTAACTGGCAAAAACAATTATACATTCTTTGCTGCCAGCGTTGGTATCGAAGACATGGACGAAGTAGTTGAATATCTTCAAACTTTTGAAGGTGCTGTACAATCAGCTTGCTTCTTCTGGGAACAAAATAAACTTAATCAATGGGCCGATGCTGGAGATATTCTAACTCTTACCAAGCGCATCAATGGTGGTACTATTGGATTAGAAGATCGTATTAAGCATTACAACCACGCTCTACACATCTTCGGAGCCTAATATGTCACAGATTCAATGGATGCTT
>JACCEB010779959.1_pt1 | contig 10745 bp, 10 predicted proteins | sample 7454761 | NCBI WGS metagenome assembly JACCEB01 (sample SAMN15323454, study PRJNA562643) | freshwater metagenome | isolation source: river surface water | place: USA:Blue River Watershed | collected 2017-08-18 | reverse complement strand
TTTGGGGGTGGCGGCGGCGGTGGTTATGGCGGTGGCGGTCGTCGCGAAGGCGGTGGCGGCTACGGCGGTGGTGGCGGTCGGCGCGAAGGCGGCGGTGGCTACGGTGCCAGCCGTCGCGAAAGCGGTGGGGACGGCAGTTTCCGCAGCCCGTATGGCGGCGGCCCGCGCGGCGGTGGCCAGCGCGGCGGCGACGACTACTGAGTCGTTGACCCTTGGGTGCGGCGTGGCGCCAAAGTGCCCTGCACCCGCCCTTCCAGTTGCAGCGTCCCATCGAGTTGCTGGGCCGACAAGCGGTTCGCGCTGAGTCGGTCTGAGCTTCGCACGATGGTCACAGGCAAATGGGTCTCGACGATCTGGCGCAGGTCGTCGAGCATCAGGTAATCGATGCGCACATCCAACGGGTCTTGTTTTTTGCCTTGCGCGTCGGTGTAAGCAGCGCGCTGAATGTGTGCCTGACCGAACAATTGCACCACCCTGCCATCGTCGTCGGTGCGGGCCTTGTCGGCGCGCACCGAGGTGAGCACCCCGGTTTTCTCATCGCGTTGGGTCATTTGCGGGCGATCGATTTCATAGCTGTCCAAATCGGGCCGATGCCAGGCCTGGGCGCCCTCTATCTGCAAGCGCCAGTTGCCGCGCTCGTCAAACCCCACCAGCTTGAAGCGGTAAAAAAACGCGTCGGGCTTGCTGCTTTTACTCGCAGGGGTTTCAGGGTCGTTGACGATGGGCGAGTTCTGCACCAGCCAGTAGGTCAGCAGGGCCAACAAACCGAGCATGACCGCCGGCAAAAAACCTTGCAGCCGCAGGCCCCCGATCAAACGCCAGACGCGGTCAACGGTCGATGCCATGGGCGCTCAGGTCGCGCAGCACGCGCGCATAGTGGCCCTGGGCCATCAGGATCAAGTCGCACAACTCGCGCACCGCACCCTCGCCGCCACGCCGATGGCTGACCCAATGGGCAATGGCGCGCACCTCGTCGTGGGCCTGCTGGGGCGCCGCGGCCAGGGCGCAGCGGGTCATGACGGGCAGGTCGGGCCAATCGTCGCCCATGGCGGCCGCTTGCTCAAAGCCCAGGCCCCGTTCGCTCAGCTCCTGTTGCGCGATGGCCCGTTAGCCGTGCACGCCATAGTGCGCGTGGGTGATGCCCAAGGCCTGCAGGCGCAGGCGGAAGGGGGCGCTGTCGCGACCGGTGATGACGACCGGCACCACGCCCGCCGACAAGAGGTATTTCAAGCCCTGACCATCGAGGCTGTTGAAGCGCTTGATCGTCTCGCCCGCTTCGGTGAAGTACAGACCGCCGTCGGTGAGCACACCGTCGACATCGAGAAAGAGCACGCGCACCTCTTGCGCGCGCAGCAACAACTCGGGAGCGAATGCGGCCGCGGGCGTCATCAGATGACCTTGGCCCGCATCAGGTCGTGCGTGTTGAGCGCGCCACAGAGCGTGCCTTGGGCGTCCACGACCAGCAGGCAGCTGATGCGATGCTGCTCCATCAGGTCGGCGGCCTCGGCGGCCAGCGCATCGGCGCCGATGGTGCGGGGCTGTGGGCGCATCAATTGTTGGGCCGTGTGTTGCCGCAAGTCTTGGCCGTTTTCAATGGCGCGGCGCAAATCGCCGTCGGTGAAGACCCCCAGGACCTGGCGCTGCGCGCTGACGATGGCGGTGGCACCCAGGCCTTTGGCGCTGATCTCCCGCATCAGGTCGATGAAACTGGCTTGCTCACCGACAGCCGGCACGGCGTCGCCACTGCGCATGATGTCGCTCACATGGGTCAACAGACGTCGGCCCAGGGCGCCACCGGGGTGCGAGCGGGCAAAGTCCTCGGCTTTGAAGCCCCGGGCGTCGAGCAAGGCGACCGCCAGCGCGTCGCCCAGCGCCATCTGCGCGGGGGTGCTGGCCGTGGGCGCCAAGTTCAGAGGACAGGCCTCTTTGGCCACCGCACAATCCAGCACATGGTCGGCGTGCCGGGCCAGGGTCGAGTCGGCGCGCCCTGTCATGGCGATCAACACGATGCCCTGGCGCTTGAGCACGGGCAAGATGGTGGTGAGCTCTTCGCTCTCACCGCTGTTCGAGATGGCCAATACCGTGTCGCGGGTCTCGATCATGCCCAAATCGCCGTGGCTGGCCTCGGCGGGGTGTACAAACATCGAGGCGGTGCCGGTCGAGGCAAGCGTGGCGGCGATCTTGCGCCCGACATGCCCGCTCTTGCCCATGCCCATCACGACCACGCGGCCCCGGGTCTGCAACAGCGCGGCGACGGCCTGCACAAAGTCGGCGCCCAGTCGCTGCCCCAGTTCGCGCACGGCCTGCGCCTCGATGTTCAAAGCCTCTTGCGCCATGCGCAGGACATGCTCGGGGTTGAGTGCGGCGGGCTGGGCTGTCATGTTTTGATTTTAGTGGGGTTTGGCATTTGGGTTTTGCGCTTAATATGCAGCCATGACGTCTTTGGATTTGGCCCTGTTGTACTTGCTGGCCGCGGTGCTGGCGGTGGTGGTGTTTCGCTCGCTGAAATTGCCAGCGATGCTGGGCTATCTGGTGGTGGGGGTGCTGATCGGCCCACACGCCTTGGCGCTGGGCCGCGATTCGGGTGGCATGGCCTATCTGGCCGAGTTCGGCGTCGTGTTCCTGATGTTCGTGATCGGGCTCGAATTCAACCTGCCCAAGCTGCGTCAGATGCGGCACTTGGTGTTCGGTCTGGGCTTGGGTCAGGTCGCCTTGACCATCGCAGGCGCGCTGATCGGCAACTTTTTATTGGTCGCGCTTTTTGCCTGGATGGGCACTCAGTGGCAGCTGTCATGGCAAGGCGCGATGGCCCTGGGCAGCGCCCTGGCGATGTCGAGCACGGCCATCGTGGCGCGGTTGATGGCCGAACGGCTCGAACTGCAAAGCCCGCACGGCCAACGCGTCATGGGCGTCTTGCTGTTCCAAGATTTGGCCGTGGTGCCCTTGCTGGTGTTGATCCCGGCTTTGGCGCATGGCAATGAGCAAGAGATTTGGTGGTCGCTCGGCCTGGGGGTGCTCAAGGGGGCGGTGCTGGTGGGCCTGCTGCTGTGGGGCGGTGGGCGCGTGATGCGGGCGTGGCTGACGGTGGTGGCGCGGCGCAAGAGCGAAGAGCTGTTTGTCTTGAACCTGCTCCTGGTCACCCTGGGCATGGCCTGGATGACCGAACACGCCGGCCTGTCGCTGGCGCTGGGCGCGTTTTTGGCGGGCATGCTGATCGCCGAAACCGAATACAAGCACCAAGTCGAAACCGACATCCGGCCCTTTCACGACGTGTTGCTCGGCCTGTTTTTCATCACCATCGGCATGAAGCTCGATGCGCAGACGTTTATCCACGATTGGCCCCTGGTGCTCTTGCTGGCCATGGGGCCCTTGTTGGCCAAGGGCGTGCTGGTGACCGGGCTCGCCTGGGCCTTGGGGGCCAGCGCGGGCGTGGCCCTGCGCACCGGCTTGTATCTGGCGCAAGCCGGCGAGTTCGGCTTCGTGTTGCTGACGCTCAGTGCCGATCAGGGCCTGATCGCCCCCCAATGGCTCAGCCCGGTGCTGGCGGCCATGGTGCTGTCGATGGTGGCCACGCCCTTTTTGATCCAACACAGCGAGCGCATCGTGCTCAAGGTCGTCGCCAACGAATGGATGATGCAGTCGGTCCAGCTGACCAGCATCGCCAAACGCGCCATCCAGAGCAAGGCGCATGTGATCATCTGCGGCTATGGACGCAGCGGACAAAACCTGGCCGCCCTGCTGGACAAAGAAAAAATCCCTTACATGGCGTTGGACTTGGACCCGGATCGGGTGCGACAGGCCGCCGCCGCGGGACAAAGCGTGGTCTTTGGCGACGCGGCGCGGCTGCCCAGCCTGATGGCCGCCGGACTGGCGCGCGCGGCGGCGGTGGTGGTCAGTTATCACGACACGCCGTCGGCGTTCAAGGTGCTGGGCCATGTGCGCGAGCACGCCCCTCAGGTGCCGGTGATCGTGCGCACCCTCGACGAGCACGACCTGGACCGCTTGCGCGAAGCGGGTGCGACGGTGGTGGTGCCCGAAGCCATCGAGGGCAGTCTGATGCTGGCCAGTCACGCGCTGGCGCTGATGGGCGTGCCGGTGCGCCGGGTGCTGCGCGTCATCCAGGCCCAGCGCGAGGCGCGATACGACCTGTTGCGCGGTTATTTCCACGGTGCCGACGACGCCGAAACCGCCGAAGACATGGAAACCGAGCGCCTCATGACCTTCACCCTGCCGCTGGGCGCGCGGGCCGTCGGGCAAACGGTGGGCGACTTGGCCCTGGGCCCCCAAGGGGTGCGGCTGATGCAGTTGCGCCGCACCGACGGGGTCAACGCGCCGTTGGCCGACGAGACCCCGATCCAAGAGGGCGACACCTTGTTGTTGTGCGGCACCCCAGATACGCTGACCGAGGTCATGGATCGCCTGTCACGGGGTTAACGGTCTGCACGTAGGGGCATCGAGCGGGTGCCCCTTGATCTCTTTTGGTGATGATAGGATCAATTTGATCTGGCTGAGAAGCATGAAGGAGCATCACCAAGTCTAGACTCGATGAGATCCGCAAGAAGTTGCGCGAGCAGATTCGCGAAGCAACCGACCAAACCATAGAAGGCTTGCGCGAGCCCGGAACAACAACGGGCACACGCGGTTTGGGCCAGATCACGCCCGGCTCGCGGCAAAGCGTGACACGGTCTGCGGCGGTGACTGAACGGGCCCAAAACGCGACCGCGCCTGAGGCCGCGGGGGGTTGGCAACCCAACAAGCGGGCCCTGTTTATTGGCAACAACGATTACTCCCCCCAAAAGCGTTTATCCAAGTGCGTCAACGACGCGCGCGAAATGCAAAAACTCTTTGCCGATTTGCGCCATCGACTGGTGTACGACTTTGACCTCAACCACGACTCGATGCGAAAAACCTTTGCCCGTTTTAAAGAAGACATCGAGGTTGGCGACGAGTTGGTCGTCAGTTTTTCGGGGCATGGTGTGCAAGTCAATTCCGAGTTGTATTTGTTACCCACCGATGCGCCGTTGATTGGAAACCCCCTGGAGGTTTCAAGCACATGCATCAACCTACACCCAGAAATTGACGAAATGTTTGCGCGTGGCGCAAAGATGGTTCTGGCCATTGTGGACGCCTGTCGGCAACAAATGCGCATTGACTACGAGCATCTGTATCACCAAGGGGTTGAACCCGGCATTGAGGTCGCAGAGCAATTCAACTCGCTGGAAAAATCAGCAATCGCCGCACCCCGAAAATCCGCCGGCGTGCCGCGCACTGGCGCTTATGGGCGTGGTTTGGTGTTTGCCACATCCCATGACACCTCTGCCATCGAGTATGGAAACATGCAACATGGGGTCTTTACCCATTATTTCCTTCAAGAAGCCCGCGTCCGTGGGCGCACCATCCAACAAGTGATCGAACGGGTTCGGCAACAAGTGACTGTGCACACCCAGAACCAGCAGACGCCGTCCTTTCATAACGACCTCAATGGTGATTTTTATTTCTTGCCCTGATTGCCCGGGGTCATTTCAGTCGAGTGGTTCAGAACGCTCAGGCGCGGGTGCTCGGTTCATTCTGACCATCCCATGCTTCATTTGCCGATGCAAAAGCGCGAAAAAATCACGCCGAGCAAGTCATCGGCATCAAAGGCCCCGGTGATCTGACCCAGGGCCACCTGGGCCAGCCGCAACTCCTCGGCCAGCAGGTCCAAGGGCACAACAGGCGGGCGGTGTTCGCCTTCGCCCAAATGCTGATGCGCCCATTCCAAATGCTGGCTCACCCGCTGCAGGGCTTGCAGGTGGCGCTCACGCGCCATGTAAACGCCTTCGGCGCTGGCGTTGTCCCAACCCGCCACACGCAGCAGGTGCTGCCTGAGCGCATCCAGGCCGGCGCCCGTTTTGGCCGACAGACACAAGGCGTCTGCGGGTGATCCTTTGGGCGAGGCGGTTGGGTCCACGGCGTCGGTTTTGTTCAGCACGTGCAACACGGGCACGGACGCCGGCAGGCGTTGACGCAATTGCGCCTCGATCGTGCGATCTCGCGCCTGGTGTTCGACATCCGAGGCGCGGGTGATGTCGGTGAGCAAGAGCACGGCGTCGGCCTGTTCGATCTGTTGCCACGCGCGCTCAATGCCGATTTTTTCCACCGGGTCCACCTGGGGGTCGGTGGTGTCACGCAAACCGGCGGTGTCGATGATGTGCAGCGGCACGCCCTCCATGCTGAGCGTCTCGGTCAGGGTGTCGCGGGTCGTGCCCGCCAATGGCGTGACGATGGCGCGCTCGGCGCCGGCCAAGGCGTTGAGCAGCGAGCTCTTGCCCGCATTGGGCTGGCCCGCAATGACGACGCGCAAGCCCTCGCGCAGCACCGCGCCTTGCTGGCTGCGCCGCAAGGTGCGCGCCAGGTGATCGCGCAGGGCTTGCAATTGACCGCGCGCGTCGGATTGTTCGACAAAATCGATGTCCTCTTCTGGGAAATCCAGGCAAGCCTCGATCAGCATGCGCAAATGGGTCAGGTCGTCCAACAGCCGATGGATGTCTTTCGAAAACACGCCGCTGAGCGACTGGCTCGCGCTGCGCGCCGCGCGCTCGGTGCTGGCGTCGATCAGATCGGCCACGGCTTCGGCCTGGGCCAGATCGAGCTTGTGATTCAAAAAAGCCCGTTCGGTGAATTCGCCCGGGCGAGCCGCCCGCAATCGGGGCAAACGGACTTGCCCTTGGGCATCGCACTGGGACGCCAGCTCGAAGCAGCGCTGCTGCACCAGGCGCATCACCACCGGGCCCCCATGGCCCTGAATTTCCAGCACGTCCTCGCCGGTGTAGCTGTGCGGTCCCTGGAAATAAAGGGCGACCACTTGATCCATGGTTTGCCCCTTGCCGTCCAGCAAGGGCAGGTGGTGCGCGTGCCGCGCTTTCAGTTCGCGCCCGAACAAGGCGTGGGCGAGCGCGTGCAAGCGCTCGCCGCTGATGCGCACGATGCCGACCGCCCCCCGCCCGGGCGCAGTGGCCTGGGCGATGATGGGGTCACGCACGGCGGCGTGGCCCGGGTTTATTTGGTCACGCCCATGCGCTTGTTGATCATCCACTGTTGGGCAATCGACAAGATGTTGTTGGTGAGCCAATACAGCACCAGACCCGAGGGGAAGAAGAAGAACATGACGCTGAAGGCCAGAGGCATGATCCACATCAGTTTGGCCTGCATGGGGTCGGGTGGCGTCGGGTTGAGCCAGGTCTGCAGCATGGTCGAGGCGGTCATGAGCAGGGGCAAGATGAAATACGGATCGGGCGAAGCCAGGTCATGGACCCAGCCGATCCAGGGCGCATCGCGCATCTCGACCGTTGACAGCAAGACCCAGTACAGGGCGATGAAGACGGGGATCTGGATGGCGATCGGCAAACAGCCTCCCATCGGGTTGACTTTTTCTTCCCGATAGAGCTTCATCATCTCCATCTGCATTTGCTGCGGGTTGTCTTTCATGCGCTCGCGCAACTCCATCACGCGCGGGCTGATGGCTTTCATCTTGGCCATGCTGCGATAGGCCTGGGCATTGAGCCAATAAAAGGCCGCCTTGATCAGGACCACCAGGGCCACAATCGACCAGCCCCAGTTGTGCAGCAGCTGATTGAGCTCGTCGAGCAACCAATACAGGGGCTTGGCCAAAATCGTCAGCCATCCGTAGTCCTTGACCAGTTCCAGACCCGGGTAGATCGCCTCGAGCTTTTTCTCTTGTTGAGGGCCGACATACACGCGGGCCTGGGTGTTTTTCGTGGCGCCCGCCTCGATCGCCGTCAGGGGGGCGATCATGCCCACCGAATACAGGTTGGTGTCGATCTTGCGCGCGTAGATTTCGCGCTTGACATCGTCGGGCAAGAGCCAGACGCTGGCAAAGTAGTGTTGAACCATGGCGATGTAGCCATCGCTGGACTGTTTCTCGAACTCGGCCTTGCCTTTTTCGATGTCACTGAACTCGACCTTTTGGTATTTCTTGGCTCCGGTATAAATGGCCGGCCCGGTGAAGGTCGAGTAAAAGGACGACTCGCCCACCGGCTTGTTGCCGTCACGCACCAGCTGCACATAAAGCTGCGGGGCGATGGGCGCACTGCCCTTGTTGGCGATCTCAAATTGGGTGGTGATCAAGTACTGCCCACGTTGCAGCACGTAGCGCTTGGTCAATTGCACACCACCCACCACGTCGGACTCAAACACCAACTCCAGTTTGTCCTGGCCCTCTTTGAGCTCGGTGTCCTTGCTGACCAGCCGCATCGGGGTCTTGTGGGTCGGCACCTGCGCGCCGGCCTCGGCCGTGATCAGGCCACTTTGGGCCAAATAGACCCGGTCCTTGCTTTCGTCCAGCAGTCGCATGGCGCGGTCTTGCTGGCCGTGGTCCTTAAAGGGCAGCAAATCGGCTTGCACGATGCTGGCCCCCTCGCTGTCGATCACCAGACGCAACACGTCGGTCTTGACCTCGATGTGTTGGCGCGCCACGCTGGGTGGCGTGGCGACCGACGGCACGGCTCCCACGCCCGCCCCCGAGGCCGAAGGCGTGCTGGCGGCGGCGGGAACGGCCGCCGTTGTGGCGCTGCCGTTGGTCGCAGGGGGGGTGGCCTCGGTCTTGCTCGGGGCTTGCGGGAAAAAGGTGGGTTTGTTTCCGTTGTGGATTTGCCATTGGTCCCACAACAGAACCATGGAAAAACCAAAAATCACCCAAAGGATGGTGCGGCGGATGTCGTTCATGCGTGACCCTGTTTTCGGTTGGCAGGGGGAGTGGAAAGGGTGGAAGACGGTGGCACAGGGTCATGGCCCCCGGCACACCAGGGGTGGCAACGCGCCAAACGGCGCAACACCAAATAACTGCCTTGCCCAGCGCCGTGTTGCTCCAGGGCCTGCAAGGCATAGGCCGAGCAGGTGGGGGTAAAGCGACAAGCCGAACCCAGCCAAGGACTGAGCAAGAGGCGATAGCCTTGGACCAGGCCGATGAGCAGACGCTGGATCATGCGCGTGCCCGTTGTTCAAACAGTTGCTGAAGTTCTTGCCGAACGGCGGCCTTCAGGGCACAAGAGCTGGCGCTCTTGAATTGAGCGGGGGCAAACGCTTGGCGCAAACGAACCACATGGGTGCCACAGGGCATGCGGGTGTAACACTCGGACCACGCTTGATAAATCTGCCGCCGGATGGTGTTGCGGGTGACGGCGCGTTTTGCCCAGCGCTTGGGGATGACCGCGCCGATCCAGTGGCTGGGCTGGGCATCGGTGGTGAGCGGGTTCCCGCTGGGCGCATGCAACACAAAATGCGGGCTGCGCGCCACCACCGCCTGATCAAGGCCCTGCTGAAACTGGGCTTTGTGTTGCAGTCGAGCCGATACCGGTTGGGCCATGTGCAGCCGCCTGTCAGCGGGATGTGGCGGGTTTAGACGGCCAGGCGCTTGCGGCCCTTGGCGCGACGGGCGTTGATGACCGCGCGGCCACCACGGGTCTTCATGCGAACCAAAAAGCCATGGGTGCGGGCGCGACGGGTCTTAGAGGGTTGGTACGTGCGTTTCATGATGCGCTCTTGAGGTAGGTTGATAAGTGAACCCGCCATTATCGCAAATTTATTTGGTTTTTTCCAATTGGGGCCTTGTATCAGGCCCTTGCCCTGTGAAAAAAGCCCGCACGCCTTGGCGGCTTCGTCGCCCGCACAACAGGTCAGGGTTTTGACCCCCTGGGGCGTTCCCTAGGTTCTGTGGATAAATTTTTGATAAAGCGCCGGTCAGCGCCTTTTTTTAGGCACAATATCCACATGGCCTTTTCAGATTCCAGTTTGTGGCAACAGTGCGTCGACCAGTTGGCACAAGAACTCCCCGAACAACAGTTCAACACCTGGATCAAGCCCCTCACGGCCGACCTCTCGGACGACGGACAAAAGCTGACCATTTGGGTGGGCAATCGCTTCAAGCTCGACTGGATTCGGGCCCAGTATGGGGCCAAACTCAGCCACTTGGCGCAACAGTTCCATGGCCAACCGGTTCTCATTGAGTTTGCGCTCACTGCCAAAGAAATCCCCATCAAATCTGGGTTTTTCAAGCTATCTGTTGATTCAGAACTGTCACAACCGGTTTTTGTGGCCATCGATGAACCCGAAGCCCAAGGGTTTCGCTCGCGTCTCAACCCTGGCCTGACCTTTGACAGCCTGGTCGAAGGAACAGCCAACCGCATGGCCCGCGCCGCCGCCATGCACGTGGCGAGCATGCCGGGCGAGCTGTACAACCCCTTGTTCATTTATGGGGGCGTCGGGCTAGGTAAAACGCACCTGATGCACGCCATTGGCAACCGCCTGATTCAAGAGCGTCCACAGGCCAAGGTGCTGTACATCCACGCTGAGCAATTTGTGACCGATGTGGTCAAGGCCTATCAGCGAAAAACCTTTGACGAATTCAAGTCCTACTACCACTCGCTCGATTTGCTGCTGATCGACGATGTCCAGTTCTTTGCCAACAAAGAGCGCAGCCAGGAAGAGTTTTTCAACGCGTTCGAGGCCCTGCTGGCCAAAAAATCGCACATCGTCATGACCAGCGACACCTACCCCAAAGGGTTGGCCGACATCCACGAGCGACTGGTGTCACGCTTTGATTCGGGTCTGACGGTGGCCATTGAGCCCCCTGAGCTTGAGATGCGGGTGGCCATTTTGATCAGCAAGGCCATTGCCGAAGGCTCTGAAATGCCCGAAGAGGTCGCCTTTTTCGTGGCCAAAAACGTGCGCTCCAATGTGCGCGAACT
>JACCEB011662496.1_pt1 | contig 10746 bp, 16 predicted proteins | sample 7454761 | NCBI WGS metagenome assembly JACCEB01 (sample SAMN15323454, study PRJNA562643) | freshwater metagenome | isolation source: river surface water | place: USA:Blue River Watershed | collected 2017-08-18 | reverse complement strand
CTAAATTAGAATCAGTTCAAAAAAAAAAGTTAAAAGAAGTTAAGGACCTCAACGAAGATGAGTTGAAAATTTATCAACTCGGAGAAAAAGTTGAAAAATTGATGGAAAAAAATTGTCCAACTGACCCCGGTAAGTGGTCTGCATCAAAATCAGCAGCAAAATCTAAATTTGATGTTTATCCTTCTGCATATGCAAATGGTTGGGCAGCAAAAAACTATAAAGCCAAGGGTGGTGGTTGGAGAAAGTGTAAAGACTAATGAAACTTAACCAAATTCTACAAGAAATATCAGAAAAATCTACCAATGAAGACCTTCGTAATTGGTTTAAATCAAAGTGGGTTAATATTGGTAAGAAAGTAGATGGCAAACACCCACCATGTGGAACAAGTGGTGAAAAGAGTGGATACGCTAAATGTGTTCCTGCTGCAAAAGCAAAAACTATGAGTAAAAAAGAAAAAGAATCTGCAACTCGTAGAAAAAGAGCAGCACAAAATGATGCAGGAAGGGGTGGAAAGGATTCAAAAGGGCAAGGTAAAAAACCGATTTATGTATCAACTCATACAGGAGGAAAAAAATCAGGAACTGGGAAAGGTTCATAAAAATAAAAAAAATAATACTTATATAAAATTAAATTTACGTTAATGAGCGGATTATCAAGAGTTACAGTTATTGTTAGAAATGGAGACCTAAATAAGGCACTCAAAATTTTTAAGAAAAAAGTAAACGATAGTGGACATCTTTTAGAATTAAGAGAAAGAAAAGAATACACTAAACCCAAAACAGTAAGAAGAACCATCAAATTGAAGGCAATTCGAGAAAATCAAAGACAAGTTATGATTGAAAAAATGATAACTGGTGATTACAGAGTGGGTAAAAAGAACAAAAAATAATATTTTTCAAAAAAATATATATTTTACATAGAAAAATATAGGTTTTCTTTAAAACCTATATATTTATTTTAAATTGATTCACCCTAATGTGAATCTTACAAAACAAGTTGGTTAATGAATACCCTTTTTTAAGTGGTGACCGAACAACCGACCTATTTTTAATCTATATTGGAATTCTCCTAATAATTTCACAGAACATAAGGAAGGTAAAACATGGCAAATTCAAAATTATTGAAAGAAGCTATCGCTGATGCCAAAGCCGTTAGAGAAACTGCTATTGCTAACGCCAAAATCGCATTAGAAGAAGCATTTGCTCCAAGATTACAATCTATTCTTTCTAAAAAACTTCAACAAGAAATGGAAGATGAGGAAGAAGCTGATGTAAACGAAGAGTATTCAGATGGAAGTGAAGCTCCAGATGAAGATGCATCTGATATCGGAACAGGTGATAACAAACAACCAGCAGATGATGCAAACAGCTCATCAGAATTAGCAAAATCAAATCCTGATACAGACGCTGAAACTGCACAAGTAGGTAAAGAAGATGAAAACTACGATGTAATTTCAGAAGAAGATGAAGAAGTACCAGGTACAAATCAATCACGCATCGAAGAAGATGATGACATGGAATCTGATGAAGATGAAATGGAATCTGATGATGAAGATGAGTTAGATTTAGAAGCAATCATCAGAGAACTTGAAGGTGAACTTGAAGAAGGTGATGATGAAGAAGAAATGCACGAAGAAGAATCAGAAGAAGAAGCTCCAGTAGCAGAAGAAGAGCACGAAGACGAAGCTCCAGTTGCTGAAGAAGAATCAGAAGAAGCTCCAGAAGCACAAGAAGAGGAAATCGATTTAGACGAAATCCTTAGAGAAATGGGATACGGAGATGATGAAGAAGAAAAAGTAGAAGAATCCGAAGAGGAAGAAACTAACGAAACTTGGAAAGAAGAAAAAGAAGCTGAGTTAGAAGAAGCCTACAAAGTAATCAAATCATTGAAGAGAACCATCAACGAAGTAAACTTGTTAAATGCAAAATTATTGTACACTAACAAATTATTCCGTTCTTACAATTTGACTAATGAGCAAAAACACAAAGTTGTTGAAACATTAGATAGAACTCAAAACGTAAGAGAAGTAAAATTGGTTTACTCTACATTAGCTGAATCAATGAAAATTGGTGGAACTGCTAAGAAAGTAAAACAAACAAAATTAACTGAATCATTCGCATCTAAGAAAATTGCTTCAACTGCTCCTAAAAAGGAAATTATCGCAGAAAGCAATGGTTTAGCTGAAAGATTCAAGCAATTAGCAAATATTAAATAACAAAACAAAACATTAGGAGAAAATAAAAATGGCAAATTTTGATTTATCTAAACTGATGGAAGGCAAAAACCCAACACAAGTAATGTTGGCTGAGACTCGTGAGTTGAAAAACAAATGGTCTAAGACTGGTCTTCTTGAAGGTTTGAAAGAAAGAGAGCAATCTCAAATCGCAGTTCTTTTAGAGAACCAAGCGAAACAATTATTGGATGAAGCAACTGCAACAGGTACTTCTGCAGGTTCAGAAGAGTGGAGTGGTGTAGCTTTACCATTGGTAAGAAGAATTTTTGGTGAAATTGCAGCGAAAGAATTCGTTTCAGTTCAACCAATGAACTTACCATCAGGTCTTATATTCTACTTAGATTTCAAATACGGTACTGCACAACCAGGTAACCCTGCATTCAATGGTAAATCATTGTTCGGTGGTAATGGTACTTCAGCATTCGATGGTGATTTCGGTAGAACAAAAGCAGCGGTAAACGGTCTTTATGGTGATGGTAGATTCGCATATTCAATCAACGAAGCAACAGCAACTGTAGCATCAGGTTCTTATACCGTTGCAACTGCATCATGGGCTGAAGTTGGTTTTGATGCATCGTTATCATCATCAGTAGCAAACTCTACATTAGCAAAAATTACAGTAGCACAAGGTGGTTCTTTCACTTCTGCTGATTTAGAAGGTGTTAAGGCGTTCTACATTTCTTCATCTGCATTCTCTGCAGCTGATACATTCTACCCTGCACATTCAGATTTAAATGGTTCTTCTGCAGTATTCTTTGCAAAAGTAGGTTCATTAACTAATGCAACTTCATCATTGCAAATTAAGTATCACAAGCAACCAACTGCTAACACAAGAGGTGACTTCGAAGATGCTAATCCAACTGAACCAGCAACTGATTTAGGTATTCCAGAGGTTGATTTGGAATTACGTTCAGAGGCTATCGTTGCTAAGACTAGAAAGTTAAAAGCAGTGTGGACTCCTGAATTGGCTCAAGACTTAAATGCTTACCACTCAATCGATGCAGAAGCTGAATTAACTTCTATGTTATCTGAATACATTTCATTAGAAATCGATTTAGAAATCTTAGATATGTTAAAAGCTAACGCATTGACAACTGAGTACTGGTCAGTAACATTAGGTGAAGAGTACAATGGTTCAACTTGGGTAGCTGGTACAAACGCAGCAGCTTACACTAAGAACACTTGGTTCCAGACTTTGGGTGCTAAGATTAACAAAGTATCTAACAAGATTCATCAATTGACTCTTAGAGGTGGTGCTAACTTCGTAGTTGTATCTCCTGACGTAGCTACTATCTTAGAATCTATTCCTGGATTCGTTGTAAGTGCAGATAAAGATGCTTTACAATTCGCAGCTGGTGTATCACAAGTAGGTTCATTAGCATCTCGTTACACTGTTTACAAGAACCCATACATGACATCTAACGAAATCTTATTAGGTTTCAAAGGTTCATCATTCTTAGAGACAGGTGCGGTATATGCTCCATACGTTCCACTTATCATGACTCCATTAGTGTACGACCCAACTAACTTCACGCCAAGACGTGGTGTTATGACTCGTTACGCTAAGAAGATGGTAAGACCAGAGTTTTACGGTAAGATTTATGTAAAAGATTTAAACTTAGTTTAATCTAAACATAACTCAAACGAGTAAATAATAAATTAGGGGAGAAGCAATTCTCCCCTTTTTTATGTCCATAACTGGTTGATTATCAATAGAAAAATAATTTAAAAAAAAGTGGTAAAATATTTGGAAAATTGAGAAAAAGGTTGTATATTAGCTTTATAAGATTGAGAGATAAACAATAAAACTTAAACCCCTAAATTATGAATCCTTTTATTGATGTTGAATTGACAGAATTAGAATCTAAAACCCTAACAACTTTTGTTGAGTGTCTTTACGCAGAACCGGGATATTCCGATGTTGATGTAAACGATTTAAGTGAAGAATTGGGAATTTCCACCAAGATTATCAGAGGAGCATTAGGTTCTTTGGTTAAAAAAGGTGTGGTTACAATTGAAAGAAATGATAGTAATTATGATATCATTTACTTAAATACACCGTATTGGTACTTGGTTAATGAAAGTTGGGCTGAAGAGGCTAAAGAATATTTAAAATAATTCATAAAAAATTTGGAATTCTCAGCTTTTTTTACTACCTTAGTAGAGTAATAAGAGATAACCCTAAACCCCTAAAATATGAACGATTTCGATTTCTTCTCCGTCTCCGCTTCCTCTTCTTCAATCAAGTCCCTAATGAAACTCCCGAATGTAAGACGGGAGAATATACAAGCAAGAGTATTTTATGGTAGTAAGTATCCAACCTCCATATATAAAGTGGATATCGCATTTTTTGATGTGATGGAGTTCGGTCACTTCGGTGCCAGAAAGAGAGCAAATGAATTGGTAGAAACCTTGGTTGCTACCAAACCGGATAATGTAATATTAAGTACAAAATTTTATCCGGTAGATTAAAAAAATATTTGGAATTCTGAATATTTTTTACTATATTAGTATTGTAATAAGATTTAAACTTTAAAACGTAAAATTATGAATAGGATTGACATCAATCAATTAAAAAAAGTAGAGGAAGTACTCGGTTCATTCGATATGGACCAGGCATTGGGTTCAAATTCAGTTTATCTTCGATTTGGATATTGGAGAAGAGTTGATTTGAATAAACTTCAAGAAATTCTTGGTAAGAATGTTGTAGAACAAGATATCTACGATGATGATTGCGGTTGGTTATATAGTTATCACTTAAAATAAAACATAAAAGTATGGATATTAGAGAAAAATACAGAGAAAAAGCGATTGAATTTGCAAGAGAATGGGGTTATGAAAACCCAAGTTCTCATATTTTAGATATTATGGTATCAATCATGTGTACCAGAGATAAAACATCTTATTCAGGAGGTGGTTTTGTAGAAGCAGTAGTTGCTAACAACTTATACCTATCTATGAGTAGGGCAGATAGCGAGTGTAGAAACAATATTTTTTTATTAGCAATGTGTAATATGAATTGTTACATCGAATTATGACAAAAGAAGTTGCAGAATCCAATCTAAATAAATGGTTTTGGATTTTTAAATATAAAATGGTAGATGAGTTCCCCGAATATAGGGGAACTTTTGATTATATAGTTGGTAATTCAGACGATTGTGGTGTATTATATGAAGTAATGGAGTTTGCACATCGATTCTTAGAGGTTGAATCTGAATTAAAAGGTGGTTGGGATAATTTATTTATTATAGATTATCTAAATGCTATGGATTATGGTTACATGGAATGGGTAAAATAATGTGTTAAATATTTTTGATATATATTTATTATAAAACAATAATAATATATTCAAAATGGAAGATTTAATTTCGGTATTATTACATTCAGTAACACAAGTTCATGTATTTCATTTACAAACTAAATCATTTGCTGAACATAGTGCATTAGGTGCATACTATGAATCAGTTGGTGGGTTAGCCGATGGACTTGCAGAGGCATATCAAGGAAAATATGGTATCTTAAAATATAAAAATATCTCTAAAATTGAACAATACGAATCAAAAGAACAAGTAATAGAATATTTTGGAAAAATACAAAAATTTATTGAAAAAACGAGACCAATCAAAGATGCTTTTATAGATAACATAGTACAAGAAATTGAAACTTTAATATATTCAACTTTATACAAATTAAAATATTTAAATTAAATACCACTTTTTCATCTTGATATTTTTACAAGGGAGTGATTTTCACTCCCTTTTTTTATTGGTTATATTTATAGGTGTATAATTGTATTAAAGAGGAAAAATAATATGTCTCAAGCAAGAATTTGGACAGGTTCGGCTGTATTCATCACTGGTTCATCAACTCCTTTTGGTATTTATGATTCTGATTCTGAATTTAGAACTGAAGCACCAAAAGTAGCATCTTGGTGTGCAAAAAGATTAGGATATCCTATTATTGATATTGAATTAGAAGGTGAAAACTTTTTTGCAGTATTTGAAGAGGCAGTTTCTGAATATTCTGCACAAGTAAATCAATTTAATATTCGAAATAATCTTGGTGCATTACAAGGTAGACCAACTGGTACTAATTACACCGGAAAACAAGTAAATGGTTCTGAATTAAGTAATATAATCGAAATATCACAAGCGTATGGAAATCAAGCAAATGTTGGTGGTAGAACTGATATAAAATCAGGTTCGATACAATTGACAGAAGGAATACAAAATTACGATTTACAATCTTTATATGCAGATGTAAGTGAAAGTGGAGAAAGAATATCGGTAACACGAGTATTTCATGAGGCAACTCCCGCAATCAATAGATTCTTTGACCCATATTCTGTAAGTGGACAAGGTACGTTGAACTTGATTGATGAATTTGGATTTGGTTCATTCTCTCCTGCTGCACAATTTATTTTGATGCCGTTATACGAAGATATGTTAAGAATTCAAGCAATTGAATTCAATGACCAATTCAGAAAATCAGCACATACTTTCAATATTGTAAATAACAAATTACAAATATTCCCAATACCAACTTCTGATTATAGATTATGGTTTGAATATTATGTAGATAAAGAATTTAGAGAAAATTCATCAGTTGTTAGAGCAAACGTAATGTCGGATTACTCTAATATTGAATATAATTTTGCAACTTATTCACAAATTAACGATGTGGGTAAACAATGGATTAGAAAATATACTCTTGCACTTGCAAAAGAAATGTTAGGTGCAATTAGAGAAAAATATAATACAGTTCCAATTCCTGGTTCGGAAGTTTCCTTAGATGGTGCAGCTTTAAGAGCAGAGGCACAAACTGAAAAGGATAATTTAATCACCCAATTAAGAGAAAACTTGGAAGAGGTAAGTAGAAAAACAAGAATGGCGAACGAAGCAGAAATCGTAGACCAACAACAAAAAATTATTGGAAAAGTGCCACTGGCTATTTATATAGGATAATATTATGCCAAAGTTTTTTAATGCAAATGATTTAAATTTTATTAAAACAATCGCCGAAGAAGTGGTTGATTATGTAGTAGAACAATCGATTGTACTATTCAAAGTATCAGTTGGTGAATCAAAAACCAACTTGTATGGAGAATCGTTGGGTAAAGTTTGGCATGCACCAACTCCTTTGATGTGTATTGTGGATAGAGAGGATGTAGGTGTTCAATACGAAGGATTTGGACCCGATAGAACTCAACTTGCACAATTTAGATTTATGAGAAATCGTTTAAGAACCGAAACTTTACCAAAATTAAGAGATGTTAATGGAACTTTAATTCCAGTCGGTGCAGTTCAAAACTCTCAATATGGATATCCTGAAATTGGTGATGTAATTTTATTTGATGGTTCTTATTATGAAATTGATAATATTAGAGAACAAAGATTAGTGGGTGGACAACCTGAAATTTACGATAAACAAAATAATTCGTTTGAAGATTCAAATCTTCAAATTACTGCCTTTACACATTTAGTAAGACGTTCAACAATTCAAATAGATGAGAGGATATTAAGATAACATGGCAATAGACCCACTAAAACAACTTCCAATAAACCGAGCTCTTCAATACAAAAGAGAAAGTAATGAGATTGGTAAAGGTGTGCGTTTATATGATGTTGATTTAGCAATATCAGAACACATACAAGATACCGTTTTACCTACGGTTGAGATATTTGAAGAAAAAGTAAAAATACCTGTAATGTATGGTAATCCTGAAAGATGGGCTGCAGTACAAAAACAAGGTTATTTACGAGATAGAGATGGTGCTGTTTTATTACCACTCATAATGTTTAAAAGAAATTCAATAGCAAGAGATGAATCTATTGCTTCAACAATGAATAGAAATGTTTTTTACCCAACAGTAACAACATATTCAAAAAAACATAAGTACGATAGATTCTCACAAATGACTGGAGCTAAAAGACCAGTTCAACTATATGATGTTGTGATGCCGGATTATGTAACAATTACATACGAGGTAATGGTTTGGACAGATTTTACCGAACACATGAATAAGATTGTAGAAGCGTTTCAATATGCTACTGATGAATATTGGGGTGATAAAAGTGGATTTAAATTTAGAGTAAAAATTGATTCATTTGATAATACTACCGAAGTTGGAGAAGGTACTCAAAGAATTGTAAGAACATCATTTACAATGGTTGTAAACGCATACTTATTACCTGAAAAATTTGATAATGAATCTACAACTAAAAAATCAATTTCACCAAAAAAAGTAGTTTGGGGTATGGAATTTGATATGACCGGAGAAGCAGGTGGAAACGTAACACAAAGTTCAGTTACTAAAAAAATGTATAACGAATATTCAAATATAATTGATTTTATGTCTATTCGTGGTTCACAAGAAGCAACTTTTGTAGATGCGGATACGGTAAAATTAACGAACGTTGAATTACCAAAATTACCACCTGAATTGGTGGGTTCATTTGATAATGACCAATGGTTTAGGGTTTATATAAATGGTGTGTTAATTCCACCAACAAAATATTCTTATACCGGTTCTTATGCATCAAATGAAATTTATTTTAATTTCAATACCGGTTCATTACAAGCAGGTGGAACATATCCAAACGATTTAATAACTACTACAAATGATTTGGGTTATATAGTAGAATCTTCTGATGAAATCGGTATAACTGGTAAATTTATTGAATTATGATTAAGGAATTAAATAGAATACTAAAACAAGTTCACGAACCAGATGAATATACTCTGATTCCACATAATCTTACGCATCCTTTGTATTGGGTATGGAAACTACCAAATGCAAAAATGAAAGATTTAAATTTGAGTTTAAGACCACTAAGAAAAGAACACTCACGATTTGATATATTTATTAACGGTCAATATATATTGGAAAAAGATTATATTTTTGAACAAATAAATAATGATTTTCATATTTCATTTGTAAAACAAAACTTTCAATATGAATTGGAAGAAACTGATGATATAAAATTAGAAGGGGATATTGATTCGATATGATAAAATCAAAACCAAATATAAAAGTTCCATTTGATGATAATTTACGAGTAAAAAATCTTGTACTTCAAGTTATAAATGACTCGTGGATATATCAACACACTCCTGATTCAATATCATTGAATGGTGAATTATTTACATTGATTTTATTGGATAAAAAAATTGTATATGAAGAAATACAAGTAGATAATTTATCTGATTATATAGATGTATTTTTACAAGGTTTAAAAAGAACATCTGACCAATATAATGTTATAGATAACGGTTCTAACATAGTAATCACATTTAACCAAGGTATAACACTAAGACCTGATTTAATAACAGCATCAGATTTTTTTGTTAAAGGAAAAATAGTAAGTAGATAAAATGGCAACACTTATTCAAAGTAAACAAATAGAAGGTGTAGTTACCGCGTCGATAGTCGAAGGTGGGTTTACCGTTTCTGGTTCATTATTAACATCTGGCTCACTATTTGTAAATGGTGATATAACGGCATCAGGAGTAATAAGGGGTCAATTTATTGAAGGTGACGGTTCTCGATTAACTGGTATCGTTGCGGAAGGAACTGGTATAAACATAATAAGTGGTTCAGTTGATTTCGTAGCATCTCAATTAGATTTTACTGGTTCAGGTATTAGTATAAATGTAGTTAATTCAAATACTGCATCAATCAATATAAAAAGTGGATATGAAGAGGGCGGTTTATTTAGAACATATTCAACGTATAATACACTTGTATCTGCATCAGTAAATAACTTTTCAGATGGACAAATTGTTTATGTTGTAAGTACAAATACACTATATCAGGCGGATATTACTTACGCTGATATGGTTACAACATTTACCGATACTATCACATGGAACACCTATACTTTTGCAATTGGTGATTCATCAGTAAACGCAGGATTAGGATTAACAAAAACAGTTAATTCAGGAGTAACAACTTTAACATTAGACACGGGTTCTAATCACTTCACATCCGCAGTTGAATATATAATTTCATCAGGGTCTTACATAATAGATTCTGGAAAAATATAATGAACGAAAAAATATTTATATTTATATAGAAAGAAATTGGTGCTACATAGCACTCATATTTTAAGGCAAATGTCCTGTTAAACAAATAAAGGTTTTCGAGGTAACAAACTAAAAAACAAAGGAAAAAAGAAAAAATGGCACAAATTATTAAACACAGACGTGGTTCGTTGGAATCAATTAGTGGAGCAACCAAACGTGCCGGAGAATTGTTAGTTGTTACTGGTTCATCAGGAATCACTGCCGATAATAGCGGTTCACTTCTATTCATAGGTATTGATGGTTCTACTGCAACACCAGCTAATAAAATATTACAAGGTTCAACGGTACCAAATTTAACTGGGGGTGCGTATGACACCTCAATAAATGGTATTCCATTTTATGACACATCAGCACAAAAATTATATATATTAAATAAAGGTGGTAATGTTGAAGTTAAAGCAACTGCAAATACCGGTGGAACTGGTATT
>JACCEB011636326.1_pt1 | contig 10746 bp, 12 predicted proteins | sample 7454761 | NCBI WGS metagenome assembly JACCEB01 (sample SAMN15323454, study PRJNA562643) | freshwater metagenome | isolation source: river surface water | place: USA:Blue River Watershed | collected 2017-08-18 | reverse complement strand
CGCGCCGTCGTGGTCTTCCACAGTCAGACAGATCAAGAAATCGACTGCCCCAAGGGAACGGATGAAGAACAGGGCTGGGACGATCTACTCGGTCGCAGTGGATATAGTTACCTGGGCTCGCAGATCGTCGATAACAGTGTCGCTTCTCAAGATCTGGGCGAAATGGGCTCCTGCGTGATGACGCCATTTTTTCAAAACACTCCCACCTTGGAGTGCGGGCGTGGCGACTGCAACTTTAAATCAGGGAACGACGTAGGCTATTGGCTCTTCAATTCCCAGGAAAACCTTCAAGATAAAGAGAACGTGAGCAAAAAACCTCCAACAAGTATCTCGATGATCAGTCGCTGCCGAGTCTGCTCAAGAAAAAACACTTCTGTGGTGACCGTGCATAGCTATTCCAAAGAACCCGCTCAGTGCCCCAAAGACCACTCAGTCGTTCTTTGGGAAGGTTACAGCTTAAAGTCGACGACAACGAACTCGGGAAAGGCGGTCGAGATTTCACAAGACCTATCTGGAACAGGAAGTTGTCTGCGACAGTTTAGAAAAATTCCGTTTACTGAGTGCCAAAGAGACGGGAATTGCTGGCACAACACCGCTGACGATCTAGCTCAGTGGCTGTATGCCCCGGTTGGAACTTCTCCCCAAGATAACTCGGTCAACCTTGGCTCAGACGGAGCAAAAATCATAGACCGCGTCTCCCGCTGCGCCGTGTGCGCCACCTCGGTGAAGCCCACTCCCTAAAGCCCAATCAGTGAAGTCTGCTCCCTGAAATGCGGGCGTCAAACTTTAGGCGCTGCACTTAAGCTGAGGTGAATTTGCGCCGAAGATACAGGGATGAACGCCGACTGGGGACATTTCTGGAATCGCTTCATGGCTTACGTCACCGACTCGTGGGTGATGATCATTGCCTACTCCGTAGGCGCAGTCTTGGGACGGATGGCGGGCACTTGGGTACTCGCCGATGAGGCGGGCCTAGAGATGGCGGGCTTTGCGGGCTCGGCATTTTGGACACTTTCGGCCTGGGTAGTGAACTCGGTTCTTCTTCCTGGCTTGACCGGTACGAGCTGCGGAAAGTGGCTCTTTGGACTTCAACTGGCACGGCGATCCGGTGGCCCGATCGGCCCAGGTCGCGCAGCACTGAGAAGCGTTTGCTTTCCCCTTTCTTGCGCGCCTCTTTACTTGGGATGCCTCTGGGCTTTGTTTCATCGCGAAGGTGCCACTTGGCACGACTTGATCTGCGATACGGCCGTCATCAAAAAAGGCGCACGCCATCCAGCTAAACGCGTTGAAGAGTCGGCGCCCACTTCGCGCGCGGCGTAATCTCCCTCACCCCAACGCGATCCCTCTGCCTTTTCGCCTGACTAAAAGGGTGTGCCAAAAAGTCACCACCCCCTTTTCGTTAACGCAACACGTCACCTGCCTTCGCCCGTTTTTCGGACCTCGACGAGGACAAATCGTTTTGTCGCCTGCTGGCACCGAACTTGCTCTGGCTCTGTGCATCTACGGAGGGAAGCAAAATGGGAATCTGGCAATGGTGGGTCAGTGTGATTCTTCTCATCACGGCGTGGACGGCGCAGGCAGCTCCGAACACGGCTGAAGTTCAAGTGACTGGCGCAAACGCGGGGCAGACCGTTCTTCTCTCCAGCGAAGAGAGCCACATCGTCTATGAGAAGCGTGAAGTGCCCGACACTTGCTACCGCGAAGTGTTTTCCCATTATGAGCGCGAGTGCACCAACTTCCCCCGCCAAGTCTGCCGGAACGTTCCTTTTCCCGTTTGCCGGGACGTGGTTCGCGACGTCTGCCGCCCCGTCACGCGCCGCGAGTGCATTGGCTTCCCCCCGCGCCAACTTTGCCGCGACATCACAGAAACCGTCTGCCGAAGAGAGCTTCAGCGCGAGTGCCACAATGAATGGCGAAACGAATGCCACACCGAGTGGGACACTCGCTGCATCGATGTGCCGCGCTACCGACGGGAAGCTTATGCGTGCACGAAAATCATCGACGTACCGGTGGGCACGGAAGTCGACTTCCATGTCGACGCCGAAGTGAAAGTCGAAGTGGAATCCGATTCAACCGAACTGAGCCCAGACGAAACCCTTCGTCTTCGACTGAACGGTGCGCAACTGAGTTTAGAAAGTGTGCGCTTATCGCAGCAGTTCGTGGTCCGCTTCACGCGCGACGTTCGCGTCGAGACCCCAGCACCGAAGCAAAAGCGCGTAACGGCCACTTACCGCTTGAAGCTGGTTCCTGTAAAAGAGGCCCTCCATCACGTGGATTCCCCGATCGAGGACCTGGAACTCACGACCGGAGAACTGCTGTTTACGATCTCGAAAGTGAAGCGACCCGAGTTCTTCGACTTGAAAGTGTATCTCGGGCGCCAGCAGTTTCTGATTGGTGATCTGAAACGTTGGGACGGGCCGGTACCCGAGCGGGCACTCACTTTAGAAGACCTAGGCGATCGCACCGGTGTTCGCATGGATTTGAAAAAACTGGGCATCCCGGTCTTTGACGGCCCCAAGTACCATGTGCGGGTTTCGGTCCGCGCGCAGTCCCCTCAGGAACAAGGCACGGTGCTGAATCCCAGCGTCTTGCCGAAGGAACTCAAGCAAGAACTCGATAAGAAAAACCTGAAAGCCGCAAAAGAGTAAGCGTTCAATCCGAGTCGATTCAGAACGATGGAGCCGGGGGCAGGCCATGGACGGCCAGCGCCCGGTCAAAGTGCCGGAAGGATTGATTCGAATCATCAAGCACTCGACGACCCGGGCAAAGAATCGCTTCATTCGGAAATTCGGGCTCAACACCCCGAATCGCTTCGAAAGTGCACTTCTCACGGATTTCCTGAAGCACGGTCTCGAACTGACGAATGTCGCGCTCGTCGTGAAGCTCAAGCTCGGCCACACCTTCCGGGCGGTAGCGGTAGAATCCAGGAACTTCGGCTGACCAAAGCAGCGGCGGAGCGTAGAGGGGCTTCCTCGGCTCGTCGGCAGGCCTGCGGCGAATGGCGACGTTGGCGTTCAAATCCACCACTTCGCCAAATTCAGTCGCCACCCAGAAATGAAAGTGCTGCCCCCAAGCGCCCATCCAAACGGGAGTCTGATCGTCCAAGATCTCAATCCAAGCGGCAGGCCCGTACATGATTTGGGAAGCTTGCTCGTACTGCTTCAAAGCTTCGACCGTCGCAGCCGCAACCATCAGCGGCACTTCGTTCCGATCGCCCGTGATGCGGTCCACGACGCGAGTGACGATGCGAGACACCTGGGCAATGACTTCCATCGGCGTCGAAGGGTTCACGGAATTTTGAGAACTACTGGGAGACTGCATAAAGGCCTTGGGAGCGGGTTTACAGCTTCAAAGCCAGCCTGGCCAGCGCGAACCATCCAAACAAAAAGGCCACGCCCCCAATGGGAGTAATGGCGCCTAAGGTTTTCACCCCAGTGAAGGCCAAAAGGTACAGGCTTCCCGAGAAGACCCATGTTCCCAGGAAAAAACCCCACCCCGCTTGGTTCGCTAGGCGCGCGTCCCCGCCACCCGGGAGCCTGAGAAGAAGCCCCACCCCGAAAAGCGCGAGTGCGTGCCACATCTGGTACTGAACGGCGGTTTGCCAGACTCCGAGCGCATAAGCGTCTAGGCGATCTTTCAGCCCATGGGCTCCGAAAGCCCCGAGTGCGACGCCCAAAAACCCACTCACGGAAGACGCTAAAATCCAGTTCATGCCGATGCTCCACCCAGTAAGGACAGTCCCCGAGAAATGAGCTCACGCTTTTCTTGCGACTGGGCAGCCAAGCCATCGAGCGCTTTTTTAGCGCCCATTGCCCAAGACGCGCGAAGGCCGCGCACTTGCTCTAGCTCCAGGATTTCCAAGCGAAGGAGCCAGTCTGAGGGGAATTTTGAGTCGAGCTCGCTCAAAATGCGGGCCAGCTCTTTTTCCAAAGAAGCTTCCGCCACTTTTTCTTCCCGAAGTTTTCTGACCTGCGAATAAAGCTCGTTTAAGCCGCGACTCTCGGCAGAGATCACGCGTTTTTGAATTTTCTTCGGTGCTTTCCCTTGGCCAACGGAACGGGCGTAGGCCGCGCGATCGGCCGCTCCACCAAAAACCGAAGCCACTTGATCGCCACAGGCCAGATCAAACGGACCCCATTCGGGTTGATAGAGCACTTCCGAGCCCCAAGTGATGCGGCAGTCGCGGAAACTCATGAAGAGAATTTCTCCACCATGGCGAAGGGGTTCGCCTTCCAAGACGCCTTCCAAAACAATCCCCGATTCAAATTCGAATCGGCCGCGACCGCCCTTGGCAAAGCCCAGTTTATCGAGATCCACGCCCGACAAACGCCCAGGCGATTTCCCGGGGCCTTTTAGTTTTCCTACGGGTGCCGAAAACCCGTCTGGGTGCCGAGAGGGGCTATGTCCCGGAAGTTCCCGGTCTTCAAAGCCCAGCTGGCAGGGGCCCGAAAACTTCAGGAATCCCACACGTCCTTGGGAATCGGTGCGAAAGTGATCGAGCACTCCAGAAATCTGAATGCCGGAATCAAGCACGGTCGTCGTGACGGTGGCCGCCATCTTGGCTTTCGCTAAGCCCTCTGCGCCCCCGCGGCGGAAAGCCATCGTTTCTGAGAACTCTTCCAAGACTCGTTCGAGCGCCTGAAAATCAGGAGTCACAAAGAGCTGGGGCTGCGGACGGGTGATGTCGTAACTCGTGTTCACGCAGTCCAATGTGAACGGAATTCGAGCCACGGATTTTCCTAAGCAGTGATAACTCTCGCCAACCGAAGAGAGTAAACCCGCTCCGTAGATTCGGGGCGCGTCCAAGCTTCCCACCAAGCCGTATTCCACCGTCCACCAGTTCATTCGGGCCAGGTAAGTCGCCTCACTGGAATAGGTGAAATGAGCCACCACCTCGTCGAGCCGCTTTTGCGCCGCTTCGATTTGCTCGGGCGTGGAACCGGGTTCTTCTTTGATGTCGGAAAGATCCCGGATGGCTTCGTAAAGGGCCATGTCCTGGCTTGAAAAAATGGCTTTCCTCGCCACTTCTCCGTAAGCCCGCAGGTAGGCCGCGTAGGCAGGGTCGGCAATGATCGGCGCGTGCCCGGCCGCTTCGTGAACGATGTCGGGCGCGGGCGTGTAGGCCAAGTGATCGAGCGTGCGCATTTCGCAGGCAATGGGCAGCACGCCCAGGCTTTGAAACTCCATGAACGCTGCTGGCGGGATAAAGCCCGATACTGCCACTGCGCGCCAGCCAAAGCGCCTGAGCTTTTCGTCCATCTCGCTGATGAGGGGAATTCGGTCGGTCGAGATCCCGGTTTCCTCGAGCCCCTTCAGGTACTTTTCGTGAGCCGTTTTGGAAAAATACGCTTGGGACACGCGCAAGATGTAGCGCCAAGCCGCGTGATCGACCGGCGTGTAAGCCGACGGGTCCTGCTCGGCGATGTAGGGAACCAAATGCTCCGGAATCTGCTCGGTCAGAGGACGTTGAGGCATGGTCAAAGGCGTAACCCAGGAAACAGCGCGCGACCAGTGCAGGGTGAAAGCCCCGGGCGGGCTGTGCTAAAAGGCAAAGCTTATGGAGAAGCCCCCGGCCACCGATACCCAAGCGAGCCCCTCGGATCCCCGCTCCTCAAGCGCCGCCACTACTGAGACACCTCCGGGTGATGGACAGGATTGGCGAGACCGCGAAGGCTGGCGCCATCCCTACGCCCTCTACATTTACGGCACCGGTGCCTTATTTATTTTCTTAGTCCTCATGGCCTATTTGGCCCTCTCTAATGACTGGATTCCCACCCGTTAAGGCAGGTTCTGCCGCAAGGGGCTAGACAAAGGCACCGGGGTGTTTTATTTCCTAAAAACCGGCGTCTTCTACCGATGCGCCGGTTTGATAGGTGTGTTGGCCAGTAGCTCAGTCGGTAGAGCAATCGGCTGTTAACCGATTGGTCGTAGGTTCGAGTCCTACCTGGCCAGCCACCTCCAACAAAAAACCCGGCCCCACCTTCAAGGTGGAACCGGGTTTTTGATTTTTCAGGGGTTCGTGAAGACCTCGGCTCGCTCAGTCGCCCTTACAGGCGTAAGCGACGTCCCAGGGGTCGTACAGGCTGTACGAAAAACTGGAAGCCAGCAATTGGATGAAGTTCTTTTCCACCTTCACGGTCGTCCAGGCATCACCCACACAGCGATCGGCCATGTCGACGGGAGGACTGAACTCCACCAAGCGAACAATGCCGTCGTGGTGCCACTCGGATGCGGTCACCGGTGCGTTTTGCGAGCCGCGGTGGAAGTAAATGGTCGAGCAGCCCGTGAAGAGCAGAGCGAGAGCCAATGCCGAAATTCCTTGGAAAAAATAACGCTTCGTCATGACTTAGCTTCCCTTCTTCTGAGCTGCCGAGGCTTTCGGAGCAGGTCCGCACCAGACCTTCACGGTCCGTGGTGCGTAAATTCCCAAAGTCAAACCCGCCAAAAGGCTGTCCACAAAAGTGTGCTGAGCTTGGAGCTGCTTGGGCACATTGCTTCCGCAGATCTGATCGACATTAACGTGAGCTTCGCCCACTAAACCTCCCAAAAAGAACGCTTTGGACGATTCGTAGGTCGGTTCAGCAACCAATTTTTGGGTCCCTTGATCACGAATCGTGACTGTCGAGCACCCCACCGCCAACAACGACACGCCCAGAAGGAGTGCCGACTTGAATGAATGTTTCATTCCAATATTTATGGCACTGAGCCAACGACTTAGCAAATCAGCCGAGGTCGAGAAGAAAAATCAGTTACGCCCGTGTCGCTTCTCTTGCTGATGCTGACGAAGGCGCTCGTGCAGGAAGTGCTGCGCTTCGGCCACCGCCACCTGAGCGCCAAAGCGCGTGAGGAGTGCCACGCGGTAAGTGATCGCAACTGCTTTCATCCAAGAAGGAACTTCGTCATCGGATTCGATCGCAGACTCGGAGTCTGAATTCCGAATTCCAGATGGCTCGAGATTTTGCGAGGGTGCTGCGATGAACTGGACAGTCTCAGCCGGTGCACTCGCGTTCTCAACCTTCGTTTCCTGAGCTTGCTCTAACAATGGAGCCGCTTCCACTTCCCCGACCTTTTCGGCTTGGAGCGGAGCCGGAGTTCCGTCGGCCGCAACTTGCGGAGCTTTCTTCTGAAACGGATTACGCCCCATGCGGCCGTTAGAACTCATCGCTCACTCCTTACTTCTGCCTTCAAGCGCTCCTGAAGCTCACGCGCAGCCGCTAGGTAATCCTGGGCACCGCGAGACGATCGATCGTACTCCAGAACCGAAACCCCGTGACCGGAGCTCTCAGTCACCGCAGCGTTGTCGTGAATGCGGGAAGTGAAAAGAAGGGTTTCCAGCTCTTGCGAGAGCGCGCCCAAAACCTCTTCGGTGAGTTTTCGGCGGTGAGATACTTGCGTCGGCAAAACACCCAAAAGCTTCAACTCCGGGTTCCAGCGATTCTTCACGTCTTCCATCGCTGCCCGAAGCTTCACGATTCCCTCGAGCCCGAAGAACTCGGGCTGCACGGGAATGAGCACATGAGTAGACGCACAAAGGGCGTTCAGCGTCAAAAGACTCAGGCTGGGCGGAGTATCGATCAGAATGAAGTCGTAAGAATCCTGAAGGGGGGCCAAGAACTGGCGGAGCACGGTTTCTCGGTCGGATCGGTTGATCAGGAAATACTCGACCCCTGCCAGGCCGCCGTCGCCCGCGATCAAGTGCGGGCCCGAAGCCGTTTTCACGATCAAGCGGTCGCGAAGCCCCGGAGTGTCGGGCCGCTTTGACAGGTAAAGCTCGTCGAGTGTCGCGGCGTCCGCGAAAGGTTCTTCGCCCGGCGAAACCCCTAGGTGGCTGCTCAAATTCGCCTGCGCATCGCTATCGATGAGAAGCACTCGGTGCCCTTCCCGCGCAAGCGCCGTCCCCAAGTTCATCACCGAAGTGGTTTTCCCCACTCCGCCCTTCTGATTCGCCACAGTAATGACGGTCGCCATGCCTAAAATCCCCCTCGCGCCTGTCGCCAGTCTACTGACTCTGCCCCCGCGGTTCAAGAGTCCCAGTGGAATGCCGAAAAGAAGAGGATGAGTCCTGCCTTTGCCCTCTTCACCGGAGTTTCTGCAGTCCTAGCTGCCGTGGCCATCCACGACATCTGGTTTTCAGGAAACAACATCCTGCGGAATTTCCCGGTACTGGGGCACCTGCGCTTCCTATTGATCGAGATCGGGCCCGAGCTTCGGCAGTACATCGTGGCTGGAAACCGTGAAGAAGCGCCCTTTAACCGCGAAGAGCGGCAGTGGATCGAGCGATCGGCCGATGGCGCGAATAACTACTTCGGCTTTGGCACGGACGATCAAATCTACGGAATTGGCTACCCCATCATCAAACACACCATGTTTCCGTTTGGCGAAGTGAGCCACGCAGGATCCGTCCACGACCAAGCGCAGCCGATTGCTTGCGCTAAAGTGATCGGCGAAGTGAACGGCCGCCCCAAGGCCTGGCGCCCCAGTTCCATCATCAATATCTCAGCCATGAGCTTCGGCTCTCTTTCCGCAAACGCCATCCAAGCATTGAACCGCGGAGCAGCACTCGCCGGCTGCTACCACAACACGGGCGAAGGCGGCCTCTCCCCGCACCACATGCAAGGAGGCGACGTCATTTGGCAGATCGGAACAGGATATTTCGGATGCCGTGATAAAAGTGGCAAATTCTCGATCGAGAAGTTGCTCGAGACCGTCGGGAGTTATTCGAAGATTCGAGGCATCGAAGTGAAGCTCTCGCAAGGCGCGAAGCCCGGTAAAGGCGGAGTCCTCCCAGGTCGTAAGGTGACTGCCGAGATCGCTCAAATTCGCGGTGTGGAGCAGGGTGAAGACTGCATTAGCCCAAATGGGCACGCCGAATTTAGCGACGTAAAAAGCCTCATCGACTTCATCGAAAAAATTGCGAAAGCCACGGGCCTTCCGGTAGGAATCAAAAGCGCCGTGGGTAAGCTCGACTTCTGGCACGAGCTTGCGCGCGAGATGCGCTCCCAGCGCCGCGGGCCTGACTGGATCACCATTGACGGCGGCGAAGGCGGAACGGGCGCAGCTCCGCTCACTTTTGCCGATCACGTGTCCTTGCCGTTCCGGGTAGGCTTTACCCGCGTCTATAAAATCTTTCACGACGAAGGCGTCTCTGACCGCGTAGTTTGGATTGGGAGTGGAAAGCTGGGCTTCCCCGACCGAGCCATCGTCGCTATGGCGCTTGGCTGCGACCTGATCAACATCGCCCGCGAGGCGATGCTCTCGGTAGGCTGCATTCAGGCTCAGAAGTGCCACACTGATCACTGCCCAGCGGGCGTTGCCACGCAAAGCGCTTGGCTGCAACGCGGGCTGGTTCCGGCCGTGCAGTCACTTCGCTTTCAGCGTTTCTGCCAATCGCTCAGAAACGAGATCCTAGCCGTCACGCACGCGTGCGGCTATGAGCATCCCTCGCAGTTCACTGCGCAGGACATCGAAGTGTCCAGCGGACCGGGAACTTTCTCGACCCTGGAACAAATCCACGGGTACACCCCCTCACGAATCTGGAGGAAAGCCGCATGAACCGGAAAAAGAATTTGCGTCGTCAGTACCTGATCAACCCCCGCTTCCAGTGGGCGTTGATCACCTTTTTCTCTTCGTTGGCGCTCCTCACGGTCCTGATGAATCTCTATGCGTTCCGGCTGATCTTCCAAAAGTACCGCGATAATCTTTTCTCGCTGGGCCTAGCCCCCGACCATCCGATGCTCTTGATCTTAGAAGAGCAGCGCCAAGACATGTTTCGAATGGTTCTGTCCTCGTCCGGGCTTCTCTTTGTTTTCCTGCTGGTAGGGGGTGTTCTAGTCTCGCACCGAATCGCAGGCCCCATTCATCGCTTGCGGACTCACTTGGAAAAAATCTTAGAAAACCCGAGCGGCCCGCGTTTGACTTTCAGAAAGAATGACTACTTCCAAGAGCTCGCGCCTTTGGTAAACACGCTGGCAGAACGACTCAAAAAGTAAGGAATGCTTCATGCCAGAAGGCCTGATTCTTTTTATTGCAGGCCTCTTGGCCGGGACCATTGATGCGATCGCAGGCGGCGGTGGCTTAATCACTTTGCCCACGCTCGGCCTGTTTTACGAGACCGGTCCACACGCCATCGGGACCAACAAGATCGCTGGAACGCTCGCATCCTTGGCGGCTCTCGTCGTTTACACCCGAAAGCAAAAGCCCGACTGGTCCAGCTTTGCGCTGTTTGCTGCGAGCACCGCAGGAGCCTCTTGGGTGGGAAGCCAGCTCTCGCCCCTTCTGCCACCCGAGGCTTTCAAAGTGTTTCTCTGGGTGACTTGCCCACTCGTTCTCATGCTAGTTTGGCGGAAAGACACTTGGACGAAGTACACACAAACGCATCCGCTTCCGGTTCCCGCAGGACCAGGAAAAGCGAGAACTCGACGGCGCGCCGCTTTGATTCTGGCAGGCGCCCTTTGCGGACTGTACGACGGCGCTTGGGGCCCAGGCGGCGGCACACTGATGCTCTTAGCGTGCCTCTGGGTCGCGAAGCTGCCGCTGCTCGCGGCGCTCGCCGCATCGAAGTTAGCCAATACGACGAGCGCCGGTAGCTCCCTGATCGGTTACGCAAGCCAAGGCTATGTTCACTGGGAGAGTGGCCTGATGCTCGGTGCTGGCATCACGCTCGGCGCTGCGATTGGGGCAACTCATGCTTCCAAGCATGCAGCTCGGATCATTCGCCCGGTACTGACTTTTGTGGTCATTCTCCTT
>JACCEB010756095.1_pt1 | contig 10747 bp, 11 predicted proteins | sample 7454761 | NCBI WGS metagenome assembly JACCEB01 (sample SAMN15323454, study PRJNA562643) | freshwater metagenome | isolation source: river surface water | place: USA:Blue River Watershed | collected 2017-08-18 | reverse complement strand
CGCGGCGCTTTTATCGAGCAGCTGCCGATAACTGTAGTCGCCATCTTTTTGGGCCCGGCCAACGCCAATTACCAACACGCCAGGGACCAGGGCACGGGCTGCCAATACATTAGCCATCGCATGCTCATCGGCAACCACAACCTTGGCGCCGCTGTCTCGCAAGCGAAATTCCAGGGCCTCCACACCAAAGAGCATCGACATCGGCATGGCCACTGCGGCCATCTGTGTGATCGCCATATGGGCCACCGCAGTCTCAAATCGCTGCGGCATCACGATGGCCACTCGATCACTGCGCTTCACACCGAGGCGCTTTAGAGCGTTACTGAGCCGGTTGGCCTCCGACTGAAGCACGCCATAGCTGTAACGATCGATTCGGCCGGATTCCTGCTCAACAATCACCGCAGTCTGGGATGCAGTGCGCGACGAAGCCGCCCATCGGCCACAGCAGGCCTGAGCAACATTAAACCGTTGAGGCACTTTCCAGAAAAAATTCTGGTGCAAGCGGGAGTAGTGATCGGGGCTCGACATGGGCGACGGCGCAAGGGTCTTTGCCGTGATTCTGGCACGCCTAAAAACAAAAAGGCCCGCGACTGCGGGCCTTTTGGATCGAACAAGCTGCTCGGACTTAGGCAGCTTTCAGTGCGGTGGAAGCAGCCTTCAAGCTCGCCTTGGTTGCGGACTGAACATTCTGCTCAACAGCAGCAACAGCCTGTTTGGCGGCCTTCGAGGCGGTCTCATACGCAGCGTTCGCGGCGGTCAGGGCCGACTTCACTAAAGCAACACCGCTCTCAGAGCCAGCGGGAGCGCTCTTGGAGAACTCCTCAACTGCGGTGGTGATCTTCTCGTTGCCAGCAGAGATTTGTGCCTCAGCCATCTTGGCGTAGGTGTTCACGGTCTCGGACATGATGCCGTAGACAGCGTTGGCGTAGCCGACTGCGCTCTCCATTGTGGGAAGCGCAAAAGAGGACTGCACTTTCACGAAGTCTTGAACATCTTTCACCGACACCAAGGCCTTGAGGTTGTCTGCGCTCTGGCTCATTGCGCCTTTAGCGACTTTGAGCTGGAGCTCAACAAACTTTTCAACGCCGCTGAAAGAAGCGTTACCCAGGTCAACCATCGTCTCGACGTTGGTCTTGGCGATCTCTACAAACTGCTCGTTTACATTTTTCATCTTGAATTCTCCGAGGTGTTAAGGACTTGACTGCTGTAAAAACCGATTTGACTGCTTACTTAATCATGTTGGTGCAGCGCACAAGGCGAATTTGAACCGATCCATTGGTGCACTGCAACCCCCTTTTCGGGTTTTTTTGTCGCAACGCATCATATTTCCATATAGTGAAATAGTGGGTCAGATCAGAGGATGGATATCCCCCCTTGCGGCCCAATCCGGTCTGCTCTTAGATTGGAGACACTCCGCCCGCGACACCCTGCGGGCCGAGCACCCAGGGGGACGATCATGGCTAAAACAATCGCGCAGGTCCTTTCGCATCAGAATCGGCCGATTATCTCGGTGACGACGGATTCGACGGTCCGTTACGCACTCGAGACTATGGCCAGCCACCATATCGGCGCCCTGCCCGTCATCGACGACGGCCGGCTAGTGGGGATCTTCTCCGAGCGGGATTATGCCCGCCAGGGCGAACTGAAGGGCCGAAGCTGCGATGACACCCATGTGCGGCAGATTATGACCGCGCCCGTAATCTCAATTAGTCCTGAGATCCAAATTGATGCCTGTATGCAGATCATGACCGATAAGCGCATCCGGCACCTGCCGGTTGTGAAAGAGGATCACGTCATCGGCATGATTTCGATTGGCGATGTGGTTCGGGAAATGATTGAAGAACAAAAACAGTTAATCTCGCAGCTTGAGGCCTATATCCACGGTTAACCACCCTAAACTCCACACGAGTCGAAATAATCCCGTCCCAGCACTCGACTAAAATCCTCCTCATGTGTCGTTTCGCCGCCCTACTTCTGAGTCTTTTGCTGCCTTTGCAGGCGGTAGCCGGACTCGTCACCTCACACCACTGCCTAGGACATCAGGACGCAGCAACAGTCACGATCATGCATTCGGCCAATCATTCTCAGATCGACCGCAGCGATCACGACTGTCAGGGCCATGACTGCCTTAGCCCCGCTGAAACTCAGTCCGTCACTGGGGGAGTATGTCAAAACTGCGTAAGCTGCGTGAGCTGCTCGATCGCGGTTAGCTCCTATCGAATCGAATCAACTCAGACCCCCCAGATTTCCCCGCAGGCCGATCGGCCCGAATTACTAAGCGGTGTGATACCAAGAGTCGAAACACGCCCACCGATCGCATCCTGACCTCTCGCTAAAACGCGCCAGCACTTTTGCTGGAATAACGTATTGCTGAAAGGACAGATGATGCAGATGCATTCACATGGGCATAGCGCCCATCACCCACAAGCCGGCCGCCCACATCAAGCCCTGCCCGATGGGCCTGCTGGCTAGGGCAGCCGACATCAAGCCGTACGCCAAGCCGGTGGCTGGCGCCAACTCCTCAAGGAGCCAATCGATAAGCGGGCCTGGGATCACCAGTTTTTAGGCGAGATTTCAAGCGAGACACTCCTGTCACGAAGCGTTTCACTCACGCCAGGGCTTCTGCCTGAACTTCTCACAATCGGCCATCAGAGCCCATGGTGGTCGTTGGAGCCAAGCCGTCGCCGAATGCTTGGAAGTCTTGCCCAGCAGCAGCATCACGCATTTGAGTTGATTGCCAAAGCATGGGCGGCACAACAGAGTTGGCTCATCAAGCTTCAAATGACTGATATACGCGATATTCAAGCCGAACTTGCCTCTCGGATGACGGCGGCCGGTAATTGGCCCAAAAAAGAACAGCTGGAATGGTTAACCAAGAAAAATAAAGCTCTCGATTCACTTGATGATTCGCGATTGGCGGGCGAACGGCTATTTTCAGAACTGCGTCTTTTGCTGCAGCTTGGGCAGGCATCTCTGGAATTCACCCAAACAAAGCTGCAGACACCGACCCTCTGGGCACTCGGGACTCAAGGGGTGGATCAGCAGCCGCTGAAGAATCGGGCGCAGCGCGCAGTGCAAAAAACTCCTGGGCCCGCAGGACCGCCGCTAGATCTGTGGCGCAGCTATCAGGCCACACTGCTCGGTCTTGAGCAGGCAGACGCTGCGGGCCGATCTCTTCGTCGAGAAAAAGAAGTCGCCGAATTGGCTGCGAATCTCCTCTCCGAGGCGCTACTCGAATATAACGGCATGTTCATCAGTACTTTTTCATTGCTGGATCATCAGATCGAAAAGCTTGAGGCGGACAAAGAAGTTGTCCAGGCTACTGCAGTACTTCTGCAGCAGCAAAGTGCGCTGAAACGCACATCTGTACAAACGCTACTTCTCGAGACAGATTTCGGGGTGCGATCATGAATCGACGCCGTCAATTTATGGGCCTAACAGCAGCGATTGGCGTAGGGGGCCTGATGGTAAACCGATCCAGTCTCGCTGGATTGCCAGAGCCCGTATCGCAACGATCAGCAGGCACTCAAGGGCCCCTGAGGGGAGATCACGAGGCGATCTATCAGCCGGTCGTGACGTTAAACGGCTGGACCCTGCCGTACCGACTCCGAAACGGCGCGAAGGAATTCCACTTGGTTGCAGAGCCAGTAGTCCGAGAGATGACCCCCGGGTTTCGTGCCCATCTGTGGGGGTATAACGGACAGTCCCCAGGGCCGACGATCGAGGTCGTTGAGGGCGATCGCGTCCGGCTCTTTGTAACCAACCGACTGCCTGAGCACACCTCGATTCACTGGCACGGCCAGCGACTGCCTAATGGGATGGATGGCGTAACTGGCCTCAATCAACCCGGCATTCCGCCTGGGCAGACTTTTGTGTACGAGTTTGTTGCCCGGCGTCCCGGCACATTCATGTACCACCCCCATGCCGACGAAATGACCCAGATGGCGATGGGCATGATGGGTTTTTGGGTGACGCATCCCAAGAAAGTAAGCCGACTGATCGAAAAAGTAGATCGGGACTTTGTTTTTTTACTCAGCAGCTACGACATTGAGCCTGGCAGTGCGACCCCCAAGATCATGACCATGTTGGATTTCAATCTCTGGACTTGGAATAGCCGAATCTTTCCCGGAATTGACTCACTCAATGTTCGGCTTAATGATCGTGTTCGGATTCGGATTGGCAATCTCACCATGACCAATCACCCGATTCATTTGCATGGTCATGAGTTTGAAGTCACCGGCACAGATGGAGGCCCGACACCGCCGGGCAGCCGCTGGCCCGAGGTGACCGCCGATATTGCAGTGGGGCAGATGCGGCAGATCGAGTTCATCGCCTCCGAGGAAGGGGACTGGGCTTTTCACTGTCACAAATCCCACCATACGATGAATGCCATGGGCCATGACGTCCCCACACTCATCGGTATCGATCACCGGGGTCTGGTTGGCCGCATTCGCGGACATATTCCTGACTATATGCCGATGGGCGAGCGCGGCATGGCCGATATGGCCGAAATGGAAATGGAACTTCCGGCCAACACTGCGCCGATGATGACCGGCCAGGGACCGTTTGGCTCGGTGGAGATGGGTGGGATGTTTTCAATGGTCAAAGTCCGCAAATCCCAGCGGCCCGGCGACTACAGCGATCCGGGCTGGTATCAGCATCCAAAAGGCACGGTCGCCGGCCCCGTTGCGCAGGCTGAGGCACCAGCAGCAGTAACTGCGCCGAGCAGTCCAGCCAAGATGACTTCGCCGACCGCGCAGCCGCCGGTCGAGGTTCGTATTCAAAAACCAAATAGCCACAAGCACTAGGAGCCCTGAAATGAATCGGCAAGTCAACTTTAAAAAATCAAATCTCTTGTCCGAGCGGCGCATGGCAATTACTGCGCTGATCGTTCTGGCAGCAACACCTGTAGTGGCGCTGCGGGCCCATGGGCCGCAATCTGGCCATCATGGTCACGGTGCGAAAACAGCGCCGGCCGAGCAAATGCCCTGGGGTATCGCCGGCTCGGCGCGTGCAGTGAGTCGCACCATTGCGATCGACATGGGCGATGACATGAAATTCTCTCCAAACCGACTGCGAATTCAACTTAACGAAACAATCCGCTTTCAAGTCAGAAATCGCGGAAAAGTGATGCATGAGATGGTAATTGGCGATACCAAGACCCTTAAGGAGCATGCAGAGTTGATGAAAAAGCATCCCAATATGGAGCACGATGAGCCCTATATGGCCCATGTCTCGCCGGGCAAGCGCGCCGATCTGATCTGGACGTTTAATCGGGCCGGTAAATTCCAGTTCGCCTGCCTGGTACCTGGCCATTTTGAAGCCGGCATGATCGGTGAAATTGAGGTCACCGGATGATGCCAAGCGCACGCCTAATTTGGAAAGCCATCTGTTTCCTATCGGTCCTCATTTCGGTCAGCGGCCAGGCCTCTGAAGAGTGGGTCTCGGGCACCGTTCGCCGGATTGATACCGATCAACAGAAGGTAACGATTCAGCATGATGAAATTAAAAGCCTGCAAATGCCTCCCATGCGGATGGTCTTTCGCGTCAGCTCTGCCGAGCTTTTGCAAGGCCTCTCTGTGGGAGACGCTATTGAATTTACGGTAACGGAGCAGTCGGGTGCCTACTTCATTTTGAAAGCAAAAAAGAAGCCCTAACTGCTACGTCGGATCGGTTGTGCCAGAATCTCCATGCGGAATAAGGAAATCGTGGGGAATTGCGCTATCAAAACATTGCTTGCGGCTGTAGCCGTACTCGTGCCGCTCTCTGTGGCGTGGCCGGCATCAATCAGCGTCGCAGTGGCCGCCAATTTCGCTGCCCCCATGCGGTCGCTGGCCCAGAGTTTTGAGAAAAATACGGGTCATAAAGTCATCGTCGCACTCGGCGCCACAGGCCAGCTGTATGCCCAGATTAAAAATGGCGCGCCCTTTGATGTCCTGCTTGCCGCTGATGATGAGACACCAAAAAAACTTGCGTTCGAAGGGCACGCAATCTCTGGGTCCCGCGCCACTTATGCCATCGGCCGGCTGGTGCTCTGGAGTAAACGGGAGGGACTGATTGATACAAAGGGTGAAATCCTGAAAACAAGCCGCTTTGATCGGATCGCAATTGCAAATCCAAAACTTTCGCCCTATGGAGCGGCCGCCATGGAAGTCATTGAGCGGCTCGGGCTTACGCAGGCCATGCAGCCCAAGATCGTGCAGGCCGCCAACATCACTCAGGCCCATCAATTTGTTGCCTCCGGTAATGCAGTGATCGGGTTTGTTGCCTTAGCGCAAGTCAGCGAAGGCAGCACGATCAAAGACGGTTCCGGCTGGATCGTGCCGGAGCCGCTTCATTCTCCAATCCAGCAGGATCTAATCTTGCTTGCGCGCGGCAAGGCAAATCCGGCCGCCCGACAGCTGATTGAATTTTTGCGCAGTGATGCTGCAAAAGCTGTAATTCGATCTTACGGATACACGCTGCCATGACGATCTCCCCCGAAGCCTGGCAGGCTATTGGCTTGACACTGCAGCTTGCCACAGCCACAACAATCGTTCTGCTGCTGATTGCAACGCCGCTGGCCTGGTGGTTATCGCAAACCGATTCTTCTCTTCGGGCTCCGATTGGTGCGCTGGTCACCCTTCCGCTTGTTCTGCCACCAACAGTGCTGGGCTTTTACATTCTTTTACTGCTTGGCCCGGAGGGCCTGGTGGGTAAAATCACACAGGCACTTGGCCTGGGGCTGCTGTCATTTTCATTTAGCGGACTTCTGATTGGCTCAGTGATTTTTTCCCTGCCGTTTGCTGTGCAGCCGATTCAATATGCCTTTGAGGCAATTGGCCGACGGCCCATGGAGGTCGCCGCAACACTGCGTGCCCGACCAATTGATGCTTTCTTCTCTGTGGCACTGCCGCTGGCTCGGCCAGGACTGCTTACTGCCACGGTGCTCACCTTTGCCCATACGGTCGGTGAATTTGGTGTAGTACTGATGATTGGCGGCAATATTCCAGGCGAGACTCGGGTGGTCTCGACGCAGATCTACGGCCATGTGGAGGCGATGGAATATCGCCAGGCCCATGGGCTGGCTGCCGGCATGGTGCTGTTTTCATTTGTTGTGCTGATTACGCTAGCACGGCTTAAAAAACGCACGGATCGGATCCTGCCATGAGCGATACGCTCGCGCTCAAGCTGAAATTTAGTCTGCAACGACCGAACTTCACACTCGATGTTGATCTCTCACTTCCTGCCGCCGGTATCACGGTAATTTTTGGCCCATCGGGCTGTGGCAAAACGACACTTTTGCGCTGCGTGGCAGGATTAGAGCGGCCGCGGGGCATCCTTCGGATCTCGGATCGACTCTGGCAAGACAGTGCAGCTGGGGTTTTCATACCTACCTGGCAGCGCGCGGTCGGCTATGTCTTTCAAGAGGCCAGTCTCTTTGAACATCTCTCGGTCAATCAGAACCTTGAATTTGGCTTATCTCGAGTCAAGAGTGCAGCCGGTAGGGGCGCACTCAATACTGCGATTGAATTACTTGGAATTGAGCATCTGCTCGCCCGCTCAACGCAGGGGCTCTCGGGCGGCGAGCGGCAGCGTGTCGCCATAGCCCGGGCCCTGGCTACTGGACCAGAGTTGCTGCTCCTCGATGAGCCGCTGGCATCTCTGGATATTGCTAAAAAGAAAGACATCATCCCGTGGCTTGAACGGCTACATCGCGAACTCAAAATTCCAGCGCTTTATGTCACCCACTCACTCGATGAGCTCGCAAGACTCGCCGACCACGTCGTCATACTTGAGCAAGGCCGGATGAAGGCAAGCGGCGGGATTGCTCAGACCCTCAGTGATGCACGCATCGCCCAGATGATTGGTGATGATGCGGGCATCATGACAGAGGGCATGATCGTCGATCGTAGTTCGACAGATCATCTTGCCCGAATTCGTTTTGATCGCGGTGAACTCTGGGTGCGGGACGACGGTAAGCCGCTAGGGCAGCGGGTCCGGATTCGTATTCTCGCCCGCGATGTCAGCCTCTCCATTTCCGATAATGATCAGAGCACTATCCAAAATCGAATTCAGGGCGTGATTCAATCGATTAATGAAGATCGTCACGCCGGCCAATGCCTTGTCAGCGTGCGCTGCGGCCAGACTGTATTACTGGCCCGAGTCACGCGACGCGCACTGAGCGCCCTTGGGCTCGTGGTCAATCAGTCCATCTGGTGTCAAATCAAGTCAGTTGCCCTTCTTGAAGAAGGGCAGATTCCTCACGGTGATGATCCGGCGGATGAAATTCACGCTCGCTGCAGCTATCTTTAGCGTTTCAGTTCAATTTTCGGGGTCCGCTACAGCCATGCCCGAGCGCAGCGCAATTACTCTGAAGGATTCGACACAGTTGCAGGTCAGGGTTTGGCCAGCTAAAACACCGCAGCGCATTGTGATCGGCGTTCATGGGTTTAACGACTACAGCAAAGCGTTTGATCCCCTCGCCCGCAGCCTGCTCGCTGAATTGCAGGCAACGGTCTACGCCTACGATCAGCGCGGCTTTGGCGCAAATCCTGCTCCTGGGGTCTGGCCTGGTGCAAATCGGTTGATTGAAGACTTAAGAGAAGTGGTTAGCCAACTTCACCATCGACACCCCCGACTGCCGATCACTGTGATTGGTGAGAGTATGGGCGGTGCAGTGGTGCTTCGCGCCAGCACCGAGCCGCCCGGACTTCCAGTCAACCAATTGATTCTAAAAGCGCCCGCGCTTTGGGGGGCAGACGCCATGCCCTGGTTTCAGCGGGCCGGCCTACAGATGATGAACGCGGTGGCCCCCGATTTCACTTTCTCCGGCCGCGGCGTCCGTGCGCTTGGCATCAAGCCGACTGATGATCCTGAAGTCTCGCGAGACCTGAGCCGCGATCCGCTTTTTATCAAAGAGACCCGTGTCAGTAGCCTATACGGTGTAACTAACCTAATGGGTGAGGCCTTAAATCACAGGATGTCGTTTCCTGTGCCCACATTGGTGCTCTACGGATTAAATGATCGCATCATTCCGCCAGCGCCGATTTGTCGATGGCTGACACGAATAGAAGCCGAACAGCCCGGCCTTCCTGCGCATGTTGAATTTCTAATTTATCCAAAAGGCTGGCACCTGCTGACCCGACAGCTGCGTGCAGCCGAGGTGATTGAGGATATCGGCCGATGGATTCGCAAACCACATGCTCAACAGATCACAAGTGCTCAGAGTGTCATATTGGACTCCTCTGCGCCAATCGCGCTTCAGGCCGCCCGGCAACAGGTCTGTCAGCACTAGGCTTTACCCATCACCCTGCTGGGCGCGACGCCATTTCTGCACAATCGCGCAGAGCCCATCGAGGCCATCGGTAAGTGCCGCAGGGCCGGGCTGCAGAATCAGCGGACTTTTAATTTCAAAGAGCATGGCATTGGCGACCGCCGGAATGGCCTGCCAGCCGGGGCGCTGCGCCACTTGCTCGGGACGGAATTTCTTCCCACACCACGAGCCGATAATCACATCCGGCGCCCGAGCGATCACAGCATCGGGATCTTGAATGATTCGATCTTTTCCGAGACTGCGGACCGAGAGCTCCGGAAAGCAATCCTGGCCACCCGCGACCTCGATCAGCTCAGACACCCAGCGAATTGCAGAGATCATGGGGCTATCCCATTCCTCGAAGTAAATCTTGGGTTTTGGCCCCTCGGCGGCTGACTGCTCTGCCCGGGCCAGCCGATCCATTAACTGGCTGACAAGCGCGTCCGCTTTATCTGTCGCCCCGACGATTCGGCCGACCATCGCAATCATCTCAAGAATCTCTTGCACACTGCGATGATTCAGGATGTGAACCGCAACACCACGACGGGCAAGCTCAGCGGCGATCTCCGCTTGCAGATCTGAAAACGCGAATACCAGGTCGGGCTTGAGCTCCAAAATCCGATCAATCTTGGCTGAGGTAAACGCGCTGACCTTTGGTTTCTCGCGCCGAGCCTGCGCCGGCCTGACCGTAAATCCAGAAATGCCTACGATACGATCCTGCTCCCCCAAGAGATAAAGCGTCTCAGTAGTCTCTTCCGTTAAGCAGACGATACGTTGTGGGCCGCAGGGTGAAGCGATCATCTTTTCACGAATTGAGTCAGCGCTTTAGAACGCGAAAATATCGGCAGGACCAACACAATAACGCCAAGGGCTGCCAAGAGATGCTTTAGGGTGTGGCCTGATACCAGTCCAAGCGTGAGTTCGAAAATCCTGCCATCAAGCACCTCAGCGAGTTTTGCCAACCCATAGAAAAGCAAAAGTCCTAAAAAGTTAAAGCCTGGGTCCCGCAGCGATGGCCGCCAACTAAATAGTGCGATCAACGTTACGCCGCCAAATTGCAGCACCGCATAGGGCGTTAGGTTTCCGGAATCAACCCAGATCCAAACCGTGAGAGGTGCGAGCACAAACAATATGGTCACCAGCCAGACGGCCAATCTCTCCGACACTCGATCTGCGGCAAGTAAGGCAAGCGCCGCGGCAAAAGCCAGCGACATAGCAAACCGATCGACAGCCAGACGCGAATCGCTTGGCGCAAGGTGATAAAACATACTTGCCAGACCTGTCAGCATCACACCCACCAAAAAAATGGCTGCCAACGACCGTATCAGGGGGGAAGAGGAAAAATTTTGACTGCACGCTACCTGCCAGAGCCCCCAGCCACCCGCGAGAAGAAAAGAAAGATTGCTTAAGGTATCGGCCGCATTGGCAAGGGGGCCCCACGGGCGCTGATCG
>JACCEB010616725.1_pt1 | contig 10755 bp, 9 predicted proteins | sample 7454761 | NCBI WGS metagenome assembly JACCEB01 (sample SAMN15323454, study PRJNA562643) | freshwater metagenome | isolation source: river surface water | place: USA:Blue River Watershed | collected 2017-08-18 | reverse complement strand
TATTATCTTTAAGAAAAATATCGCAAAATATTAGCAGTGATACTTGTAAATGGATACCATTACCTCCATTGAATAAAGAATGGACAGATGAAGAAGTATATAAATATTTTAAAATGTCAGTAGATGATATTAAATTGATTAATGAGACAAACATAAGTGGATATAAGAATAGTGTTAATCAAATAACTACTATTATAGAACCAAAAATAATAAATACAGAAACAGAAATAGATACAATACCAACAATAAAAAAGATAAGATTTCTAAAACTAAAAAAGAATGTAATAAATGATGAAGACAAAAAATAAAATTTTGAGAGTTTATTTACTATATCGAGTAGTATACTGAAAACAATAAAACCTGAAAAGATAAAAAAAATATCAAATAGTTGAATATTTTTTATTACATCTCAACCTCACCCTCACCATCAACCTCATCACCCTCACCCTCAACCAAACCATCACCATCACCCTCAACCAAACCATCACCATCACCCTCATCTCCCTCACTACACGCCATCATCTCATCTACTGCCATCTGCACACCAATCGCCTTATCCTCCAACGCATACACACTATAGTCCCTGAAAATATCCTCCCAACTATCGACACCCTGATTGTGATACACTAAATCATATATATGCGCCTCTTTTTCACATATTACACTATATATTTTCAACAGCGCCAGTTGCTCTTCGTGGCTCCAACCATCCCACGCATCCATTTTATACCAATAAGAATCATTTTTATATTCCACAGTTTTCAATTTCTCTAATATTTTTTCCATACTAATCATATATTATATACAATAAAAATATATAATATAAACATCTATAAAAAACATAAACCGATTGTTATAATATTTATAAAAACAAAAAAATGATAAGCATTTTAATGCCTATTTACAATGGTATCGAATTCATCGATCAGTCTATCCTATCTATTATAGACCAGACATATACCAACTGGGAACTTATTATTGCTATTAATGGTCATCCAGAAAATTCAGACACATACAAGCGGGCAAAAGAATTCTGCGATACCACAAACCCAGAAAAAATCCGGGTTTTTGACTTCTATAATATCAAAGGCAAATCAAAAACACTCAACCAAATGATTAAATATTGCACATATGACTATATCGCACTACTCGACGTTGATGATATATGGCATAAAGACAAGTTGAAAATACAGTCTGAATATCTCGATAAATATGATGTAATTGGCAGTAGTTGCATCTATTTCGGCGATATGAATGGAATTGTTCCCAAAATTCCATTAGGAGATATCAGCAATTTTGACTTCAAACAAGTCAACCCAATAATCAATTCAAGTGTAATAATTCGCAAAGAGTTCTGTCACTGGGATATATCTGGAATTGATGGTGTAGAAGATTATGACCTATGGTTAAGATTGCGCAAACACAATAAAACCTTCTATAATTGCAAGCAAATATTGGTTAAACACCGAATTCATCAAACATCGGCATATAATGCAAAAGGAAATAACAACCTGGTCGACGAGTTGTTGCGCAAATATTAGAACTACATCAAATAACGCTGAAATAAAAACCAGTTATCATACATATCATCATTTTCTCTACATAAATAAAATTTTGACATTTCTGAAAAAATACAATCCGCCAAAATAATCTGGTCATCCTTTACCCTATAATCATTCACAAAATATAACCGTAATTTGCTATCGTATGTATTTCGCCACCATTCAATTTTATCTTTATGCAATATAAAAAATCCTCCTGCCACAGATATTTGGTTTTGTGGTATTTGGTCTACAGGCAAACCTATACTATTTTTGTTTGCCACCAGTTTCATTAATATTTTAGGAAAATCAACATTTATATACATATCAATAAGAGCATAATATATTTTTTTTTTATTCAACCCCAATATTTTATTATCACTGGGCCAGTTAACTAATTCAGACATATCACAATCATTTGCTCTATTACGAAAATAACCGATATCGCACCACCCATAAAATTCTGTATCAAAATATTTCTTTGTAATTGTTTCATAGACAAAATGGATCTTCTCTGAATACATCATATTAACTTCCCAAGAAATTAAATGGCTATTAATTACCCCATTATTATGGTTTGCAATCCAGTAGTCTTTGTATCTGTAATTATAAAAATCATCTATTTCTTTTATAATAAGTTTTATCTTGGGATTATGCAAGTATTTGTGTAAATCCACAGAACTGTTTTTATCACTATAAATAACCAAATTGTAATTGTTCACATTTGATAACATATTGTCAATCCATTTTAAATAAGTGCTACTATCAAACTTAGACTTTAATTTATACCAACAGGTAGAAAAAGTAATTAGCACCATAATAGAATAACATATATCAATGCCTTATTTTTATATTATATACAATAAAAATATATAATATACTAATAACTATCCCATTTACCACCCGCGCCCATACACACTAATAACCCTTATACCATCTCAAATATCTTCTTATATACCCCTTGTGCCTCAACACAAACAGTTCGCAATAATTGGCGCACATCCGTCTTATCCCCGCGTTCCGCAAATGCAACCCTAACAATACTCTCTGTATTATGCGGATGCACCTTCTGGAACCCACAAAAGCTCAAACGTCCATCCTTCATATAATAATTATTATACAACAAATACTCAATTATCTTACCCATTGTATAATCCTCATTCTCCAATATGATATCATAACAGTTGTCCACAGTTGTTTCACTCAACACAATCGGTACACTGTCCGCATCTATTGCCTGCACCATATCCACAAATTTGTTCTGTAATACAACACACCCCTTTTTCACCAGTTCCTTATTCTCATAAACCCCAATGGTCTCTATCACAAAATCAAAACTATCCGCTACATAATAACGCTGTCTATCCAACAACATAAAATTCTTCTTTTGGAATTCAATCTCTTCTTTTGCGACCCCCTCGCCCACCAATTTCTTCTCCACCTCATCCCACGCATCATTCACCTTTGCATTATCAATCGTGTATTCATATGAGCATTTAGACACCATACTAAACATCCCGTTTTCACGCGATGTCCCCACAGAAAATTCACTAGTTAAATGCAACTTCTCCCCCGGAATAGTATCGCTTATCTTTGGTCTCAGACGGACAAAATCAATGTATTGTCCTGTTAACCCATTCTTAGGAAATATCTTATGGGTCTCATCTTCCGTCAAATATTTCCCATTATTCTTATTTTTAATTCTGAACTGCTCGGTAGTGACATACATTATATTAGACCCGGTATTCTCCTCCTCCACTTCAAGCACATAGTTTCCAGGTAATAGCTCTAAATTGGTCTGGTGAATAGGAATACTGGACAAACGATGTTTTACTATCTCATTATGCAACCTGCACGTGTTTTCGTGAATAGTGCAATCATTTTTATCGTGGTGTTCAGTGCGAATAACGACACACGGAATATCGGCGAGAATAACCCGACGTAGCCCATTAGCTAAACTGACATTGATGTCGCTTAAACGAAAACGGAGTTCGTTATTGTCTTCAAGTAAAGTATATTTTGGTGCCATCTTCTTATTTAGTTTGTAATATTATATAAATAACGTTAGATATATTTATGTTTGTTATATAAGTTTATTATATGTATAATAAATTTATTCTTTTTCTTCTCAATCAATTTTTTACGCCTTTGCGCAAAGATATGAATACCACTTCAACTAACCCTTAATCACCATCTTTTTCTTGCACGGCGATCCCCAATTTGCAATAAAGGATAAATCGCTCAACCCCGACGATTTCGCAAACTTGAAATCACTCGACCCGCCGCCATCGCCGCGTTTCTTCTCCTGGTCGCACAGCCCCACGTGGCGGAATATATTCTTGAGCCCAGTATCGCTGCCATCCCACTGTGTCATCAACGTATGTAAAATAGTAAATCTCTCAATCGCGGGGATGCCACCTTTTTCATTGAGCTCGGTCTCCTCTACAATAATACGACTGCATTCCGGAATATTTGCACTGCATACAAATCCTTTTTTACACGTGTAAATGCCCGCCATATCCGCCCCTAACTCGAGTTTCAACAACATTTTCTTATTATTATCTCCAATCAACCAAATACAAGGGTAATCACCTGCATTCTTGTGCATTAGTAGTTTCATACACTCGTCTAATGAGGTCCCGTATTGCATCATAACACGTGCGCGACAAAATAGCGGCAATCCGGCTTCAGGACGCTTCTTAAACATAGCCATCGATGTCTCGCATCCCATTATACCGGCGCTATTCATAAAGAAATCACTGCCACTAAATATATATCCAGGCAACGACTGCATAACAAACGAATTGCCGTGAGTAGGCACATAATAAAATATATATGGTTGCACCATACCAGTGATATATTCGCTATGTGTGCTATGCGCCATAACTAGTTCGCCATCTGGATTAAACGCGATAACAGCATTGCATTTCTCGACCGAAACAGAATAATAATTATACATACCCAATAGATGGTTCCATCCAATGAGTTCAGTGTATGTCATCGCTCCTTCACACCCAGTTGCAATACCGACAATTTCTTCGTGCAGTTCTTTGAAATGTTCTTTGCATTGGTCCGGAATACCCCAGCTAATAATGGTCTCCAAATATTCATCCATTGAGACGTGAAAATCTTTTTCGACGATTTTGACAAAGGCCTTGCGCATTTTAATAATATCGGATTTCAAATATGAGCCGTGAATATAGCCGCGTAAATAGGCCGGTCCAACCAATTTCAACACAGTCCATCCATTCATAGTGGTGATTAAATCATCAGGCATTGTGATTTTATTATCCTCTATTTTCTTGGTGGATTTGATGACTTTATCCTTATTTGCAATGGTCTCGCGGACAAGCGCCTCGATTTGGTTCTTCTCCTTCTCTGGCAAATCTTTAACATCATTATCAATCATATGTTTAATGACATCGGCCAAATTGACATTAGAGCCAGGCACTTTGGTGCGACGCGTGTTGCTCTCATCTGCACTGCCTTTACAGGCTACATCAGTAGCGCGTTTCTTGGCGAGTGCAACCGCTAATCCTTTTTTACTGACGCGTGGTTTGCGCTCTTTTTTCTCGACAACAGGTGGCTCAATAACAGGCGGCACATTAGCTGGCACCGGCTGGATTTCCTTTTCCTTTTCATTGTCTTTTTCTTTTTTCGCTTGTCTCGCTTTTCTTTCCTTTTTTGCAGTAGTATTATTATGTTGTGTATCCATTATATATGATGATATGATGATATTCTGTATATGTATATAAGTAAATGATATAATATACAATAACTATATCATTTTTTTATTATATTGTTTTTACAAATTATTTACATCTTTATGCAAATACCATCATAGACGAAATAATAATGAAAAACAAGATAAAAGGAAATAGGACAAGAAACCAAGAAACATAGGTATATCCAGCACCACATATAATATTCAAGACCCAGGTCCAGAATACAACATATAACAATTGTGCCAAGAATACTATGTATGTGCTTGTTTTGCAGGAGAAATTACCTAAACAATAGATATCGGTATTACCGTAATTTTGTATAACAGAAATTATAATTGCGAGACCAGATAATAATAAGTATACTAATGCAGGAGTGCATAATTTGTTGAGACCAATCAAAGAAGCCATTGTTGTTGTATTGTGTTATAATATAGTATAACATAATAAAATAAAATAAAATAAAATAAAACCAACTCCTCCTAAATAAGAGCTACTGGCGCAGGGGAAACAACTACACCATTAGCCCCACTAAATAGTCCCGGATTAATGAGACCCAGATATTTACCCCCTCGCTTTTTAGTGAGACCTCTTTTTCTACTTAACCTTTTATTGGACTTTTTGCATCTGGCACAACGACGCGAGCCTTTTCCTCTTCCGCCACCCACTTTAACAGGTGTCAATCTATCGCTAGCAGTCATTCGTGAAGGGTCTTCATTGTATTGATTTAATGGATAATAATTGCGAATATGAAGGTCTGACAAAAGTTGCCCTTGCCCACCTTTCATAGCACAATCACATCCGCCGCGAATTCTACGTGTTTTTCTTGGCATTAAAAATATAAATATACAAAATATATGATATAATACAGTTAGAATTTATTTTGCCGATAGACAATAGACACCGCTTATTCGATATCAACGTGGGTCAGCATATGACGGCGGCAGCAAACATTAAATAACTTGAGTTTATCTAACACCTTGCCTTCAGGTGTTTTTTCCATATTTTTCTCAGTAAAATAGATGACTTTATCAGGCGATGTGCTTCCAGATAATTTCAAGTGTCGAACTTCATCTTGAAAATAACGATATTTATCGGCAAGAACATTAGAGCAGGTAAAACAACGAACAGGAATAATCATAGTAGTAATAAGACAGTTAATAGTATAATATATATTATGTTTATATTATTAGTTATTTTATATGATATTTATTAGGAATACAAATCAATTTTCTGCATTTTTTTTCGAGCTATATTATAATACACAGCTTCAACTATAATCAACTATATAATAAATAATAAATAAAATGAAGAGTAATATTAAAATAACGATTATTGTTGTTCTATTGATTTTAGCATTTATATTTTTAGCATTCTATAATGGATGGATGGTATATGAAGGATTTGTTGCGATGAACCCTGAACTATATGAATTACCTGATGATTTAGATACACCATATGATATACCAAAGACAAATAATAAACCCGACCTAAAAAAGATACCTCTAGCAAAAGACACGGACCATCCAATGTTCCCTTATAAACCAATCCAGTTATATGATGAAAATGATAATCCTCTACCACTGTCAGCATCAACTCAATACAAAAGATCAATGCCAGCAAATATGTATAAACTATATTCAACACAAGCTGCTATTCTTCCTACAGGTGACAATGTGGTCCCAGCTCCATTAGATGCAAGTAAACAAGTTATATATGACCTTGTTCCTAATGGGTATTATGTAGTTGACTATAATGATACAAGCACATCCCCGGCTACAACAAAAAAAATGATAGCTAGAGTTCCATCCGGGTTTGTATCATATGATAAAAAAAATATAACACCTATTACAACCACCGCTAAATATTCTGCAGAAAGCACACAAAATGATATTATAACTGACATATCTGGAACAAATGCCAGCAGATACACTTTAGATAATTTGGATGTAAAATACCACGATAATCCCGAAGATATTGCTAAAACCGATGTATTCGCAGATGTAAGCTTTGGTATGATGAAAATAATGGGTCCGGATGGTACTCTCATTGATTATCCATTTGTCGGAAAAACTCCGCTACCAACTTATTATCAACCCGGTTCATTCCAACTCGGTGCAGCAACATATGTCCCTAATTATGAGTCCAGTGTATATTTAAGTCGTCTCACAGAAGACGGCATCGCTGGCCAATTGTATAATAAAGAAGGCAAGGTCTATGAAAGCGCCAGTAGCAAAGCCGGGTTCTGTAATACATACGACATCGATAAACAGGGTGTAGAGGAAAAATGCGGAGCCCTCGATGTGAATGCGTGTGCATCAACTAGTTGTTGTGTTCTTTTAGGCGGAAGCAAATGTGTGGCAGGAAATGCATCTGGACCGGCTATGCGCGCCAATTATAGCGACCCATTTATCCGCGACAAAGATTTCTATTACTATAGTGGAAAATGTTATGGAAATTGCACATAGGGTCTCGCGCAAAAAATTGAATAAACCCCCACATCTCTAAAATAATGTAAGAATTATATTAATAATTATAACTAATATAATATATAATAACCAGCCAAAATGGATGACACTGTTCGTGCCCCTGATATGATATACAATGACCAATTAATATCCAGTATGGATAGTGAGATGGACAACCTAATTGATTTATTGAGACAAGATATGATAACCCAAGATGAGTTTGACGAGATGTTTGAAAATATAGAATTCAAACGCGAGACCCAGCAAATAGACAAGATATATGAGACCAATCTATTGGAAAATGATTTATACCAAGAAAAATTATTGGAATTAGCCCAGCAATCCGTGGAGAAACAGAAGGAGTTTTATGGGAAATATGCGCACGATTTTCTGACATATTTACATAGGATGAAGAATATAGACAAGTTATCCAGTGAAATAATAGATATTGTCCAGAATGTTATTATATATGATAATGTGAAGATTGAGACCAAAGAAAAACGTGAAGAAATAATAGAAATAGTGGATTATATATTGCATAAAACCGCCGTATCACGCAAATTAAGTGACGAAAACAAAGAAAAAATATTAAATGATTTCAGATACCATATTACCGAGTAAGTCGACACCATCCCCTCTCCCCATCCCCATCCCCTAAAAAACAGCATAACCTTTTGTTGTTTTTTTCCGGACCACTTTCTTTTTCACTGGTTCAGTGGCCGACACACTCACTGCCGGCTCATCCCGGTGCATAGCATCGTGGCATTTCTCACAAAGCGCCATTAAGTTCGCCGGGTGATTTTTATGCACACCATCCACATATCCACGTGCATCCGCATCTTTCTGTTGTTTCATATGATGTATTTCTTCGGCAAACTCGGTCTTGCAGACCTCGCAAACGCCTTTTATTTTATTTACATTGTAGACCGTAGTCTTATGGTCCAAAAACCCTTTTTTATTCGGAAAATATTTATTGCGAATATCATACGCAACCCCCATAAACTCGTCTGGCAGATGCAATGATTTGCACACTTCTAAGCCATATGACGAATTCCCTGGCCCATCTTGTAATAAACGGTTATATATCAAACAATCCCTTTCACGGTCATAAATCACTTCCAGATGTTTCATTTTCAATGACCCGAGACTAACTATTTCATCATACCCAACAATCTCGTGATAGTGAGTAGCAAATATAAATGACGCCTCTTTTTTATGCAAATCCATCAGCCCAGCAACAAATATACTGAGCGCACTATCATTCTCCGTTCCACTACACAGTTCATCACCCAATACAAGTGAGTTCGCATTACTATATTTCAATATCACCCGCAACTCTGACATCTCGACCACAAAAGTAGACAGACCCTTGAATATATTGTCATTCCCGAGAATACGTGAATAAATAGCATCATAAGGTCTATATACAAAATCTTGCGCCGGAACCCACATACCAGCCTGCGCAATAACGACCGAAATCCCGAGCGCACGAATGAGCGAGGTTTTACCGACTGCATTTGTCCCATATAATAAGATCCCATTAGTTCCATCTGCGCCAATTGTCAGGTCATTAGCAACATAGAGTTCTACTTGGTTAATATGTTCAATTAATATATGGCGGAGACCACGTGCTTTGACGAACCCTTTTTCGCCGGCTTCAATGACGGGTCTGCAATAATTATATTTCAATGATAAGTGCGCCTTATTCATAATAACATCTAATTTGGCAATATAACAGGCAATCTTCTCTATTTTTGTGAGCCAATCCACACAAAAGGTCTCCAATATATTCATATAAACCTCTGTAATCTTGCTATTTATTTTCTCTTTGAATGTATAGAGTTCGCGACATACACTAGTCAATAATTTACAGCTGATTTCATCGGTATTTGTAGACGCATTTATAAGGGTGATTTCGTTCACGTGGATTTTCTCGTTGCCGTCTAACATAATATATTGGGTCCCACTATTTTCGAGGGATTTCAAGACAGTTTTAAGTAAGGTCCCGCGTTTCTTGGTTATTTGCAGGGACAATCCACTCTTCTCGGTCTCGTGTTCTTTCACATATTCAGTGACTACATTCGGCTTGTCATATTGGTTTATGGCTTTATTCAGTTTATTTTTGATAGATTGAAATAATAGGGTGTTTTTCTCGTGGTCAGCAATAAGCTGGTCTAGTTCGGCGGAGACCCCGGTAACAATAATGTTTTGGTCGAAAGACTGCATACTCTGGCATCCCTTGCACGCGTCTACTACTAATACAGATTTGATATAATTAATCAATGAGACACAATCGGCCACAGCATCGTTGTGGCTTCCCCATCCGTGGATGAGATAGTCAGATACGCGTCCGGCATAACTGGTTTCGTTCCCAATGGTCTCAAATATATTTTGGATAGTTTCCATATTTTTGAATAAAAAATAAATGGTCCCAGGATATATTTTTTTAATATTGATTTGTGTGCATATTTTTTCGAGGTCTCGGAGACCTTTTAATAACTTCCGAATTTCATCTATTTTTCCAGGGGTCTCAACCACAGTCTCAATAATACTATATTGGGTCTCGAGCCATTCCACATTCTTGGTTGGATTGAGTAATTCGGACTGTAGTCGCCGGCGCCCCATTGCAGTGACACATTTATTCAGAAATGCACTTACAGAGGACAACATACCCGCACTTTTCCCATCGGCGCTGTTGTCGTCTATAATATTGAGTTGTTTGAGAGTATGATTTGCAAGCAATAGCCGGTCTCCGGTGTTATTAAATATCGGATGTTTCATATTTTTCACGAGCTTGCCATTATGGTCATATATGAAATTCAACAAATAACACAACGACTGAGTGGCAATAACACTATTATGAAATTCGGCGCAGGTGGTATATGCATCATCCCCATATACATTATTGATAATGTATGCCATATAACGCTGGCTCATACAATTAATGGCTTTTTCATTGGCCGGGTCAGTGAAATTAATAGAATGTATAGTGGGGCATTTGATACCCGAATATTGGATGGCAGT
>JACCEB010957043.1_pt1 | contig 10756 bp, 4 predicted proteins | sample 7454761 | NCBI WGS metagenome assembly JACCEB01 (sample SAMN15323454, study PRJNA562643) | freshwater metagenome | isolation source: river surface water | place: USA:Blue River Watershed | collected 2017-08-18 | reverse complement strand
GGTGCAAGATAAATAATTTGCTCCCCATTTGTATATAATGTTTGAAAACTTTACTTCTTTCTTTTCCAACAAGAAAAACATTAATGTTTTTATTATTGCTTTAGTTATACTTCTTGCCATATTCTTTTTAAAGCGTGCTGGTTTATATGAGGGGCTAGAAAATCAGGATTCTGCTCAGAGTTCTCAGGGTTCCTCTTTAAAGAAGGAATCAAGCACTATAGCAGTAAAACAAATTGCGTAAGTATTTTCCAATCTTTTGTATCTTAATAGTATAAATGAGTTATTATTATGATGTTCTTGAACCCACAGTGCAACAACAGGGAAGCCATATGATTATGAAAGGTGTAAGTAAACCATTAAGAGAGAAGATTGTCAATATTGATACAAAATACAGAAACAATTATGATTATAATGATTATGTTTCTATCAATATGGTTTTTGGAGAGAAACTCTCCGAAATCCGTTCAATGGAGGTTGTCTCTATTGATATTCCAATTACATTCTATAATATTTATGCCAATAATGATTGTAATACTAACGGCAACAACTATTTGCGAATTAAGAATGGCGGTACAAGCAAGATTCTTACACTAACTCCCAATTATTATACAAATAGTTCTCTAACAACAGAGATTAATACACAGTTGAATAATTTGAGTTTGGCAACTGATATTTCATATAGTATTGTTAATAATAAGTCATATTTCAAATCTAAGACTTCCACATATTCTCTCGCAACTAATGTGGATATTTGCGGAAATAATTATGAACTCAACAATCAAAATAATCTTGGTTGGGTTCTTGGATTTAGAGACACCTCTTACAATTTGACAACATCGGGTCTCACTTCTGACTCTATTTTGAACTTGAAAACTCCGCGCCATCTTTTTCTAGTTATTAATGAGTTCTCTCAAGGTAACTCCAATTCTTTTGTATCACCACTTGATAAAACAAACCAGAATAAAAACATTATTGCGAAAATCTCGATTCCCTCTCCAATAACATTTGGAGATACATTATGCGCAAATAAAGAAAATGGGCTTCTTGTCTCTGAAGTGCGAAAATATTTAGAGAAGGTTAATATTCAGAGAATGAACTTACAATTATTGGATGACGCAGGGCGTGTAATCCATTTAAATGGTGCGGACTTCTCTGTTTGTTTGAGACTTGTACATGACTAAGGGAACCTATGGTTCCCTTATAATCCCTCCTCTTTGATTACTCCTCTTTGGTCTCTCCTCTTTGGTCTCTCCTCTCTTATAAGTTTTACACAACTTTTATGTAAATCTTATATATATGGTTGGTTCAAGTATATTACCAGCTTGTTTCTACAATGGCACATTATATTTCTTATTTGGCAAAGAAAACAGTTTGGCCGATACTCCTGGATGGTCTGACTTTGGCGGTGGTGTTGACCCCGGCGAAAGTATATATAAAACTGCTTTACGAGAGGGTGGCGAGGAATTAACAGGATTTTTGGGCGATAGTAAGAAAATTGGTTCTTTAATTAAAAAGAATGGCGGAATATTCAAAATGCAATATGAAACATACCATATTCATTTATTTAATTTGCCATATAATGCTGATTTGGTAAAGTACTATAATGATAATCACCAGTTTTTGTGGCAACGAATGAACAAAAAATATTTGACAAACACCAAACTGTTTGAAAAAATAGAGATTAAGTGGTTCTCTCTACAAGAAATGAAAAAACGCAAAAATGAGTTCAGAAACTTCTATCAAAATGTGGTGGAACTCATTTTAAAAGAGGAGCCAAATATTCGCAAGTTTTTGTCCAAAAAGTGTTCTACAAAGAAGCGCGAATTAACTCAACGAAAAACAAAGAAGCTTTTGTCTTGGTTCTGAGTTTAGCGTCTTTCCTTATTTATATTGATATAACATATACATATAAATGTCTTGGAAAAAATATGGAGGAACCAATAAATTAGATAAACTTAATAATATTAGTGTAAATACAATTGTTACTGACAAATTCACATTAAAGAATTTCTATGTAGGTGATTGGGATATTTGCGGTGGCCTTCGCGTCAAAGATGACGCAATTATAAACAAAGATTTGAACGTTGCCGGAAATATATATGGATATGGAGACATAACTATTAATGGAGCAATGAATGTAAACACTACCGAAATTGTCGGTAATATATTTATTGCTGAGAACGCATATGTTAGAGAAAACTTATTATTGGATTATTCAGGCTCTACTTTATTTCACGGAGAAAATCACCTTTTTGGATTTAATACCACCTCTCCTCAAGCAACTATTGATATTTCTGGAGATATTGTTCGCACTATTGATATTCACACTTCCACTATTACAAATAAAAATGTTATTGCCCGTAATGTAAATAATCAAGGCATAACTGTAAATGTAGAACCTTCGCGTGCCTATATTGACTTCTATGTGGATAATTCAATGAATCTTTCAACAGAAAACTTCAATGGAAGATTGGTATATGAACAAGGAGGAAACTTCACAATTGACGTTTCAAATATTGTTAAGTTTAAGCCTCGTATTATTTTCTCTCAAGACCTTAGTAAAAATCTAATAGCTGATGAGAGAATAGTTATTTATGGAAATCCAAAAGCTGATGTTCCTTACATACCATCCATATATAATGATACAACGTTTAAAACTGGAACTTCTGCGTATTTAGTTTCTGGTGATAATTCATCCAATGCTTTTTTTCGTCTAGGAACAGAGGCTGGCAGTGGAATGACACTTGGTGGTGGATATTTTCCAGATAATAAGATTATGGGTATAGTTGCTTTAATTGACACTTCAAATGTAAAATATCCATCAATGAATATTATTTCCGGCAATCTTACTTCAAATCTTAAAACATCAATTGGTGTAAATAAATACAATGTCTCTACATTAAACGGTCAAAATCGATATATAATGGATATTAATGGGCCTATAAAAGTTGCTTATCAAGAACTGATTATTGCGTCAGACATTTCATTTCAAGTTTATAAAATAGGATTTTATGGAAATACTGGATTTGCTGTTGGAAGTCCTCTTTCTACTACTTCTCCATATACTCAATACTTTTTAAAAACTGTAGATGGCGGATATACATGGACTATTAATCGTATACTAGATAGTGCAGGAAATCCAAATCCAAATAGTTTGGAATTAACATCCCAATATTTTAATGCGATTTATATGTTGAGTGAAAGTGATATTTTGATTGCTGGAACAAATAGGTATTTCTTTCGTTCTACAGACGGTGGACAAAGATGGTCCATTATTTTGTATAATACTAATGAAGCAATCAATGCTACTTCTCTATTTTTAACTTCTGACAACCGATTAATTATTGGAAGAGATAATGGTGATATTTTTAATAGTACTTCTCCAAATTGGCAAACCAATTTGAATGTTAATAATAAAATATTATATCTTCCGATTTCAACTGGATTATCTGTAGTAAACGCATTACATGGTGTTGGTCTCGATACTGTTATTGTCGGCGTCGGTGGTATTGTTCCATATAGAGCTAATCCAAGCACTTTTGGAACACGTGTATATACTACATCTACATTTTACGATGTAAAAATGCTGTCAACTCATGTTCTTGCTGTAGGTTCGAATATAATTGCGTATTCTCACAATTTAAGTTGGAATGGCTCTTCTTTTGTTGTAAATTGGTATTCAGTTGCTATAAGTGGAACATTGCGTTCTGTTAAAATTATTGATAGTTTGCGCGCAATTGCGGTTGGTGATTCTGGACTGATTATGTATTCCATTGATGGATATGCTACTTGGACTATAATAAACCAGGATATGTTGGACACAATGGGAAATGCCAATTTAATAGCTGGTTTTAATTTATCAAATATTTATGCTTTAAATGATAATGACTTTGCTATTAGTGCTACTATTCAGAATTATACGGTTGGCACGACACAAGGAAGAACCAAAGTTTTTAATTTGTATGCGCCATATTTTTTGAATAGGGCAAATCATTCTGTATTGGAGGCCTCTGGAAATATTGTAATGTCTGGAGATATTCAAATAAATGATGGAGGTCAAATATTGACAACAAATAATACAAGTTTTAATATTTTGCCGACTGTTGCCCAAGAAATTAATATTGGAAATACTATTGTGGGTGGAAATACCAATGTAAAAGCAAACTTGGATACTACTCTGAATATAACTGGTCATCAAAATATGTTATTATATGGAGATGCCTCCTTTAATTCTCGATTATTTGTAGGTAAAGATGTTTCTCTTAATTCCAAATTATATGTTGTAGGCGATAGTTCTCTTAATTCGCGATTATTTGTTGGCGGTGATGTCTCTCTTAATTCCAAATTATATGTTGTAAGGGATAGTTCACTTAATTCACGATTATATGTTGGTGGTGATGTTTCATTAAACTCAAATCTATATGTTGTAAAGGATTCTTCATTAAATTGTAGGCTCTATGTCGGTGGCGATGTTTCATTAAACTCTAAATTATTTCTTAGAGGTGATGCTTCATTTAATTCCAAATTATTTGTTGGAAGTGATGTCTCTCTTAATTCCAAGTTGTATGTGGTTGGTGATTCATCTTTTAATAGTCGTGTCTTTGTTGGTGGTGATGTTTCATTAAATAATCGTCTATATGTGGTTGGTGATTCATCTTTTAATAGTCGTGTCTTTGTTGGTGGTGATGTCTCTCTTAATTCCAAGTTATATGTGGTTGGTGATTCATCATTTAATAGTCGCGTCTTTGTAGGTGGTGATGTTTCATTAAATAATCGTCTATATGTGGTTGGTGATTCATCATTTAATTCCAAATTATTTGTAGGTGGCGATGTTTCACTTAATTCCAAGTTATATGTGGTTGGTGATGTCTCAATTAATAGTCGAGTCTTTGTAGGTGGCGATGTTTCATTAAATAATCGTCTATATGTGGTTAGTGATTCATCATTTAATAGTCGCGTCTTTATAGGTGGTGATGTTTCATTAAATAATCGTCTATATGTGGTTGGTGATTCATCATTTAATAGTCGTGTCTTTGTAGGTGGTGATGTTTCATTAAATAATCGTCTATATGTAGTCGGAGATTCATCATTTAATAGTCGGATATTTATTGGCGGTGATGTCTCTCTTAATTCAAAATTATTTGTTAGAGGTGACGTCTCTCTCAATTCAAAGTTATATGTTAGTGGTGATGTTTCATTAAATAATCGTCTATATGTAGTTGGTGATATGTCATTTAATAGTCGCGTTTTTGTAGGAGGCGATGTTTCATTAAATAATCGTCTATATGTAGTTGGCGATTCTTCTTTCAATGGACGATTTTATGTAGGAGGGGATGTTTCATTAAATAATCGTTTATATGTTTCTGGAAAAACAACAATGTTTGATCTAAGTGCACAAAATGTGGATTTAAGCGGTGTATTACGGGCAAATATAATTGATTCTAAACCAGGATCTTCACTCACAATTGGTGGAACAAATGCTGGAAATATAACAATTGGAACAACAGCTGGCGCTACAAATACATTGACACTTGGAAACGCATCCGCAAATGTGGTGATTTTAGGTAATTTAACACTACCTGGAAGCGTAACATCAACCAATATTAATAATCTTGAAATTAAAAACAAGACAATTTTATTGAATGATGAGGCAGTTGGTACAAAGGTAGCAAACTTTTGTGGAATCCAAATACGAGATGATAATGTAGATAACAAAGCCTATTTTTTGACAAACGGGAGAATGGATGGATATATATTCAAAAGTAGTCAAAGCACAAATCGTGTTAATTTGGATGTAAGTGGGCTCTATTTATCAAATGGTTCAACTCAAGGATTTGTTGTATTAAGACCCACCATATCTGTGACAGATATATCATCAGATTATACGATTACAACTGGACTTGTTGGAATAACTGATATTCAACAACTGGATGTCAGTTTGAACCGGCGTGTAGAAAGAGATGTTGGAAATACAACAGTAAATACGCAAACAGTAAGCACAAAACTTTTGACAAGTGGTTTATATGTTGGTAAGCCAGTTGATACATTTATCAGCAATTCACAAATGGATATTGCTGGAAATGCTTTTATATCAAAACTTGGTTTAGGAACAAGCACTGTAAATGCGAACTATACTTTGGAAGTTAATAATAACGCACGTATTGCAAACAATCTAGATGTAAGTGGGTCTCTCTCTGTTCAAAATAATATAATTAATTCAGGTATTATTGTTCAATGGTAAAGAGACAATTTTTATATATACTTTGTATATTTCATAGAGGAAATATACAAAATCTGGCGCTAAGTAGTTCCATATATAATATTATATATTTTATAATATAAATGTCAGGATGGGGTAATAATGGAAACGCAAATAGAATTAAAGATACATATATCAGAGGATTTTTGGATGTTAGTGGTGGTTCAGTTATTGTAGAGAAAACATCTAGTTTACAAATTATTGCTCATGACAGTGATAATCCAGTTCTTGAATTTAAATCAGAATATTTTACTGTAAATACTACAAGTTCTGTGGATGTAAGTTATAGTGCTTTGGCTGCGCTTGGTGTTCTTGGTGTTAGTTTTGAGCAAAGTACCGCAGATATAATTGGAAGAGTCAAGTACATAACAGCAGGTGAAATTGGCTCTGTTCCAAATCAAACTTTTTATACACAAATTGGAAATGACGATGAAAATTGTGATTTACAAGTTTATGGTCTTATAAGAGGTCATTATGGAATGCTTGTTGATGGTGATGTTTCTCTCAATAGTAAGCTTTTTGTAAATGGCGATTCCTCTATGAATGGAAATCTTTCAATTGGAAGTAATTTGTATGTTTCAAAAAATAGTATTTTTATGTTGGATGTTTCTTTGAATAGAAATGTAGATATTGGGTCTGGTAATAATTCAGTATCTATTAACAAGGATATTTCTTCTGGATTTGCTTTGGATGTTAGTGGGGGGTCTATGTTTCGAAATCAACTTTATGTTTTATCGGATGTTTCGCTTGGTTCAAAACTCTTTGTTTCACAAGATTCATCTTTTAATGGAAACTTGGTAGTAGGTAGAGATTTGTCTTTGAATGGAAATTTGTATGTAGTTAGAAGATCTGTTTTTGGGTTGGATGTCTCTATGAATGGAAACTTAGATATTGGTTCTGGAAGAAGTTCTGTTGCTATTAATAAGGATATTTCTAGTGCCTTTGCTTTGGATGTTAGCGGTGTTTCTATGTTTCGAAATCAACTTTTTGTTTTGTCTGATGTTTCGCTTGGTTCAAAACTCTTTGTTTCACAAGATTCATCTTTTAATGGAAACTTAGCAATTGGTAAAGATTTGTCTTTAAATGGCAATTTATATATTAATGGAATAATCAAAAATTATTATACTTCATCTGCTATTGATTCTAGTATTAATGGTAATTTCTATAATAAGACTCAATTTGATTCCAGTATTAATACTAGCTTCTATAATAAGACTCAATTTGATTCCAGTATTAATACTAGCTTCTATAATAAGAGTCAATTTGATTCCAGTATTAATACTAGCTTCTATAATAAGATCCAACTTGATAGTAGTTTGAATATTGGTTATTATAACAAGACTCAAGTTGATAGTAGTTTGAATATTGGTTATTATAATAAAACAGCAGTTGATGCTAGTTTTGCTCTTAAAACTTATGTAGATGGAAGTTTGAACACATTTTATTATACTAAGACTGTTATTGATTCTAGTATTAATGGTAACTTCTATAATAAGACCCAACATGATTTAAGTATGAATATTGGTTACTATAATAAGAGTCAAATAGATAATAGTTTGAATATTGGTTATTATAATAAGACTCAAGTTGATAGTAGTTTGAATATTGGTTATTATAACAAAATAGCAGTTGATGCTAGTTTTGCTCTTAAGACCTATGTAGATGGAAGTTTGAACACATTTTATTATACTAAGACTGTTATTGATTCTAGTATTAATGATAATTTCTATAATAAGACCCAATTTGATTCTAGTATTAATGGTGGTTTCTATAATAAGACCCAATTTGATTCTAGTATTAATGGTGGTTTCTATAATAAGACCCAATTTGATGTTAGCATTAATGGTGGTTTCTATAATAAGACCCAATTTGATGTTAGTATTAATGGTGGTTTCTATAATAAAACCCAAATTGATGTTAGCATTAATGGTGGTTTCTACAACAGAACAGCGGTTGATGCTAGTTTTGCTCTTAAAACTTATGTAGATACTAGTTTAAATACATTTTATTATACCAAGACTGTTATTGATTCTAGTATTAATAGTGGTTTCTATAATAAGAGTCAAGTTGATAGTAGTTTAAATATTGGTTATTATAATAAGACAGTTATTGATTCCAGTATTAATGGTAATTTCTACAATAGAACAATTATAGATGCTTCTTTGAGTGGAATTGTATCTAGTGGTGGAATTGTTACTATTTTGACTGATAGTTCTTTGAATGGAAATGTTAGAGTTGGTCGTGATTTATCTTTAAATGGTAATTTGTATGTAAGTGGTCGTTCAGTATTTGGATTAGATGTCTCTATGAATGGAAACTTAGTTATTGGTTCTGGAAACAATTATGTCTCTATAAACAAAGATATTTCTGCTGGTTATGCTTTGGATGTAAGTGGTTTGACTATTTTCAGAAATATTATGTATGTTGCGTCTGATGTTTCTTTGGGTTCAACACTTAATGTTACTGGTTCTTCTTCTCTTAATGGTGGATTGGCAGTTACTGGAACACTAACAGTAAATGGAGCACCAGTTTCTGCTTCTAGTGCATTAACTGGCAACGTCCAGGTTGGTAGTAATAGCGGATTTGTTACAATTGATAAACCCCAATTTTATTCGGATCCATCTCTTGTTATTTATTATAATTTTGACACATCATTTAATTCTGGAACATTAGTTAAAAATATTGCAAATCCAGGTACTTATGATGGTGCATTAAATACAAATAGTGGTGCAACTACTGGAATGATTGATACAACAATTTATAAGTTTGGAACAGCAAGTTTAAAAAATAGTTCATCGACAAATAATGGAGTTCAAATTGGAACTCCAAATAGTGGTGTTGCAACTAGTAGAACAATGACTTTTTCTACTTGGGTTAATGTAGGATCACAAACTCCTGGAAATCGAATTTTTGAATTTACTAATTATACAAGTGCCGGACAATCTGGTGAAAACTCTTCAATTGCTCTTGATATTAGCGCAAATGGAACTTTATATCCAGTTTTAACAAATGGTGTAGGCACTTCTTGTTTTAGTGTAACACAATTTACTCCATTTGTTCCATATACACTTACAAATAATACTTGGAATCATATTTGTTGGGTAATTAATCCAACTATATCAAATATATATATTAATGGTTCTCTACAACATATTAATACAATTACAACACTAATACCAGACACTTCTCGAAGTAATGCTGTTATTGCATATACTTATGGGTCTACTAATAAAGAGTTTAATGGATATATTGATGACTTCCGATATTACAAGGACAAGGCTCTCAACTATGCCGAGATTTATCAGCTTTATAACAATAATTATTACACATTTGATATTTGTGGAGGATTTTTGGCAAATGGTTCTTCCGTAATTTATGAACCAAGTGGGTCTAAGGCGAGTGCGACATCTGGAACATTGACATTGCTTCATGGTGATGCGTCTGGCTCTTCATCTATTATGTTTAAATCGGTCAATGATCCATTGGAATATGGATATATTCAATATGAAGAGAACTCGACTGGTTCTACTGGCTATCACTTTGGTTTAATGACTATTGGTATAGAGAATGATGCTGGTTCTGGTGCATATACACAGCAGGTGGATCGTGTTTCTTTGTATCCTTCTGGTGGACAGGGATTTGTAGGTGTTAATACGAAGGTTCCCCAATATTCATTAGATGTTAGTGGAATATTAAATACAAATATGGATGCCAGTATTAATGGTGTATCTGTGGGTAGAGGTGGTGGGTCTAATGTATTTAATACAAGATTGGGGTTTGAGGCTCTTAAGTCAAATACTACTGCTAATTATAATACTGCAGTTGGATACCGAACTCTAACAAATACTAATTCGGGCGAACGTAACACTGCGGTTGGATATCAATCAACCCTTGCTTGTACTGGAAGTGACAATACTTCAATTGGATATAATTCTTTAGCAAATGGCAGTTCAATTTCATATAATGTTGCTGTTGGTTCAAATGCACTTAATAATTGTACTAGTGATAATAATACTGCAGTTGGAACTGGTTCTTTGTATAGTTTAACAACTGGAACTAATAATGTTGCTATTGGTTTTGGTGCGCTTTATCAAGGTAATACTGGTAATACTAATGTTGCTGTTGGTTCAAATGCGCTTTATTATTGTACTTCAAACGAAAATGTTGCTGTTGGTTCAAGTTCGTTGAATACTTGTACTAGTGGTATTCAAAATGTTGCTATTGGATATACTTCTCTTGCGAATTTAACGACTCAATCTAAAAATACTGCTATTGGCTTTGGTGCTGGAAATAATGCATCATTCTTAGGAGATAATAATACATTTTTGGGTTCAAACACATATATGAATGGTAATTATACAAACTCAACAGCAATTGGATATAATGCAGCAATTACGGCAAGCAATCTAGTACAACTCGGTAATGGTTGTACAGCCCAAGCATCTTCTTTTAATGCCACCTCTGATTATAGAGAAAAGGAAAATGTTAAAGAATTAG
>JACCEB010112076.1_pt1 | contig 10757 bp, 10 predicted proteins | sample 7454761 | NCBI WGS metagenome assembly JACCEB01 (sample SAMN15323454, study PRJNA562643) | freshwater metagenome | isolation source: river surface water | place: USA:Blue River Watershed | collected 2017-08-18 | reverse complement strand
TAATTGATTATGACGTGGCATCAAATGCTCACGGCTGGCAATGGACTGCAGGTTGTGGCACAGATGCCTCGCCTTATTACCGTGTATTTAATCCAATTGAACAAGGTAAGCGCTTTGATGAAGATGGAGATTATGTAAGAAGGTATGTACCAGAGCTTGCACATATTTCAGGAGTTGCAGTTCAAGAGCCTTGGGAACAAGCAGATGGCTATAAAAATAATTATCCAAAGCGAATTGTCGATCATGCAGCTGAGCGAATCGAGTCACTTGCCCGCCTTGAAGAAATCAAAGCGAGCAAGCCACTTCCGCCAATTAAGTAATTATTATTTTAATTACTTAAGCTAAGAAATTAGTAAATTGCCAAGGATCAGATTCATCGTACACACGACCATTCCATCCTTTATATAAATCATTGCGATGCATTAATGGATCCCAATCTGCAGCCTCAGAGTGATAGCCACCCCAATACTTTTCTGCGAATGACAAAACTTCACGCCATGGCATGTCATCTGGAACCATGTAACCACGATTTGGATTAGCCATCGCCCAAGCAACAGCTGCATAAACCGCACTGGATACTTGAACAGTTGTGGCTGATTGTTTTGGAATTAACTTACGAGAGTCATGAATATTTAATAATGAGCCAGTCCACCAAGATTTATATGGATGTCCCATAAGTAAAACACCAAGACGATCATCACCATCGATAATCTCTTCATTCATGATTCGTTGATTATCGGTGATATGCCATTGATTCATCTCTAATTCGCGCATCGATGCAATAGCTGCATCTGTTGGGCAGTATGCGTAATGAACAGTTGGGCGGTAGATAGCTTTATCGCCATCCCAAACAGTTAGGTGATCACTAATCGTGAATGCTTCACCGTGACGCACCAACATTCCAGTTGTTTCCATATTTGGCACCCATGAACGAACCCAAGTTGTAGCGCCAGGTTGTGCGATACAAATCTGATTCTTTGGACCAGATTGATGTTCATAAGCTTTGGCTGGCAGAGTTTTTTCATGCGTTCCCCAACCAAGCTCTGCCGGTGCAATACCTTCTTCGTAGAATCCTTCTACCGACCAGGTATTTACAAACTCATTTAACAATTTAGGTTTATCTGAAACCTGGGTATCACGCTCTGCAATATGAATAACCTTTACACCTAATTTGTGTGCAAGCGCAGGAAAGTTTTCACTTTCTAGTGCTTCTGCAACTCCTGCTGCAGCTTTGCCCTCTTTAACAGCGCGGGTTGCGATATCAAATAAAGCTTTCTTAGTTAAATGCGAAACCAATCCAGGATTTGCACCATGTTCGACAATTGCAGTTGGACCTTGGCCCTTCCAAGTATCGGTTAACTTACGTAATTTCATGTGGCGCCAATAAAGTGTGCGCTCTGTTGGGTGTCGATTTGCGCCAGCAGAGTATGGATCCCATTCCTCGATTGAGGTGTTTAAATAAATTACGCCGTGATCATGTGCCCAACCAATAATTTCATTGGCATCAATATTCCAGGCAAGATCTAGCAAAAAATCTCCAGCAGATAAGTACTTAGATAAAAATTGATCCATATTTTCGCGGGTCAATTGATCTTGAATATAGGTTGCGCCAGCGGCTATTGCCTCTGAAACGCGATGGCGGTTATCACGCATATCCGCAATCGTGATCTGTTTAGCATCTACTAGATGCTCTATTAAAAGTGGTAGTACACATTGTGAAACTGAACCTGCACCTAAAATCAGAACTCGATTCTGGAAACGTGCTGCCAATTAGGACCCCCATTTTCTTCGCTGCTATTTGCAGACAGGAAAGATTAACCTATTTATTCTGGCCAAATGCACACGCCTAACTTTTCTCGCTTTGCCTCATACATCATCTGATCAGCCTGATGTAAAAGTTCAGAGGAAGTTAAACCAGCGTTAAATTTTGTAATTCCAACGCTTACGCCAACTTGCACCTGCTCAGTATTCAGAGAGATTGGATAACTTAAGGTGGCACGAATTGCCTGCCCTAACTCAACCGCCTCACCTTCTGAAATTGGCGCAATGATGCCAAACTCATCACCACCCAATCTTGCTAAGTGAGAACCAGTTGGTATTGCTCGCATAAATCTGCCCGATACCTGCTTTAGTAATTGATCACCCGATTCATGTCCCAAGGTGTCATTGATTCTCTTAAATCCATCAAGATCCAATAGAAATATGTAACCAGATTTCATGGCTGCTAATTGCGCCAAAAAATTGCGGCGATTTGCTAGTCCAGTTAACTCATCGGTTCGAGCTAATAATCGCTCAGTTCCGGCAGAGTTAGCTTCTTGTAAAGCAAAACTCATTCGCACAAATGCCAATGCAATTGTTAAGAAGCCAGGAATTAAAATAAAGGTTGGAGAGTATCCAGGTTTAATCGCAGCAATTCCTAGCAATGTTCCACTTGCTATTAATGCAATCGTGGCAGCGGATGAGGAGATCTTTTCTGAGTTTTTGGCGATACCGCCAGAATATGAAAGTGAGAGTGAGATTAAAAGTAATCCCAGAATCCAACCATCATCAGTGATTGATCCAAATTGATATCTAGAGTTTATTGATAGCCACAGAAATAGTAGATCTGAGATTGAGAATGAAAATAAGCCGAAGCAAAGCAGCAGAGAGCGTTTACTAATCGGGTTCAAAATTAAATAAACCACCGCCATCGCTAAAATAACAATGTCGCCAACTGGATACAGAATTGAGATAAAAACAGTGAGCGCCGACCCTTCAAAGGTTAACATCGCCGGCTTTAGAAAAAATGCGGTCAATACGCTGGTAAGGCCAATTGCAATGATTACCGTATCAAGCAGCTCTAGAGCTCCAGTTTTAATTTTTGATGTAAATGCCCGAATCACGCCAAAGAAAATAAGTGGATAAAAGAGTGAGTAACAAATATCTGATAAAGCAGCGGGTAGTTGAAGCTCAAAAAATGAGTTCCATGTAGAAAAGATTGAGCCAAAACTCCAAATCAATTGTGCGTAGCCAATAGCAAGGGCAGCTTTACGGTCGGTAATGATTGGCGCAGTTAATGCAATCAATGCCGCCAAGATTCCAACAAAATTAAAGAGAATCAAATCAATAAGGATGTTTGGCTCTGGAAATAAAACTCTCAGGATTAGATGTAAAAGTAGTAATCCAATGGCAATAGGCTTAATTCGCAGCCCATCTCGCATCTGTTGATTTTAAAGGATATTCTTCTGGCATAACAGGGGTAATCACCGATCATGCGAGGTAAGAATGAGCGCCATAGATAGAAGAGCATTTGTTTGTGGAGTAGCTGCGGTGGCAGCGTTAGGAATGACCAGACAAAATGCGGTTGCTGCTAGTGGAATTAAAACAGTAAATGGTAAAACTCAAATTGATTTAGCTGTTAATGCGGCTTTAAAAAAGGTTGGCGGGGTTGTTCAATTATCAATTCCAAAGTATGGCAAGGTTGCAGTTGTACGTACTTCAAAGGCCACAAATGGATTTTCGGTTTTTAATTTAGCTTGTCCACATGCCGGAGTAAATGTAAAACTAAGTAGCGGTGGCTGGGTTTGCCAGCCACCGGGACATAATTCAGAGTTTGCGTTAAATGGTGCATTAAAGGTTGGTCCAGCAAATTCGGGGTTACGTTCAATTAAATTTACGGCAACAACAAAGGCTGTAACCATCGCATAATTTGCGAGGATTACAGCCTTAGTTAACTTACTTTAATTTAGTACTTTGGATTGCACTTATCTTGAACTAATCCTCTAGTAATAGATACCAAAGCAACTGCACTCTTTAATTCAGTAAGTACTGGATCCAAGGTATCAATCACACTTTGAATTGGTTGCTTATTCGCTTCAAGAGCAGCAATTTTAGTTGTCAGATCAGATGCCAAAGTTGTGAACTTCAACTTTGTTGAAGCAACCGATGTTCTAGCAGCTGATGCAGTCAGCGCCGCAACCTGCCTATTAGCGGTTGTTAAAACAGCGGTAGGCGTTGGCATTTGTCCAACCCTTGAATTGGCATTTGTTGGTTGGTGCACTACCCAGAATTTGGTTGAACCAATATTTGCTGAAGTAGGTGCCTTATTTACTGAACTCTTTGTTGCTGAGTAATAAGTAGATCCGTAATAAACCACATTGCCTCTGGCGTATGTGATTAATGCGTTCCACTTAATCAAATCCTTCAAAGTTTGACCAACTGGCTCAATTTGTTGAAAGCGATTTGCCTCAGAGGCTCTTAGAACTGTTTGTGCCTCTCTAATTCCTGCTTGGTAATCGGTATTTAATTCAATACAACCATCCCAAACCCAAGTTAATCTAGTTGTATTGTAAAAAGGATTTTTTGCACATACATATGTGTTCTTAGCTATTGTTGTTTTTGCACCAGCTGTTGTGCAAGTACCACCTGCAGTAGCTGCGTTAGCCGGGGTGGTGAGACCTAAAATTAAAAAGCCAGTTATTAAAACCGCCGATAATTTCTTTTTCAATTGAACTCCTTCGTTTAATTTATATCTATATCTAACTTAGGTATGGTTGAAGTCTACTTTATGAGGATCAAGTCAGCGGTGGAAATGTTGCGCTGGGGCAGAGAATTTGGTGTGAAGATCTAATTACTTAACGCTGTTTCTTGCGTACATTCATTCCAATTCGACGGACCAACGGGCGGGGACCAAATCGCGAAATACTGCTAAGTATCAAATACTGCCAACCCGGAATTGCAATCGCTTTGCCTGATTTTGCAGCTTTCCATGAGTGCGCAACAACCTTTTCCGCAGATAGCCACATAAAGTTTGGTAGGCCAGACATTTTCATTCTGCCACGTTGATGAAACTCAGTTCGAGTAAAGCCTGGACAAAGTGCTGAGATATTTACCTTGGTTCCACGTAACTCGGTATGGAGTGATTCAGTAAAAACTGTTAAATAAGATTTAGCGGCGCTGTAAGTGCCACCAGCAATCCAACTTGCAACACTGCTGACATTAACAACTGTTCCTAAATTACGCTCTTTCATAATTGGCAAAACCGCGTGCGTCAATCTCATGGGCGCAGTAACTAAAACATCTAGTAGTTCCTGCTCAGCATCTCTGGCGCTCTCTAAAAAGCTCTTATTAATTCCAAACCCTGCATTATTAACTAGCACTTCAATTGGTTTTAACTTACTGGCTAATCTCTTCTCTACCTTTGCTAATTGGATACTTTTAGTTAAATCTGCAACCAAGATTTCAGTTTTTACGCCAAACTCTTTAGTAAGTGATTTAGCTACTGCACTTAATCGCTGTTTATCCCTGGCAACAAGTACTAGGTCATAACCTTCTCTTGCTAAATGTTTTGCGTAAGCTGCACCAATTCCAGCGGTGGCACCGGTAATTAATGCAGTTGCCATTTACTTAGTAATTCCAGATGCATCCTCGTCACGAATACTCCAGGTGGTGCCGTATTCCTCTAGAAGATCCAGGAAGGGTTTGGCATCAAACCACTCCGGACCATTTACACCAAGAGGTTGCCAAACACCTTTATGAATTAACTCCATTGCAATAACGGGATTAATTGCAGTTTGCCAAACAACCGCTTGATCTCCATACTCTTTCATCGACCAAGCATTATCAACGACGTTATAAATATAAACCGCTTTTGGATTTCCTTCTTTATCTAATCCCTTAATCAATGCACCAGCACATGTTTTACCTTTCATGCGCTCACCTAAAGTTGCCGGATCAGGAAGAGATGCAGCGAGTAGATCACGAGGTGAAACACTTACACCTTGCACATCAACCGTCTCCTTGCGATCCATTCCCAACATATTTATAGTTTTTAGAATGCTAATAAACTCTGCACCAAGTCCATATTTAAAATTAACTTTTTTCGCATCAATTTTTTGAGGGATTAGCACAACCTCTTCGTGCTCAACATTTACGCACTCAACCGGACCGATACCTTCTGGGAAATCAAAGATCTCTAACTCGCTAAATGGAGTAGTTGTGTACCAACCACGACCATCCTCCCAAACTAGTGGTGGATTTAAACACTCTTCAATAGTTGTCCAGATAGAAAATGATGGAGCGAAATCAAAACCCTCAACACGTAGATTTGAACCATCCAAAATCGTGCAGGAATCAATTCGGCTAAACATGTAATCGCTGGCGTACTTGGCAAAGAGATCGCTCATGCCTGGTTCAACACCCATTCCAATTAATGCATAAATCTTTCGCTCATCCCAGTTGTAATCACGAGCAAATTGTTCATCGCCTAACTTCACACCGGTTTCGGTATATGGATAATGAGGATGTTTACGAGATAAAGACATTGCCATATCCATGTAATTAGTATTTTCAATCTCACAAGCCAAAAAGATTGGCATCACAAAACGCGGATCAACCGCATTGATAACTACATCGGGTTTGACCTTGCGAATTAAATCGCGAACATCCTCTAGCTCTGCGGCATTAACCATCGCCGCCGAAAAGCGAGGATCCTTTACTCGAGCCACTGCTTCTTCTGCACGGGACAAGGTTCGGTCAGCTATGACCATTGATTCTATAAATGTACGACGGGCTGCGATATTAACAATCGCTCTTCCAACACCACCGGCACCTATTACGAGGGCCTTCATTTTTCACTACTCCAAACAAGTTTTGACATATTCTAATGGGGCAAATATTTAATGCCAAATTTACGCATGTTATTTAGGTCGTTATCGCTTTTTAGAACTTCTTATTATTATTAAACCAATAATTTAAATTAAATTATTTTTTATAAGTCCCCGTAGCTCAGTGGATAGAGCAACCGCCTCCTAAGCGGTAGGTCGCAGGTTCAACTCCCGCCGGGGACACCATCTGTTTAAAATTGATTTAATTAAAGTTAATGCGAAATAGTAAATCGCTTTAATGGCTTTGGTGCCCACCAGTTACGTTCACCAAATAAGCGCATTAACGCTGGTACTAAAAATGCACGCACTAAAGAGGCATCAAGTAGGATTGCAAATGCCACACCAAATCCCAACATCTTGATTGAAGTTACTCCACTCAACATAAAGGATGCGAAAACTATTGCTAGCAATCCGGCTGCAGCAGTAATAATTCGAGCCGATCTTTGTAAGCCTGTTGCAACTGATTCAATATTGCTCTTACCAGCATCATGTTCTTCCTTTATGCGCGAAAGCAGGAATACTTCATAATCCATGGAAAGGCCAAAGGTTACGACCGCAATCAAAATAACTGAACCAGTATCTAATGCACCGGTTACTGTGAAATCACCAACCAACCATTTCAAGTGACCTTCAACAAATATCCAAGTTACTGCGCCAAGTGTTGCAGCCAGTGAGAGGATATTTAATAAAACCGCCTTAATCGGCAGGATGATTGAACCGGTAAATACAAATAGCAAAATCATTACGCCAATTGCTATCCAAAGTAGCGCCCATGGCAAAGTTTTAGCAGTTCCATTTTGGGTATCGGTGTAATCAGCTGCTACACCACCAATTAATGTGCCCTCTGGTGCGCGAATCTCTCGTATCTTGTTAATTAGATCTTGGGCTTCCGGAGTTCTTGGACCCATTGAGTGAATTGCAATTACTCGAACATCATCACCCGCTACTTGTGAGTCCCCAATTCGAACAATGCCTGGCACTCGGGCAATCTCATTTGTGTATTGATTTATCTGTGTTCCCATAAGAGCACCTTTAGGAACAATAATTTCAATTGGATTTCCCTCTTGCCCTGGAAATCTTTCCAAGATAACTCTTGCTGCAGTTGCCGCCGGATTATTTGCTGGAAGCACCCGACTATCTACTTGTGAGAAGACAATGTTTTTAATGGGAGCGGCAAGAACAGTCAAAATTATTAATGAGAGAACTACAACTGAAATCGGTTTACGCATCACAAATCTTGCGGTATCTGCCCAACGGCCATCCTCCGTTGGCGTAATTGAACTTTTTCGAACTACGGCTTTATCGATTCGATTTCCTAACATCGCCAGTAAAGCTGGTAAGGCAACTAATGCACCCAACACCGCCATGATTACAACAGTTACACCGGCATAGCCGAATGATTTAAGGAACATCTGCGGGAACATAATCAATGAAACTAGAGTCAAAACAACGGTTAAGCCAGAGTAGAAAACGGTTTTACCTGCCGTTTTTACCGTATTAACAATTGAATCTTCAACAGATTTGCCAGCATGGAGTTCTTCTCGAAAACGATTAACAATTAGAAGTGAGTAATCAATGCCAAGACCAAGACCTAAGCCAGTAATTAGGTTTAGTGCAAAAACGCTAACTCCAGTAAATAAAGTAAGCAAGTACATGATTAAAAATGATCCTAAGATCGCGCTTACGCCAACTACCAATGGCATTGCGCTAGCCACCAAACCACCAAAAACAAATGCCAACAAAATAAAGGTTAATGGGATAGAGATAGATTCAGCTAACTTCAGGTCATTGGAAATTTTGGTGTTAATCGCATGAGCAAATACACCAGTACCGCTGGCATACACCTTTAGATCTTGATACTTCCCATCATATTTCTTCTGAATTTCTTTGCCGAGCTGTTGGATTACTCCCCAATCTGATTTATCACTATAGATAAAGAGGAATCCCGCTTTCCCATCCTTGCTAAGCAAGGTTGGGGCACCACCAGTTGACCAGTATGAAAGAGTTTTTCCAACATTTTTTTCAGCCTTAATCTTGTTTTCTAATTGGGCAACTGATGCAAAGACCGCTGGATCATTAGCGGGCTTATCAGATTCGACAACCAAAACCACCGATGGATCTTCAACTTTGAAAACATCTTGTAGATACTCATACGCTTTATATGAATCGGAGTTTGGATCACTGTAGCCGCCACTTTCTAATCTGCTGAAAACTCCTGACCCGATAGCTCCTGCCAACAGGATTCCAATTAAGTAGATAGCAAAAACCGATTTCTTGCGGCGAACCAAGGTGTGGCCAAGTTTTTCAAACATAATTCAATCCAATACTTTTTGTTTAGTGAGTACGGCGATGGCTAGAGTAGAGTTCCAATCATAATGAACGCAGCAAAGCCAAGTGATGATAAAAAGCGGTTAACTGAGTTAATGCCGAAAATCACAAATGATGAGATAGATCTAGAGATTGATGATCGTCGTGATGATGAAATCAAAAATGATCGCCCACCACATCACAATTAATTCTCAGATTTAGGTTTGGTGGCTGGCTGGCTTTCACTTTTAGCCGGAGTTGAAGCTGGGGTCGACGCCGGAGTTGATGGAGTTCTAGAGTCGGTTTTATAAAAACCACTGCCCTTAAATACAACCCCAACATTGTTATAAAGCTTACGAACTAAACCTTTGCACTTAGGGCAAGTATCCAAAGCAGCCTCTGAAAATGATTGCACCGCCTCAAATTGGTACTCACATTCATTACAAATGTATTCATAGGTTGGCATAGGACATAATCTTAAAGTAGTGGCAAGATTAGGACTAATCGAAGGTTAGGAAGTTATGAAAAAGGTAGCGATTTTACTGATCTCACTACTGATTGGTGCATTGAGTGCCTCACCAGTTTTGGCTACATCATTAGTAAGTTCATCTCCAGTTGGCGGCTCTGTTCTAAGTATTGCGCCAACTGCCGTCACGATTGTCGCTAATGCTGATTTAACTGATGGTGCAAATGAATTGACTGTATTAGATCCAACCGGAAATCGTGTAGATGATGGATCGGTACAAATGCAAGGTGCATCTTTGACGGTTGGAGTTAAGCCATTGACCACAACTGGCATCTATACAGTTAATTACACAATTATGGCGATCGGTGAAAATCCACTAACTAGCTCATTTACATTTCTATTTAATGCACCCGCAGTTATTTCAGAGCCAACACCAGGTGCAACTACAGAAGAAGTGCCAGCGCAATCAATTAATAGAACAAGTGATTTCCTGGTAATTGCTCTTCTTATCTTCGCAATATTTGTTTTGATCTTTCTATCTCGTTATGCCAAAGAAACCTTTAATAAATCAGGCCCAGCAAAGGTAAAGACCATCAAGAAACCGACTAAATCAAAGAAAATTTCAAAGTAAATTAATAAATGATTGAAATTCTCTCGCCATTAAGTAAAGGGCTGATGCAGTTGATGGCACTCTCATCAATTGGATTATTGATAACCCTCGCATTTCTGGCCATTGAAGTTAAAGGCAAAATTACAAATGTAAAATTAGCAATTCGGGGCAAGAAAATTCTATGGGGCTGGTTATTGGCGTCTATGGTTTTTATAGTTGTCCAAATCTCGTACTTACTTGAACAACCTTTAAGAAACTCACTCAATCCAACAGTATTGCGATCCTATTTAACCCAAACAGCGATCGGAAAAAGTTATTTAATTCAAATAATTATTATTTGCTTAGTCTTATTAATTCCATTACGTCGTATTGGCGCGGCTTACATTGGATCAATGCTTGCTATGGTGGCAATTGCAGCTCCCGTATTTCAAAGCCATGGCAGCTCATCAGGAAATCATGGATTAGCAATTGGAGCGTTAGTAATTCATGTGATTGGGTTATCGCTTTGGGTAGGCGGCCTGATAGGTATTGCACAATTAAATAAGGATGAACAAAAAATAGCACTACCTAGATTTAGCGAGATTGCACTTTGGAGTGCTATTGCTGTTGCGATATCAGGAGCTGCGACAGCATGGACGAGATTAAATTCAATTGAATATTGGCAAAGCAAGTATGGTGCAATTGTTATTTTAAAAGTATTTCTTACATTTATATTAATTGGATTTGGCGC
>JACCEB010006107.1_pt1 | contig 10757 bp, 9 predicted proteins | sample 7454761 | NCBI WGS metagenome assembly JACCEB01 (sample SAMN15323454, study PRJNA562643) | freshwater metagenome | isolation source: river surface water | place: USA:Blue River Watershed | collected 2017-08-18 | reverse complement strand
GGATGAACCCGATGCCCAGCGTCGATTGAAGTTCGCAGAATGGATGACTTCCAAAAACAACCCCCTGACAGCGAGAGTGATGGTGAACCGTGTTTGGCACTATGTTTTCGGCACGGGTATCGTGGACACTCCGAGTGATTTTGGCGCGAACGGGGGACGTCCCACCCACCCAGAGTTACTCGACTGGATGGCGGACGAGTTTGTCCGTTCGGGTTGGTCCGTGAAGCATGTGCTTCGCCTCGTGTTAAATACGGAAACCTTCCGGCAGGATTCTGCGCCGGTTGAAGCGGCGCTCGCGAAAGATGCTGATGGTCGGTTCTTGTGGCGCTTCACGCCCCGCCGTCTCGAAGCGGAGGCGATTCGCGACAGTATTCTTGCGACGGCGGGCTCGATTGATTTGTCCATGGGTGGGCCTGGTTTTCCGCTTTTGGACGTTGTGCTGGAGAATGTGCGGCACTACTTCCCGAAGGAGTCGTTCTCCGAAAAAGAGTTTCGGCGAATGGTGTACATGTTTCGGGTCAGGGCCGCGCAGGACGGCGTTTTTGGGGCGTTCGACTGTCCGGACGGTGGCTCGGTGATGGCGCGTCGAAGTCGATCGAACACTCCACTGCAGGCCCTGAATCTCTTTAACAGCAACTTTGTGATGCAGCAGGCGGAGTTGCTTGCAGAACGGTTGAAGGGGTTGCCGACGCCTCAATCACAGGTGCAATCTGCCTTCGGAAGGTTCTTTGCGAGGGAGCCCGACTCGTTTGAGTTGGAGGCATCGGTAGCGATGGTGAAAAAGGAGGGGTTGGTGGCTTTCACTCGAGCCCTGTTCAACACGAGTGAGTTTCTTTTCGTTTTTTGACCTATGATCAAACATCCACTCCTCGACCGACGCGAGTTTCTGGCCCATACGGTGTCCGGACTTGGGGGCATTGCGCTGATGGATTTACTAGCCCGGAACGGGCACTCGGCTGGACCAGGTCCAATCCGCCCCCACATTTCACCAGCCAACCCGAATGCTCCGAGGCAGTCTCATTTTCCTGCGAAGGCGAAGCGGGTTCTGATGATCTTCTGTTCCGGCGCGGTGAGCCAGATTGATACGTTTGATTACAAGCCGGAGTTGGTGAAGCGGCATGGGGAACCGATGCCGGGCGCGGAGGGATTAATCACGTTTCAGGGGCAACAAGGTAACTTGAACCGGAGTCCGTGGGAGTTTCGTCCCTACGGAAAAAGCGGGAAGATGGTGTCCGATTTGGTGCCTCATCTGGGCGCGCTTGCCGATGAGATGTGTTTCATCCACTCGCTCACGGGGAAGACGAATACGCACGGTCCTGGCGAAAACTTCATGGGGACGGGATTTACGCTCGACGGGTTCCCGAGCATGGGCGCATGGGCTACCTATGCGCTTGGCAGTGAAAATGATACGCTTCCGGCTTACGTTGCCATTCCGGACCCGAGAGGAGCCCCGCAATCGGCCGGAAATTTTTGGGGTCCAGGATTCCTCCCGGCGGCGTTTCAGGGAACCGACTTCAACGCGACCAGCCCGCTGAGGAATCTTGCGCGCCCGACTTCCGTATCGGAATCGACCGATGTTTCTACACGCGAGTTTATTGCTGGATTGAACCGTCACCACCTCAAGCGCTTTCCTGGGGATAGCGAGCTCGCTGCACGGATTTCGAGTTATGAGCTGGCGGCCAGGATGCAGTTATCGGTTCCGGAGGTGGGTCAGGTATCGGGTGAGCCGGAGCACGTGCTTCGGATGTACGGTGCAGACCAAGGGGGCGACCCCGTGCGCGATTTGAAAGCGGCGTATGCGCGCAACTGCATCCTTGCCCGGCGCTTGATTGAGAAGGGCGTTCGATTTGTCCAGATCTTCAATGGCGCCTATCAAACGGGCGGTGAGGGGGTGAGTAACTGGGACGGACACAAGGTGTTGGAGCAACAGTATGTGAAGCATGGTCAAGTGATGGATCAGCCCACGGCGGCGTTGTTGACGGACCTCAAGCAGCGAGGACTCCTCGCAGATACCCTCGTCGTTTGGTGCACGGAGTTTGGGCGAATGCCCACCTTCCAGAAGGGAGCGAGTGGGAGGGATCACAACCCCGCGGGCTTTACCGCGTGGCTAGCTGGGGCAGGGGTGAAGGCGGGATTCAGTTACGGGGCAACGGACGAGTTTGGCTACAAAGCGGTGGAGAATGTGGCGAGTGTGCATGATTTTCATGCGACCATTCTTCACTTGCTCGGATTGCATCACGAACGTTTGTCGTTTTACCACAATGGGATAGAGCGTCGTCTAACTGACGTTCACGGAAAAGTGATTCGCGAGATGCTTGCGTAACCCATTTTTGTTTAAGGGCTAATACCTCGGAGTAATACCACGAGGGTGGTAACCGTTCCCATGCTGAGCATGGTGCTCCAAAAGACGGTGTCCGTGGCATACTCGGTGTCGGCCCCAAACTCGTGGGCAATCATGGCCGTGTTCACCGCTGTCGGAAAACTGGTGCTCAGAATCATCGAGAGCAGGACCGAGCCTTCGAAATGGAAGGCGTAAGCCAACCCCCACCCGATGAGTGGTCCGGCGATGAGTCGGAGCGCTAATGCCCAGCCGATTTTTGAAAGGGAAAAACTAGCCTTTGTCTTGGAGAGCTGAATGCCGAGCGTCATCAGAGCGATGGCGACGAGTCCATCATGAAAGTAACGCATGGGCACCCAAAGCCAGCGCATAGATCCGGCGAGGTCTGGCTGAACTGGGCCGTGCAGGGCGCGGAGGAGTAGAGCGGACAGAACGGCCCAGAGGCTGAGTTGACGGAGAACTGGCAGAAATGCACGCCAACCTGAGGTTTTCGTGGAGGACACGAGAAAGATTCCGAGGGTGAAGTTTGCGACGTTTTGGACGAGAACCACAAAAACTTGGAGTGCCTCGGCCTCGCCGGGAAATGCGAGGTGCATGAGAGGGAGCCCATAGTTTGCGCTGTTATAGAAACCGGCGGCCATCTGGAGAGACCGGATTCGTTCGAGGGAATAGCCGCGCCACTTGCCGATGATGCCCGCGAGGAGGAAAAGAACGAGAATGACAGAGACAGTGTACCCAACGGTCTTCCATGCCATGACCCCGCCGACCTCCTTGGTGGCGAGTTCATAAAAGATAAAGGCGGGAACGAAGCAGTTGATATTGAGTTTGACGACCGTTGAGAGATCAAGATTCCAGCGTCGGTCCAAGAGCCAGCCCGCGCCGAACATCAAAAGAATCGGAAGAAGGACTTGGGTGAAAACTTCAAGGATGAGCACTGGCGGAAAGTGCCGTGAGGCCGACGTGCTGTCATTCCGAAACTCCGGCGGGCAGCTGCTGGAGGGAAATATGCCGCCGGCGGATAAAAATGCATAGTCCTCTCCACTCGGTTTGAGCTTGGCCTGCTGCCATTTTTGTGAGTGAATCCCAGATTCGAACTTTGGAAGCAAAAGAAAATTAAGAGTTATGAGCAATCGTTACGAGGGTTTGTTTATTTTGAATGTTAAAGGGTCAGACGACTCTGCAGGAGTGGTGATTGAACGTTGGACCAAGGAACTGGCTGCTGAAGGGGCCTCGATTGAACAGGTTCAGCGCATGGATCGTCGTAAGTTCACGTACGCCGCTGGAGACTTGGCCAGCGGGTATTACGTTAACTTTGTGTTCACCCTCGAACCCGCAGCACTCCTCCGTTTGAAGGCTAAGCTCGTTCTGGATGAAGACGTGTACCGCAGTTTCTTTGTCCGCTTGCCTCTCAAGAAGGCGAAAGCGGCTTAACCGTTTTGCCTCGCTCCGAGGTGACATCTCCAAACCTCTCCGCCTCCGGCGGAGAGGTTTTTTTACATCCACACCTGTCAGCTCGTCGATGGAGTGGTCTGGTGATTGATGCAGCTCGACGGGAACATTCGAAGAGCCACGGGTTCAGTCCGCGGCAGGATTGATGGCACTTGTCCTTCTCGCCACTCGCCGATAGTTATTTGAGCACAAAAACACCGAGGAATTTCTATGCCGAACCTGAACAAAGTCATGTTGATGGGGAATCTCACGCGAGATCCTGAAGTGCGTTACACTCCCAAAGGTACGGCAGTGGCCGAAATCGGGATGGCAATCAATCGGCGCTACTCGACCGATTCTGGAGAGCAGAAAGAGGAGGTAACCTATGTCGACGTAGAGCTTTGGGGGCGCCAAGCGGAAATAGCCAAGGAGTACCTGACCAAAGGGCGTCCAGTCTACATTGAGGGACGGTTAAAGCTGGATTCTTGGGAAGACAAGCAGACTGGACAAAAGCGTTCCAAAATGCGGGTCGTAGGAGAGAATATGCAGATGCTGGGTGGAAGGGACGGCGGCGGCAGCGGCGGACGTGAAGGGGGATTTAGTGAGGAGTCTGGGGGGAGTGGTGGCGGTGGTTTTAGACGATCTTCACCGCAGCAGGGGCGCCCCATCCAACGCCCCCCAGCGGACCAAGATTTGGACGGAGAACCGGATGACGTCCCATTTTAGGCAAAATCATCCCACTCTTTTTAAAAAGATGATGCGCTCCGACGATTTGCCTCACAGAACGTCGGAGTTTTCTTTTTCGACCGACCGCCGCTCGCTCTTTCGCACAGGGCTTCGGGCGGTTGCTTGTTTTGAAATTTTGGTCAAGGGGCGGTCGCCATTGATCGCCGACTCTGGTTTTGAGACAAACCACCCAGAGATTAGAAAATCGTGGGAGTTTGGATTATCGGTGCTGAAGCCGAGCGCTGCGGAACTTGAGAAGGGATTGAGAATTCATCGAGATGCCATGGTTTTTGATGCCGATGGATTCACCGCCCGCGCGGTCCTCGAGGGGAACGCTATGGGGCATGCAGCTGAGTCTAACCTCACAGATCTCGAGATAACAGACCTGCGTCAGGAGTCAGGCATGACCCGTTGGGCCGCTGTTCACCTTAGCCATGGTTCAGAAGGGGCTACGGGAGGACGAAATTCGCGCGATTTTTGGGAAAAACGTGCTCCGAGTGCTCCAATCGAATCCTTTCACCTTTGAATCCTGATATGCTGAAAACTTGTCTGACTACCTTGATTGCCCTTGCGGTTTCCCTTGGAGAGCGCGTTGGTTTCGCCGCAGACCGGCCAAACATCGTGGTGATGCTGGTGGACGATCTTGGCGTGATGGACACCTCCGTTCCTTTCATTTCGGATGCGCAAGGTAATCCGAAGCGCCAACCGCTGAATGACTTTTACAAAACTCCGAATCTCGAGCGTCTCGCCGAACGCGGAGTCCGGTTTAACCAGTTCTGCGCCATGAGCGTTTGCTCCCCAACGCGCGTTTCAATCATGACTGGTCAAAACTCTGCCAGACACCGAGTCACCAACTGGATTAACCCATCAAAAGACAATGCTGGTCCGCTCGGGCCAACTGAATGGCGCTGGAAGGGGTTGGGGCGAAATGACGTTACTCTCGCCAGAATCCTCAAATCCCAGGGCTATAGGACCATCCACGTGGGAAAAGGGCATTTTGGCCCAACAGATTCTGAAGGGGCCGACCCACTGAACTTGGGATTTGAGGTCAACGTCGGTGGGACTTCAGCAGGACAGCCGCCGAGTTATTACGGGTCAAAGTCGTTTAGCTCGGGGAAAGCCGTTGAGAAAAAGTCCTCGCTGCCCGGTTTGGCTGCGTATCACGGGAAAGAGATTTTTCTCACTGAGGCACTCACTCTCGAGGCGAATCGACACGTCGAGGATGCAGTGCGGTCGGATCGCCCATTTTTCCTCTATTTTGCCCAGTACGGGGTACATGCGCCATTCAACTCTGACCCGCGCTTTGCCGACAACTATCGCGAGTCAGGGAAGCCCCCCTCTGCGCAATCATTTGCGACACTTGTTGAGGGAGTGGACAAGTCCTTGGGCGATGTATGGAGCAACCTTGAGCGACTTGGAGTTGCCCATAACACGATGATCATTTTTCTCGGCGACAACGGATCAGACGCGCCGCTAGGGGACGCCCACACGGTTGCCAGTGCGGCGCCACTGAGGGGCAAGAAGGGTTCCCATTATGAGGGCGGTATGCGGGTGCCGTTCGTTGCTGCATGGGGCGCAGATGGTGGATCGGCGGCGATGAAGACGCCGGTTGAAAAAGGCAAGATCCAGACTCAGATGGGAGCGGTATACGACCTTTTTCCCACGGTGCTCGAGCTTGCCGGAGCCGAATCTCCGCAGGGACATGTCATCGACGGCACCTCTCTGAAGACGCTTTTCACCGGAAAACGAGTCGAGGGACGCGGTGAGCGATTTCTGATGCACTACCCCCACGCGCCGCATCGAAGCGACTACTTCACGTCGCTTCGGAACGGGCGCTGGAAGCTGATTTACCATTATTTTCCGTCAACAGCCTCGACTGGTGGACATTACGAACTTTTTGATTTGCAGAACGACCCTTACGAACAGATGAATCTGTCGTCCTCTCACACGACACATCTCCGCGAAATGGTTGCCTTGATGAAGTTTGAGCTTGAGCGTCAGGGTGCTTTGCTCCCCCGAGCTTCCGAACTTTCAGGACCTACTGTGATTGAGATGCCCTAACAGGCGCCTCAATCAACACCATTGCCGCGCCCCCCACCGAGAGGCTCACGCTGGGGTCCGTGGCGGGGATATTCAGCGGGCGGATCCTAGCGCGGGTACTCAACTCTCGACCGTCCGATCTGGGGTGCTTAAATTATGGGTTCTTCAAATCCACTCCTTGAAATGAACACACCTATTCGCGTTGCAGTAACAGGCGCCGCCGGTCAAATCGGATACTCTCTTCTCTTCAGAATTGCCTCCGGCGCAATGTTTGGTCCGCAACAGCCAGTTGAACTGAGTTTGATCGAAATCCCCGCCGCACTTGGTGCGCTCGAGGGGGTTGTCATGGAACTTGATGACTGTGCTTTCCCGTTGCTCAAAAAAGTGGTGGCGACGTCTGATCTGGCGGAAGGGTTCCGTGGGGTAAACTGGGCTCTTTTGGTCGGGTCCGTTCCTCGCAAGCAGGGCATGGAGCGCAAGGATTTGCTCGGGATTAACGGTAAAATCTTCATTTCTCAAGGCCAAGCGATTCAAGCGAACGCCGCCCCAAACATCCGAACACTGGTTGTCGGAAACCCATGCAACACAAACTGCTTAATCGCGATGAATAACGCTCGCGACATCCCCTCGGATCGGTGGTTTGCAATGACAAAACTCGATGAAAATCGCGCGAAATCGCAACTCGCCTCGAAGGCGGGGGTTGAAGTGTCCCGCGTGAGCAACGTGACAATCTGGGGCAACCACTCCGCCACTCAGTACCCCGATTTCTACAACGCACGCATCGCTGGCAAGCCCGCGGCGGAGGTGATCACGGACCACGCTTGGCTTGAAACCGACTTCATCTCCACCGTTCAGCAACGTGGCGCGGCAATCATCAAAGCGCGCGGAGCATCATCAGCCGCGTCCGCAGCCAATGCCGTGGTGGATACGGTTCGGTGCCTGACGAGCCCCACTCCAGAGGGTGATTGGTTCAGTGTCGCGGTGTGTTCTCCGGGGGATTACGACGTGGCCTCCGGACTCATCTCATCATTCCCAATTCGTACCGACGGAAACGCATGGGAAATCGTAAAAGGAGTTCCGGTTAACGAGTTTTCCAGAAAGAAAATCGATTTATCGGTCGAAGAACTGTCGCAAGAGCGCGAGTTGGTCAAAGAGCTCATTCCCGCCTAAAGGGTTATCCTCCTGGGGCACCGTCTCCGATGGCGGCCCCTAAAACCGCGCCAACTCACCATGCCCAAGGTCTTCATCAAAACGTACGGTTGCCAGATGAACGAGCGCGACTCGGACCAAGTCGCGAAGGACCTTACGGACCGAGGTTACCTCGTGACCCAAAAAGAGGCTGAGGCGGATGTTATTCTCTTAAACACCTGCAGCGTGAGGGACATGGCAGAGCAGAAGGCGTTGGGCAAGATGGGCATGCTGGGAAGGCTTCGAGCAAACAAGCCGGAAATGGTCTTCGGTTTCCTCGGATGCATGGCACAAAGTCGAGGTGAAGAACTGGTGAAAGAAATGGGGCACGTTGACCTGGTTGTTGGCACCCAAAAGTTCCACCGCGTTGCTGAATACGTCGACCAACTCGTTGAAAGAAAGCGGTCTCTAAAGGAGCGGTTGATGGATGACGTGCGCTTTTCTATCGTCGACACGGACGAGGAGGAGGGTTCTCAAGGTACGATTCGTGATCACGTGCTCGAGCCGAGGCAGTGCACCGCATTCGTCTCCATCATGCAGGGATGCAACATGCACTGCGCTTTTTGCATTGTTCCGAGCACCCGAGGATCAGAGCGCTCGCGTCCGATTGGGGAGATTGTGTCTGAGGTGCGGAAACTGGTCTCCGAAGGCATCCGTGAGGTCACGCTTCTCGGACAAATCGTGAACCTCTACGGACGGCACGAGTTTCCTCGCTCCGAAGATGGCCGAAGCCCTTTCGTGCAGCTTTTGGAAGCGGTTCACGCGGTAGAGGGGCTAGATCGACTGCGGTTCACCTCGCCCCATCCCATTGGTTTCCGTTCAGACTTGGTGGATGCTTTCTCCCGGCTCCCGAAGCTCATGCCCCACGTTCACCTGCCCATGCAGTCCGGTTCTGACCGCATCCTAAAGCTCATGCGCCGAGCCTATACCGTCGAAAAGTATGTCGCCCTGACAGAGCGGTTGAAGGCGGCGCGTCCCGGCATTGCTCTGACGACGGATGTCATCGTGGGGTTCCCCGGCGAGACCGATACCGAGTATCTTGAAACACGTGCGCTGGTGGAACGCATCGGCTTCGATAATGCGTTCATCTTCAGGTATTCACCGCGAAAAGATACCCCAGCTGCGGAGATGGAGAATCAACTAGCGGACTCCGTAAAAGAGGATCGCAACCAAGATCTGTTGAGGGTGATTGATGGGTTGGCGAGAGCGAAGGGCGAGGCCATGGTGGGGTCTCGCGTGGATGTACTCTGTGAGGGCCCGAGTAAAACGAACGAGTCTCGATTGAGCGGCAGAAGCCCCGACAACAAAATCGTTATTTTTGAAGGGGGGGAACGTCTGATTGGACAAATCTTCCCGGTTCAAATTGAACGATCGTCGGGATTTAGCGTTTACGGCACTCCGGCAATCCACGGCTAAAGGGCTGGAAACTTGTTTTAAACCAAACTGTTATGGCAAACCGTATCGATGAGCGTTTCAAGGCACTGCGCGAGGCAGGGAAAGCCGGCTTAGTAACTTACATCGGGGCGGGTGATCCCCATCTTCGATCGACAGTAGAGATTGCGGTGGAATTTGACCGCATCGGGGTCGACGTTCTCGAGCTCGGATTACCGTTTTCGGATCCGCTGGCCGACGGGATTGTGAATCAACTTGCCGCTGCAAGAGCATTAGCCTCGGGAGCAACGACAGCGGGCGTACTTGAGGCGGTGCGGCAGATTCGTCAGAGGGCGCAGATTCCGATTGTCCTCTACACGTACATGAATCCGATTTATCGGTATGGTTTCTCGAAGTTTGTGGATGACGCAGAAGCGGCGGGTGTCGACGGGTTGCTGATTCTGGATTTGCCTCCCGATGAGGATGAGAACAACCCCGATCTCCAAGTCACCAGCGGGATGCGCCGGATCCGTTTGATTGCGCCAACTACGCCCGAGCCCCGGATTTCTCGATTGGTCAAAAATGCGAGCGGGTTCATTTATTATGTTTCTCGTGAAGGTGTTACAGGAGAGCGATCGGACATTGCCGATACGATGCCAGAACGCGTTTCAATGATTCGCGAGAAAACATCTCTGCCGATTGCTGTGGGGTTTGGTATCTCAACGCCAGCGCAGGTCGCTCAAGTAGCGGGGTGCGCGGATGCGGTGGTCGTTGGTAGCGCGATTGTTCGCAGGATTGCGGAGCAGGGATCTGAGCCCGATCTGGCGCAGCGCATTGGAGAATTTGTCAGGCCGCTTGTGGCTGCGGCCCATCGAGAAGGTTAATTTTCAAAACGTTGTCATGAGACCTGAACCCGCCAGTAAAAAAGTGAGCGGCATCCTTGTGCCGCTGTTTGCTTTGCGCGGGGTTCGGGACTTTGGGGTGGGGGATACCGAAGCGATACGAGATCTCATCGATTGGAGTGCTTCCCACAATGTAGGCCTCATCCAGCTACTTCCGATCAACGAGACGGGATCTGATCACTCTCCGTACAATGCCATCTCCTCCGTGGCTCTGGAACCGCTCACCATTGCGCTCAATGAGAGTGAAGTCCCGGGGTTGATCGAATCGGATATCGCAGAGGAGCAGCGTCATTTTGGATGGCCCTTCAGGAGAGGTCATCGGGTGGCTTACGACGTTGTGAAGCCCTTCAAACTGGCTGTGTTACGACGTGCCTTCACCCGCTTTAAAACGGACGCTCGAGACGAAGACACACTAACGGAGTTCGAGGCATGGATGGCGAGAGAATCGGACTGGCTGTCGGCGTACGTGCGGTTTCGAGCCATTGTGGAGTTTTCCCGAGGAGACGAACGCTGGTCGCTCTGGCCATCACACTTCCGAACGCTCGAAGGTTTTAATGAGTATTTTCAGGGACTCGCGGAAGCAGAAAAGCGTGGTTGGATGGCCGAGTGGGAGTTCTTGAGCTGGGTCCAATGGGTCGCCTTCCAGCAGTGGGCGCGTGTCCGGGCTTACGCAGATGCCAAGGGGGTGTCGTTGATGGGCGATATTCCGTTTGGCGTGAACTACTACAGCGCGGATGTGTTTGAGTGTCCTGATCGATTTGATC
>JACCEB011271057.1_pt1 | contig 10761 bp, 9 predicted proteins | sample 7454761 | NCBI WGS metagenome assembly JACCEB01 (sample SAMN15323454, study PRJNA562643) | freshwater metagenome | isolation source: river surface water | place: USA:Blue River Watershed | collected 2017-08-18 | reverse complement strand
GATGAGGATCGCGTAAGTCTTGATATCTGGGGCTGGCAAGATGCAGAGATTCAACCCATGCAATTGAAAAACAAGTCCCAGGAAGAAAAGAAGAGTTACTTGGCGGTACTTTCCCTAAAAGACCAGCAGGTTGTTCAATTAACAACTCCTGAGGTGGATGAGGTGCAGTTAGAAAACAAAATTACCAAAAGCATCGCTCTGGCTTGGACAGATGCTCCTTACAGACGGAATTACAGTTGGGACATCCAGTTGGGCAGAGACTTGTATCTCTTGGATTTGGCAACGGGCAAGATGGAATTGATTGAAAAAAGTGCCTCAGGATCTGCAAGACTTTCTCCATCGGGGCAATATGCCTATTGGTATGCAGCAAAAGATAGCGCTTGGGTGGCTTATGACCTCAAGTCAAAAACCAAAATTAATTTGACCCAGGCCTTACCCGTACCATTCTACGATGAATTGAATGACTCCCCTTCCTTGCCGAGTAGTTATGGAGTAGAGGGATGGTTTGCGGGAGATGTGGCCTTGTTGGTGAATGATCGTTTTGATATTTGGAAGATTGATCCTCGAAATCCAAGTGCCGCCCAAAACATAACTTTAGGGGAGGGCAGAAAACAACAAATCACTTTCCGCAGGGAGCGATTGAAGGTAGATGAGGTGGAGATTGATTCCAAAGAAGCCTTAGTGCTCTCTGCTTTCGATGAGAAAACTAAGAAGAGCGGTTATTTCATTGGAGATTATTCTGGCAAAAAACTACCCAAGCAATTGCTATTCACGGATCACCGTTATGCTGGACTGAAGAAGGCCGAAAATTCCAATCAGGTCCTTTTGAGAAGGTCGACTTATGTGGAGAATCCAGACCTTTACTTGGGTGACTTGAGTTTTGCTTCCTTGGTGAAAGCCTCTTCCTTAAACCCTCAGCAGGCCAATGTCAAGTGGGGAAATGTCAAACTAGTATCCTACTTGGCACAGGATGGCACGCCCTTACAAGGACTCTTATTTACTCCAGAAGGATTTGATGGGGTCAAAAAATTCCCCATGATGGTGTATTTCTACGAGCGGAATAGCGAAACATTGCACAATTACCGTGCTCCTGCACCTAGCCGATCTACGATCAATATCCCTTATTTCGTGAGCAATGATTACGTAGTTTTTGTCCCAGACATCAAGTACGACTTAGGCCTTCCTGGACCAAGTGCTTACGACTGTATCCTTCCGGGTGTACAGGCAGTACTTGCCCAAGGGGGAGTGGATGCTGCAAACATGGCCATCCAAGGCCAAAGTTGGGGCGGATACCAGGTGGCTTACTTGATCACCCGAACCAACCTTTTCAAAGCTGCAGGGGCAGGTGCTCCCGTGGTCAACATGACTTCCGCTTACGGGGGAATTCGTTGGGGGACAGGCATGAGCCGCATGTTTCAATACGAGCAAACCCAGTCTCGAATCGGTGGTACCCTTTGGGAGAAGCCGCTGTACTACCTTGAAAATTCCCCATTATTTACCTTGGACCGTGTGAATACTCCCGTCTTGATCATGCACAACGATGCAGATGGTGCCGTGCCTTGGTACCAAGGTATCGAAATGTTTATGGGTCTCAAGCGCCTCAATAAGCCTGCTTGGCTTCTTCAATACAATGGAGAAGATCACAACTTGGTGCAGCGCAAAAATGCCAAAGACCTTTCCATTCGTTTGAGTCAGTTCTTTGACCATTACTTGAAGGGGGCTCCCGCTCCGCTTTGGATGACCGAAGGGCTTCCTGCAGTGGAAAAGGGACGGACGCTCAAGTACGAATTGGGTAACTAAATTTTCCAGTTCTATGCATACAAAAGCGCCTCTAGAAATTCTAGAGGCGCTTTTGTATATACTTTTTAAATTAATAGAGTATCCTAGTGGTTTAAATTAAACTGCTACAGGTGCCTTGATATGCGGATGTGGATCGTAGTTGAGCAATTCAAAATCTTCGTAGGTAAAGGCAAAGATGTCTTTTACCGCAGGATTAATCTTCATGGTAGGCAGTGGTCTGCACTCCCTGCTCAGTTGCAATTCGGTTTGCTCCAAGTGATTCAGATATAAGTGCGCATCACCAAAGGTGTGTACAAACTCCCCAGGCTCCAGATCACAAACTTGCGCCACCATCATCGTGAAGAGCGCATAAGAGGCAATGTTAAAAGGAACGCCAAGGAAAACATCGGCACTTCGTTGATAGAGTTGGCAGGAAAGTTTGCCATCTGCCACATAAAATTGGAAAAGTGTATGACAGGGAGGGAGGGCCATTTCATCCACATTGGCCACATTCCAGGCGCTAACTATATGTCTTCTGCTATCGGGTTTGGTTTTGATTTGGTGGATTAGGTTTTTGATCTGATCGATTTCTCCTCCTTTTCCATCGGGCCAATGCCTCCATTGGTACCCGTATACCGGCCCCAGATCTCCATTCTCATCGGCCCATTCGTCCCATATCGAACAGCCATTTTCTTTCAACCAGGTGATATTGGAGTCGCCCCTCAAAAACCAAAGCAATTCGATGATAATGGAGCGAAGGTGTAATTTCTTGGTAGTCACTACCGGAAATCCATCCGCAAGGTTAAACCGCATTTGATGCCCAAAAACACTGATGGTACCTGTTCCAGTTCGGTCTGTTTTTTTCACTCCTTCGGAAAGGATCCGCTTCATCAAATCATGGTATTGCTGCATAAGGGCTGAGTTTTTTACTAGGGATGCAAGATAGGAAATTGGCCTATTTTTTCTGCTAGGCTAAATCGTAGTTAAGGTTAAAATTTGGATTTGCGCGTCGAAAAAGCCATTTTAGGTTCAAATCCATCCCAAGTAAATGTGGCCGCTACAGGATAATGATCCGAATAATCCACTTCACTGTGGGTTTTAAACTGCAAGGGTATTAGGCTGGGAGATGCGAAAATATGATCTATTCTCAAGAAAAATAGGATTCGATTGAAGGTAAAGCCAAACCCTCTTCCTGCGAGTTCAAATGCATTTTGAAGTGATTCACTAAGTCTAAAATAGGCATTGGAGTAGGGGATTTCATTCAAATCTCCCATCAAAATCACTGGGTAGGGACTATTGTTGTAATGTTCCTCCAGTATATTCATTTGATGGGCTCGCTTCAAGCTGCCAAGATGTAGTTTGCCAAGAGTCTGCCTGTATACAAGTTTGGCGCTGTCGTAATTTTCAAAGGCTTCAGCCTCAATGGACATGGAGGCCAAATGGACATTGTAGATCCTTAAAGTATCCTTACCTACCTCGATATCTGCAAAAATGGCCCCGTTGTTATTTTTTTCATCAAATACGATCCCTTCATTCACGATGGGGTATTTGGAAAAAATGGCCATACCGTAAGAACGCTGCTTAGGTTCTCCACGAAGGGGATGGTAGGTATAGGTGAACTCTCCATCTTTGCTCAGAAATTTTAGCGCATTTTTGCTTTCAATCGTAAAGTCTTGGTAAAATTCCTGAATAACCTTGATGTCTGCAGGTTGTTCATTGAGCCAGGAAAATACTGTTGGATCCTCTGCACCTGTTTGTGGATTGTTGTAATTGAAGAGGTGAGCATTGTAACTCAGCACCTTTAGTCCTTCCGCTTCTTCGTTTTTAGGATGAAATTGGAAGGTGATGAGGATAAATTTATAGCCAATTGCTAGGCAAAGTAGGGGAAAAAAGGCCAGCCTTCTCCAGGCCAAAGCGAGCATGAAGAACAAAAATGCATTCGCAACAAGTGCTACTGGAACCAAGAAGGGTAGTAATCCAGCATAGGGAAATACCTCTGGAGAAATGAATACGCTTCCAAAAACTAGCAGACTCAAAACAAAGACTAGCCCAGTAATAAATTTCATTTGAATAAGTCAGCGGTGATGTACTCGATTTGGCTTTCAAAAATGAGAAAAATTTATCCAAAAAAAACGAAAACTAGTTCTTTTCAGATGGGCTTTGATCTTTAGGTAATTTTTGATTTTTGCACTAGGTTAAAGTTTTCAACCTTTGCGTAATTGTAACGTATAAAAACCTACTGTTTTTTAATTCCTTCTATTAAATTTACTTAATCAAAGTACCTTTAAATTTTAAACTATGAAGAAGCACTACTTAAGTTTGATCTTGGTTGGATCCCTGATTTTCACCCTGGCTTGTCAGCCCAAAACAGAAGAATCGACCACTACTGAGACGCAGGAACAGACGGCGGAAGAGGCGCCCGAGAAGCGACCAAGCCCATTGGTCACCAAAGAAGGACAGATCGCTGGAAAAACTATCAAAGTGCAATACGGATCTCCTTCTGTAAAAGGAAGAACGGTTTGGGGTGATTTGGTTCCTTACAACGTCGTATGGAGAACAGGTGCCAACGAGGCTTCTTACGTCGATTTAGCCCAGGGCATTACTGTGGAAGGAAAAGCCTTGGCTGCAGGTAAATATTCCATTTTTACCATCCCTAAAGAGAATGGTACTTGGACCGTGATATTCAATTCAGATTGGAACTTAGAGCATGGACATTTTCAGTACAACGAGAAAAATGATGTGCTTCGCGTAGAGGTTCAGCCTCAGTGGGAAGAAACAAGCCAGGAAAGTTTGTCCATGGAAGTAGAAAGCCCAGGGTTGGTGATCCGATGGGAAAAACTCAAACTCCCAATTACTATTCAATAAACTTCTCAAATCCCCGACCATCGAGTCGGGGATTTTTTTTGATTTTAAAATTCCCTAAGTTTCCGATACAATTAGTAACCCAAATAACTAATCCCCCCAGGAGTTGGCCATGAAATACCTTTCCTTTATCAGTACGCTTGTTATTACCTGTGCCTTAGGGGTATTGGTAGGACTGCCATTTGGACAGATTCCTCCTATCGCGCCCTTACTCGATCCCAACCATGGATTTTGGCAAAATTCCTTCTCAGAGGATCAACTGGCAGAGGAATCTTTGGATCTAGAAAATTTGAATGCCCCTGTAGAAGTAGTTTATGACGAACATTTGATTCCCCACGTCTATGCGGAGAATGAATTGGACTTATACCGTGCTCAAGGCTATATCACAGCGAAGCACCGACTTTGGCAAATGGAGTTTCAGACCCGTGCAGCAGCAGGTAGACTCGCGGAATTGGTAGGCCCCATGGCTTTGGAATTGGATCGAATGACCCGTCGAAAAGGCTTGGCCTATGGAGCGGAATTGGGTATCGCCTATTTACAGAAAGAGGATCCGGCCACCTTGGCCTTGGTGGAAGCCTATGCTGATGGGGTCAATCAATACATTAATCAATTGAGCGATGCAAGGCTGCCGGTAGAATACAAGATTTTGAACTACAAACCTGAGGCCTGGTCTGCCTATAAATCCCTGCTATTGCTCAAATACATGTCGGACATGTTGGTGGGGGATCGGGATTTGGAGTACAGCAACTTGAAGAAAATTTTGGGGAAGGCTAATTTGGATCGCCTGTATCCTGACTTTCCCCGCGATAATGATCCTGTAATTGAAAAAGAACGGGTTTGGGATTTTCAATCCTTGTATCCCGCCAAGCCGGATAGTTTAAATTACCCAGAAGAGACGCTTCAATTGGAAGCATTGGTGCAGCCTACCGAGGGTACAGGATCCAACAACTGGGCAGTGAGTGGAAAGAAAACTAAAAATGGGCATCCCATTCTTGCCAACGACCCTCACTTAAGTTTGAATTTACCTTCACTTTGGTATTCCATGCAGTTGAGTACTCCGCAGCATACCGTAAAGGGGGCAACCCTTCCGGGTGCTTTAGGAGTGATCTCTGGCTTCAACGAGCACATTGCTTGGGGAGTGACCAATGCCACCAAGGATACGCGAGATTGGTATAAGATTACTTTCCAAGATGCGTCACGAAAGGCATACAAGTATGGGGAAGAATGGAAAAACTCTGAATTTAGAATAGAGGAAATCAAGGTAAAAGGAGAGGAAGCATTCTTGGATACTGTAGTGTATACGCACTATGGTCCGGTGGTCTACGACAAATCCTTCAAATCAGACCGTCAGGATATCAATTTTGCGCTTCGTTGGATTGTGCATCAAGGAACCTCCAATGAGCAAAAAACCTTCCTGCAAATGAATAAGGCTACTAACCATGCGGGTTATACGGAAGCCTTGAAGGACTATGCTGCACCTGCTCAAAACTTCGTATTTGCTTCCAGAACTGGGGATATCGCCATGCGAATTCAAGGAAAATTCCCATTGAAGTGGAAGGAGCAAGGCAAATTCTTTATGGATGGTGCAGACCCAAGAATGGAATGGCAAGGATATATTCCTTTCGAACACAATCCGAATACCCTCAACCCTGAACGGGGGTTTGTTTCTTCTGCCAACCAGCATCCGGTAGACAATACCTATCCGTACTATACCTACGATCACTCTTTCGAACATTACCGTAACCGTAGATTAAATAGCAAGTTGACCGCCATGGATCAGATTACGGTTGAGGACATGAAGGCCTTACAGTACGATTCCTACAACTTGCAAGCAGCGGAATCCTTGCCCGTTTTACTCAACTTATTGGCAGGGTATGGAGCATCCTCCAAAGAGGCTCAGAAATACCTAGCCGACTTAAATGGCTGGGATTACTTTGCGGATCCAGCCAAAAAAGGTCAGACGCTTTATTCAATTTGGTTTGCGGAAACAGCAGAAAGTATCTGGAGAGAATTGATGGACCAAGGTGCCCCAGTGGTGCGTCCAAACAATTACCAAACGATTGCTTTGATGCGGGATACGCCAGAGGATCCAGTATTTGACGTCCACATGGCGGCGGGTATCCAAACAGCCCAGTACCACGTACAAGTTGGCTTTGACTCCCTAATTGTGGCGATGAGAAAGTGGGAGGCTGAGGAGGGAGATTACGGATGGGCTGACTACAAGAAAACAACAATTCAGCACCTTGTGCCTACTTTCAAGGCCTTCTCTGTTCCCGATGTGTACACGGGTGGCGGTTCGGGTATTCTCAATGCCACCGGAAGTAGACATGGAGCAAGTTGGAGAATGGTGGTGGAATTGGGTCCTACAATGAAGGCTTTTGGTATTTACCCAGGAGGTCAATCGGGGAATCCTGGAAGTAGATTCTACGACAACTTCATTCCCATTTGGGCCAAAGGGAATTATGTGGATTTTGGATTGAAGAAGAAGGAGGATCAAAAAGGAGTATTGTTCAAAACGATTTTAAACTAAGCCTACCTATGAAATTTCTATTATTTACGCTGTTAAGCACCTTAGTTGTGGTTTTTCTAAATAGTGTAGCGCCTTATTGGGTGGTGATGATTGCCGTTACCGTGCTAGCTGCCTTGATGCGTCCAAGCAACTGGGGAGGATTTCTGGGAGGAGGCTTGGGGATGGGTGTGGCCTGGTTGGGTCAGACCCTCTACATTTCTGCCGTGACTTCCAGTACACTTCCTGACAAGATGGGGGCAATAATGGGTCTCGGCTCAGGACTTAGTTTGATGGTATTGACTGCAGTATTGGGCTTTATCCTTGGAGGTTGCTCAGGACTTTTGGGAGTACTATTTCGCAATCTGGTTCAAAAGAAGCCTACTGACGTCTACCTAGGTTAAGCGACTTTCCTGTACGTCTCAGTATTTATCCTCTAGGTAAATAAAAAATGCGGCCCTTTTTTATCCATTTGGGATAAGAAAGGGCCGCGTTGCTATTTAATCAAAGAAATCAGGAGTGAAGTGCAGTGTCTTGATCAGGTCCTTTGGGGGCTACCAGTATCACTTTTTCTTTGTCTACCATCACCGAACCGGGTGCGGATCCTTTTACTTTTCTAACAAACTTGGCTTCGGTCACGATTACTGGACTCAGGGAGTCAGTTTTGAGTTTGGAGTAAAATGCGGCCAAGGAGGCTGCTCGTTCCACTACCTGCTGCGGTACGGTTGGCATCCCTTTTCTCCGAATGATGACATGGGAGCCCGGCACTTGTCGAGCATGGAGCCATAGGTCGTCTTTGTGTACAAAGTTGCGCAGCATCTCGTCATTGTCTTTGGCGGATTTCCCCACCCAGACGGTATATCCTTCCACCTCAAATACTTTGAAAGGGCTGCTCACTTCCGTTTTGGATGTGGGTAGGTCCTCCTTATGTTCCTTTTTAAATTCTTTCAATGCCCTGAAATCCTGTGCTTCTTGGAGTCGATTAAGCAAGGATTGAAGGGACTGGGCCTGCGCTTTTTTAGCAGCCAAGGTTTTTTCCAATTGATCAATTTCCAATTGCCGATTTTTTGATTTCCGGTAAAGAGAAGCAGCGAGGTCCTGGGGTTTTTGATTGGGTTTGAGGCTAATTTTCACCTTTTCTCCTGTGTAAAAATTATCCAGTTCTTCCTCACGGTTCCTTTCTCCAAATGCATGGAGGTTTGCCATTAGCACATCCGCAAGTTGAGACGGGGGAGGAGAATCTTTTAGTTCTTGCAGTTTTTCTCCTGATTTCTTGAGGTAGGCTTCAGTTCTTTTGAGTTGATCCTGGTAGGATTTGAGGAGGCTATTTTTTTCTTTTTCAAAACTTCCCAGCACCAAGGCTTGATAGAAAAGTTCATTGCAGGCTTGAATGGGATCTGCAAAAGTTACCTTCGCCTTAGACTCTGGCAGTAAGCTAAGGATAAGTTCTCCTTCTTTTTCGACCAAGGAGTACAAAGGACTATCCAAGAGGTCTAATAGTTCCTGGATTAGCCCCCATTTCGCATTTAGGTTGAGTTCAAGATACCCTTTTTCCTTGAGCCAAGCCCGAGGTACAGGGCCTAGGGTAGGTAAAAACTGAGAAACATTCCCTTCCAGTCGAATAAATTGCTCCAAACTCAAGTCAAGGGACCGGTCTAAAGTTCTCCAATCCAGGATTTTATCTTCTGAAATGCTATTTTTAAACCAAACTTCAGGTTCAGTTGCCTCAGGGAGGTAAAGCAAGCAATTACTCCGATTGCCATGTAGTTTGAAGACTAGCACTTTTCCAGATGAAAGTTCAAATTTTAAGGCCCTTTCATTGGAGAATACGCTGCAGGATGTAATTCGATCTCCAATCAGGCTTTCAAAGAGACTGACTGAATTTCGTTTGGCTCGGTGAAACTGGCTCGGAAAGGATAGGTATACTTGGGGAGGGAGTAGGTGGGCGCGGATAAACCGTGTTCCCTGAGCCCCTTCGGTTTCTAGGATTAATTCATCTTTGCTTTGAGAAAAGCAGGCTACGATCGTATTTCCTGCAAACGAATCCGAAAGTACCGGAGCGAGGAACCTTAGAAAATGGTAGGTCAAGTGCATGGCTAGACGTGCAACTTAAGTCCATCGTACCCCAAATACATCCCTTCAGGAAGTTCCTTCTCTACTTCAGCATGGAGTCCAAGACGATGGGAGATGTGGGTGAAGTAGGTTTTTTTTGCGCCAATGCGCTTGGCCTGCTCGATGGCTTGATCTAGGGTAAAGTGGGAGATATGTGGCTCCTTTTGCAAGGCATTCAGTACCAAAATTTCTGATCCCTCCAGGAGGGCGTAAGTTTCCTCTGGGATAGAGTTGGCATCGGTGATGTAACTGAAATCTCCAATTCGAAATCCCAAAACGGGCAGTTTGTAATGAAGAACTGGCAGAGGGGTGATCCCCACGCCATTGATTTGAAAGGGGTGGTGATCAATTTCTACGCAAGCCACCTGTGGGACGCCAGGATATTTTTTATCATTAAAGATATAGGCGTACTCTCGTTGAAGTTGCTCGAGTACTGCTACTCTACCAAAAATGGGGATATCGGCTTGCTGGTAAAAATTGAAGGGACGAATGTCATCCAAGCCGGCCGTATGGTCCTTGTGCTCATGGGTAAATAGTACTGCATCCAACTTTTTGATGCCTTCCCGGAGCATTTGCATTCGGAAATCAGGCCCTGTATCAATGACAATAGATTTCCCTTGAACGTCCAAATGAACGGCAGCTCGAAATCTTTTATCTCTAAAATCTAGGGATTGACAGACTGAGCAAGGGCAACCTATCACCGGTACCCCTTGGGAGGTACCGGTTCCCAAAAAGGTGATGGTCAAAATTTTAGCGTGGTTTGGCGTAATTCGGAAAGAAAATCTTGGTTTGCTTTCTCCTTGAATTCTTTAGGATCCAAATCTAATTCGACTAGAATATCAAGGAGGGCATTGATTTTTCCTTCCAAAGGAAAGTACTTATTGATGATGACTACTTTGGTCTCTTTCAGCAGGCAGTATCCAGACTTAAAATTTCCCTTTTCATAGCGGAGGTGGTAAGAGGAGGCAGCAAACAAATTCTCCAATTTGTCCAAAAAGTGTTTGGTGTATTTGATTGCCATGGACTAACTCAGGAATTTTTTAACCGTTGCTAATACGAGGTCGTAGTTTAAAGGTTTCTGAATGAAGTCATCAAACCCAAACTTTCGAAAATCCTCTGGGGTATGGTTAGCGGCATTGCCCGAAATGGCAATGATTGGGATGCTATTTTTCTTTGGATCAGCCAACTTTCTAATTTCTTTGGTGCATTGGATACCATCCATTTGAGGCATGGTAATGTCCATTAGGATCAAATCAAAATCTTCTTCAGCAAGCATCTCCAGCACTTGCTTGCCGTTTCTGGCAGCCTTCATGTTGTAATTCTCAAAAGCCAACACACTCTTTGTCAAATTGATAATGATAGAGCTGTCTTCACCTACCAAAATCTTCATTTTATCTCGCATTCTATAAATTTGGGTCTTTCCTCAAAAATTTTTCTAATTCTACTAAAGTAGCCTTAAGGTAGTGAAGACTTTCAGCAAATTCAATGCTTTTTTGTTGCCT
>JACCEB010185618.1_pt1 | contig 10763 bp, 10 predicted proteins | sample 7454761 | NCBI WGS metagenome assembly JACCEB01 (sample SAMN15323454, study PRJNA562643) | freshwater metagenome | isolation source: river surface water | place: USA:Blue River Watershed | collected 2017-08-18 | reverse complement strand
CTCACGAATTTCTTCACTAGATTCTAAGTCTAGCGCGTCTGCCATTTCGCCACATCCGCTGAAGTTTGTCTTTCCCTCTGGAACTTAATATAATAAATGTATAATTATTTTTAATTTTTATTTCATTTTAGTTATAAATTAATTATAATAATAATTAAATTTATTTAAAAATATATATTTTAAAATTTATGCGTATTTTATTAACTTTTGTTCCTGTAATACTTGCAGCATCATGGGCTTTATATAATATTTTCTTTTTAGTAAAGAAAAGTATTCCAAATTCTTAAAAAAATTAAATTAATTAATAACTTTAATTAGTTATTAATTAAATTAAATTTATGAGTTAATAAATTTGTGTCTATAGATAATATAACACCTTGAGGTGAAGTTATATAATCATTATCTTTGATATTATTAGAAATAACTACTTTATTATTATTTTTTATTACTTTTCTAAATTCACAATAACCTAATCTTAAAGATAACCATTCAATAAATTTTTTATCTAGTGAATAAATTATAGTAAAATTACTATTAAAGTAATTATTATCTAATCTTGTTTTTACTTTATCAAAAAAATTTGTATTAAATATTAATTTTCTGATAAAATTATTATTTAAAATAGTTGAAGAATTTGAGATCCAAAAATTAATTAATTTATTTTCTAATAAATAATAATTATTTTTTTCTCTTAAATTCTCTTCTAATGCTTCTTTATAAAGTCCAGTCTTTTTATCTATTATTAATAAATATAATTCTTTCATTATTTATTATTAGTTTTTAATTATACATTTATTATATTAAGTTCCAGAGGGAAAGACAAACTTCAGCGGATGTGGCGAAATGGCAGACGCGCTAGACTTAGAATCTAGTGAAGAAATTCGTGAGAGTTCAAGTCTCTCCATCCGCATTTTTCAATACTCTACCTCCTACAAATACTTCTAATTATTCAATTATTTTTAAGTAACAAAAAGTTACAATCTTATATAAACCGAAATCCGGATGAAAATTTTGTAAGTAGAGTTTCTTGGATTATAATTAAATTAGGGAACTATTCCATTATAAAAAAAAGAAAAAAAAATATGAAATATGTAATTGCTCAGACTTCAGGAAAACAATTTTTGCTAAAACCTGGTCAATGGTATGATGTTGATTTTATTAAAAATTCTAAGCCGGGAGACTTTGTTTATTTAAATAAATTATTGTTTTTTAGAAAAAACAATCAAGTTCAAATAGGAAAACCTTTCTTAGAAAAAAGTCAAATATCTGCGAGAATTCTTCAAAGTGAAATAAAAGGACCTAAAATCACTGTATTAAAAACAAAGCCAAAGAAAAAGTATACTCGTACTCGTGGACATAGACAATCGTATACACGTATTTTTATTGATCAGATTAATTAAAAAAAGAGGAAAAAGTTATGGCACATAAAATGGGTGCGGGAAGTACAAAAAACAACCGCGATTCACAAGCAAAACGATTAGGTGTAAAATGTAATGGGCATCAAAAAGTAAAAAGTGGTTCAATTATTGTTCGCCAACGAGGAACAAAATTTAAACCTGGAAATCTAGTAGGTTGCGGTAGAGATCACACGCTATTTGCACTTTCTGATGGAATTGTAAATTTTACAGAATCAGGTTTTGTAAACATTATTGTAGAAAAAGTATAATAAACGGAAATTAACTTCCGTTTATTTTTTTTCTTTTCCTTTCCCGAATCTCATCGTAGGAGTTTTGATACGTAACCAAAAAGCTACAGAATCCGTTAACCATTCCATACCTGGTATTGTTGCAAATTTACCTTGAATAGATCGAATATATAAATAAATATAACCCACTAAAAAAATAACAAAAGTATTTAAGAAAAAGATTGTTGCTAAACTTTTATCAGTATAAATTAATCCACCTTGGTCATAAGCCCATTTTGCTACAGGAGTCGCAATTTCACGATGAAAAAGTAAATCCCAATAACTAATTACAAGACCTTGTAACATTAAAAGAGCAAATAATAATAAAACGTTATACTTAATTAACTTTGAAAATTTAAAAATAGGACGAACAACAATAAATTCAATTACTACATAAGAAAGAAAAAAAACTTTTTCTGGACTTCCCCAAATTTTAAAAAAGGGGGACTGAAGAATTGATTTTATAAAAGGAAAACATGGAGATAAAAATTCTGGCAAATAATTTAACGAAACAACATTACTAAATACAGCATGTAACAAATCAACTACCGCAAAAAAGTAAATAAAAGACAATTGAATTGTTTGAGATGTATTTGGATACTGTAAACTAAAATTACGATATTTTTTTTGAAACTGACTAAACACTTTTAAAAAATTTTCCCAAATTGAAGAAACTAAGGAATTATTTTTTACCATTCTTTTTTAATTTTTTATTAAATAAATAAACTTTATAAATTATACATTACTATCTAATATTCATATATATATAAATATATTATATTAGTTTTTAATAATTTTGAAAAACTAAAAAAAATAAATTTATCTATTAAAAAAAATAAAAATGAAAAATTTTATCGAAAATATAAAAAATCAAAATCAAAAACTAACTTTAGAAACAAATGAACAACTAACAGAAAGAATTGAAAAAATAAAAAAACAAGTCTTAGTAGAAAATTTAGATAATGTTATTGTAGATTGGTTTGCGATTGTTCAAGAAATATCTTATAGAACATTAGGTTTAAAACATTTTGATACACAATTATTAGGTGGTCTGTTATTACATCAAGGAAAAATCGTGGAAATGAAAACTGGTGAAGGAAAAACATTAGCTTCTACATTACCAATTGCTTTAAATGCCTTAAGTAAGAAAGGAGTCCATGTTGTAACTGTTAATGAATATTTAGCAGAACGTGATCAAAAATGGATGGGAAAAATTTATAATCAACTAGGGTTAACTGTAGGACTATCGAAAAGTAATAGTAGTCTTGCGGAAAAACGACAAAGTTACCTTTCTGATATTACATACGTAACGAATTCCGAATTAGTTTTTGACTATTTACGTGATAGTTCTGCGTATCAAGTAAATGAAATTGTACAACGTAATTTCAATTTTTGTATTATTGATGAAATCGACTCTGTACTTATTGATGAAGCAAGAACACCATTGATCCTTTCTAGTGCAACAAATCTTAATAATAAAAATAAATTATATTTGGCTAAAAATGTTATTAATTTTTTAGAAAAAGATAAAGATTTTCAGATTGATGAAAAACGAAGAGAAATTAATTTAACCGAAAACGGATATCAAATAATTAAAGAAAAACTAGGTAAAAAGTCATTATACGATACTGAAGATCCTTGGATTTTAGAAATTTTAAATGCTCTAAAAGCTAAATATGTTTTTAAATTAAATAAAGACTACGTTGTTTTAGAAAATAAAGTAATGATCGTAGACGAATTCACAGGACGTATTATGTCGGACCGTAGATGGAGTCTTGGAATTCATGAAGCTATTGAAACAAAAGAAAATGTTGAAATTAATGGAGGAACAAAAACTAAAAGTTCTATTACATATCAAAATTTCTTTACTTTATATCCAAAATTATCAGGTATGACAGGAACAGGAAAAACAACAGAAAAAGAATTTAAAGATATCTATAATCTAGATGTTGTTGTTTTACCTACAGCAAAAGAATTAAAACGAAAAGATTTACCAGATTTAGTTTATCAAAACGAATTAGCTAAATGGAAAGCAGTCTTACAAAAATCAAAAGAATGTTTTGATAAAGGACAGCCTATTTTAATTGGTACAGCAAGTGTTGATAAATCTGAGTTTTTATCTGATTTATTTAAATTATCAAAAATACCTCACCAAATATTAAATGCAAAACCAGAAAATATAAAAAGAGAAAGTGAAATTATTGCGTTAGCAGGCCAAAGAAACGCAGTTACTATTGCAACTAATATGGCCGGACGAGGGACGGATATTATCTTGGGAGGAAATCCGGATTATAAAACTAAAGAAGAAATTATAAATTTATTACTAGAAAGTAAAACAAATAAAAACGAAGAATGTACTCTTTTGATTAATGATGTTTTTAATGAATATAATGATGAAATTCTAAAGAAACAATTAGAAAATGATATTAAAAATCTTCCTTATTCCTTAGATGAATCAAAAAAATCACTAAAAAATATCTATAATTATTTATATAAAAATTTTTATCAAGAGTGGCAAAAAGAAAATCAAATCGTTAAAAATTTAGGTGGTTTGTTCGTTTTAGGTACAGAAAGACATGAAACACGAAGAATTGATAATCAGTTACGTGGTCGAGCAGGAAGACAAGGTGATCCAGGAAATTCTCAGTTTTGTATTTCTTTAGAAGATGATTTAATTAAAATTTTTGGAGGAGATAACATTAAAAAATGGGTAGAGTATCTAATTCAAGATCCCGATATGCCTTTAGAATCAAATTTACTAACAAATAGTTTAGAAGATGCACAAAAAAAAGTTGAATTATATAACTTTGATTTAAGAAAAAACGTTTTTCAATATGATGACATTTTAAATAAACAAAGAAAAGAAATTTTTAAAGCACGAAAAACTTTTTTAGCTGATACGAATAGTTCGAATTTATTTTTAAGATCAATCGAAGCTTCCATTGATGAAATAATTAATAGCCAAAATATATTAACAAACAAAGTAAACAAGATTGAAAATATAATTGATTCTTATTCAACTTATGAAAATAAAAATTTAAATATTTTAAAACTATATCAAGAAAGTTGGATTTACTTTGATTTAAGATTTGGACAATCAAATCTTTATCAACTAGGGTTATTCAAAAATGGAAGAATAAAAAGTATTTTATCAATCTTAGACTTTTATTGGACAGAACATATAGAAAGAATGAGCTATATTAGAGAAACAATTAATTGGAGATCTTATGGTCAACAAAACCCTTTACTTGAATATAATAATCAAGCATTTAAGTCTTTTAAATTAATGTTCGAACAAATTAGATATTCTATGTTATACTATTTTATAAATAAAAAAATAAATAATTAAAAAACAATCAAAAATTTATGTCAAAACATACTTTAATGGGACGTAGAAGAAAAGTAATTAAAACATCAGGTTTTAGAGCTAGAACAGCAACTAAAAGTGGTAGAAAAATTTTAAAAAATCGTAGACGTAGAGGACGTTGGAAACTTTCAATTTAGATTACGAGTTTCTTTATTAATGAATTATGAGTCTTCTAAAAATTCAAAATTCATTAAAAATTTTAACTGATCTAAAATTTGCAATTATAATTCTTGGAATCATTGCACTTTTAAGTTCAGTTGGATCTTTTATTGAACAAGATGAATCTTTAAGTTTTTATCAAGAAAATTATAAATTAGAAAATCCAATCTATGGTTTTATTAATTGGAAGTTGATAATAAACCTAGGTATAGATCATATTTATACAACCTGGTGGTTTTTAACATTACTTATTATTTTAGGAATAAGTTTAATTGGATGTACTGTCTCAAGACAATTTCCTCTAGTAGAACGTTCAAAAGAATATTTCTTTAAAACAAAAAAAAAATCCTTTATTGAATTACCTTTCTTTGCAAAATTTAAAAATGTTTATTATTTAAAAGAATTAGTTCTTTTAAAACTCCAAAATATGAATTTTTACTTATATCAAAGAAAAAACTTAATATATGGATATAAAGGATTAATAGGACGTATAAGTCCAATTTTAGTTCATATTAGTTTAATTTTAATTTTAGTAGGTTCAAGTTTTGGAGCATTTGAAAACTTTAAAGCTCAGGAAGTTTTACCAAAAGGTGAAGTTTTTCATATTCAAAATACAATAAAACTAGGAAAACTAACAAAACTACCAAATATAATAACAAGAGTTAATGATTTTTGGGTTGAATACAAATCTAACAGAATTCGACAGTTTTACTCCAATATTTCAATTTTAGATAATCAAGGAAAAGAAATAAAACAAAAAACTATTTCTGTTAATAATCCATTACGCTATAAAAATGTTGACTTCTATCAAAGTGATTGGAATTTAATTGGAATTAGAATTAAAAAAATAAGTGAAAATAAAATTTATGAATTTCCTTTATTTAAACTAAATTCTAATAATAAAAGTTGGATAACATGGATAAATAATAAGGAAAAATCATACGCATTAGTATTTGATTCTTTTGACAATAATTTTTTGTTATACGATGAAAAAGGAGTGTTAATAGGGAATAAAAACTTAAATGATAAAATAGATAACGAATGGAAAACTCTTGATGTTATTTCAAGTACAGGATTATTAATTAAATATGATCCGAGTATACCTATTATTTATAGTGGTTTTGCACTATTAATGTTAACAACATGTTTAAGTTATTTACCATATACTCAAATTTGGATATATGAACAAAAAAAATCAGCATGGATAGGATCTTTAACAAATAGAGGAAAATTAAATCTCGAAATTGAATTTGAAAATCTAATTCGTTATATTGAAAATATTCTAATAAAAAATAAATTTTCCAAAACAAATTAAATATTTTAATTCAATCTAATTTTGTATACAATTAAAATATAAAGTATACAAAAATCCTTAGTAGCTCAGTGGTAGAGCGGTCGGCTGTTAACCGATAGGTCGTTGGTTCAACCCCAACCTGAGGAGTTCAAATTCATTCAATAAATAAACTTAATTTCAATAATCTTAATTTAGTCCTAAAAAATATAAATTGACTCATAAAAGATTAAAAACGAGTTTTCTCTTAGGCGATCTATTTTTAAAAAGAAATTATAAATAGTTAATACAGTCCATTTAGTGAGACGCAATGAGACGATAGTGCCCCATAAAGAGAAACAGAGTGAAGGCTAGTATGTATACAGTGAATGCCATGCTAGAGAGATCGAAAAGGAAAAAAATAAAATAAAAAAGTTTTTATATAAATTAGAAAAATGAACTTACATATAATATATCTATAGAATATATATAATTTTAATAATTAGGAGATTTTTTATGAGTCATACAGTAAAAATTTATGATACTTGTATCGGATGTACTCAATGCGTTCGTGCGTGCCCTACAGACGTTCTTGAAATGGTTGTATGGGAAGATTGTCGTGCAGGTCAAATTGCTTCTGCTCCAAGAACAGAAGATTGTGTTGGATGTAAAAGATGTGAAAGTGCTTGTCCAACTGACTTCTTAAGTGTGCGTGTATATTTAGGTGGTGAAACAACTCGTAGCATGGGATTAGCTTATTAAACAAAATAAAAGAATTACTATTAAAGTAATTCTTTTATTTATAAAACCCAACCATAACTATGTAAACCTTTTCCTAAAAAATTTACACCCAAATAACAAATCCAAATTACAAAAAATCCACAAGAACCTAAGACAGCTGCCTGTTTACCTTGCCAACCTTTAATTAAACGAGAATGCAAATAAATTGCAAATACTAACCATGTAATTAATGCCCATGTTTCTTTAGGATCCCAGGACCAATATGAACCCCAGGCTTCATTCGCCCAGACAGCTCCTGAAATAATTCCAATTGTTAAAAAAGGAAAGCCTAAACCAATGATTCGATAACTCCAAGTATCAACAATTTCTAATAAAGATAACTTTGAATTATTAATCTGTTTTAGATTTAAAAAAGAAATAGAATTTACATTTTCAACAATAGAAATAGAACTATCATTATTATTCTTATTTAAAAAAGTAAAGAATAAATATAAAATGGATAAAAGTGAACCAACAATTAAAGTAGCATAGCTAATCATCATCATACTAACATGCATCATTAACCAATTTGATTGTAAAGAAGGCACTAAAGGTAAGGCCTTTTGCATCTCAATAGGTAACGTTAAACTTGAAAAGCTTGAAAGAAAAAACATTAAAGGTGTCGATAACGCTCCAAATAAACGACTTTTTGTTTTTTGTTCAATAAAAATATGAATAACTGAGATTCCCCAACTTAAAAAAATCAAAGATTCATATAAATTACTTAAAGGAAAATAACCCTCTTTAATCCAACGTAATAATAGAGTAAACGTAAATAAAATATTACTAATAACTATTAAAACTTTACTTGTTTGTACTATAAAAAGACTTTTTAATGTTGATAAACTTATCCAGTATGAAACCATTGCTATAAATAATAAAAAAGAAGCAATTACTGGTAATTGATAATCTGATAAAGTTAACATTTTTTCTTATATTTATAAGTATATAAAGATCTATATATATACAATTATATAATTTATATTATATATGTTGAAAAAATTAATTAAAGATTTAGTTGGAATTTTAAAAAATAAAAAACATTATAATATATATTGGAAGAGGAGACGAATATGACAGCAACTTTAGAAAGATATGAAAGCCTAAATATCTGGGAACGTTTTTGTTCTTGGATCACTAGTTTAGAAAATCGTTTATACATCGGATGGTTTGGTGTAGTAATGATTCCTACACTTTTAACTGCTACAACTTGTTTTATCATCGCTTTTATCGCTGCACCGCCAGTAGATATCGATGGTATCCGTGAACCAGTAGCTGGTTCTTTAATGTATGGAAACAACATCATCACTGGTGCTGTTATTCCAAGCTCAAACGCAATTGGTGTTCACTTCTACCCTATTTGGGAAGCTGCATCTGTTGATGAATGGTTATACAATGGTGGTCCTTACCAAATGGTTGTATTACACTTCTTAACAGGAGTTGCTTGTTACTTAGGTCGTGAATGGGAATTAAGTTTCCGTCTTGGTATGCGTCCTTGGATTTTCGTTGCATTCTCTGCTCCAGTAGCAGCTGCAACTGCAGTATTCTTAATTTACCCAATCGGTCAAGGAAGCTTCTCTGATGGTATGCCTTTAGGTATTTCTGGAACATTTAACTTCATGTTAGTATTCCAAGCTGAACATAACATCTTAATGCACCCATTCCATATGGCTGGTGTTGCTGGTGTATTTGGTGGATCTTTATTCTCTGCAATGCATGGATCTTTAGTTACATCTTCTTTAATCCGTGAAACTGCTGAAGGAGAATCTACTAACTATGGTTACAAATTTGGTCAAGAAGAAGAAACTTACAACATCGTAGCTGCTCATGGTTACTTTGGACGTTTAATCTTCCAATACGCAAGTTTTAACAACTCTCGTTCTTTACACTTCTTCTTAGCTGCTTGGCCAGTTGTAGGAATCTGGTTAACTGCTTTAGGTATTTCTACTATGGCATTCAACTTAAATGGTTTCAACTTCAACCAATCTATCGTTGATAGCCAAGGTCGTGTAATCAACACTTGGGCTGACATCGTTAACCGTGCTAACTTAGGTATGGAAGTAATGCATGAACGTAACGCTCATAACTTCCCATTAGACTTAGCAGTAGCTGCTCCAGTTATTGTTGGTTAATTAGTGGTAAAACTTTCACAAATATTAAAATTTGTGAAAGTTTAAAAACTTCTTTTAATTATTTTTTATTAAAAAAAAGTATAAATATATTAATATTTTACTCTACTCTATAAAGAACATTGTCTTTAAGCTTACAATTAAGACATTTTTGAGAACATGGTATTGAAAAAAATTCTATAAATTAACATTAAATATAAAGTTTTTATCTAATTATTAAATGTAGACTTTATAAACTAAAACAATATAAAGATATTAAAAATTTTTAATTACTTGACTAGCAAAATATAAGTATTAAAACGAAAACTGCTATAACACATTTTTCTAATGTTTGATAAATACTATATATCTATTATTTGTAAAATACTTAAGATTCTAGAGGATTTGATATTAAATAGTCATTTCCTTATTGATGATAACTTACACATGTTATTAATAAGAATAATAGCATGTGTTAATTAATTTTTAATGTTTGAAACAATTAAATTTATCTAGATAGAAAAAGTCTAGTTTTGTTTTTTAAATTCGGCATTGTGTTATCTTCCCGAGGGACTTCTCCCTAAGTATTTTCACCGCAACAACGTTTCACAATCATGTTCGGAATGGAATGATGTGGTACCATTGTGCTATAAATACCGAATTTGAAATATTATTTAAATAAATAATGAAATTTGCTTAAGAATACGGTAAATTAGTACATCTTGGCTAAATACATTGCTGTACGTACACCGGATGCCTATCAAGCGGCTAGTCTTGCCACTACCTAAGAGTACTCATCTTGAGGACGGCTTCCCACTTAGATGCCTTCAGCGGTTATCCTAACTATACATAGCTACCCAGCATGTACCGATGGCACGATAACTGGTACACTAGCGGTATATCTTTCTCGGTCCTCTCGTACTAGAGAAAGGTCACTCTCAATACTCTAACGCCCACGCCGGATATGGACCGAACTGTCTCGCGACGTTCTGAACCCAGCTCACGTACCGCTTTAATGGGCGAACAGCCCAACCCTTGGGACGTACTACCGCCCCAGGATACGATGAGCCGACATCGCATATATGTTAATAAAAATTAAAATTAATTTTTAATGAAATATTTTTAAAATAAAATATTACCTCTTTTAGTCGCCTAAAAGATCAGACTATATCATCAAATTTTTAAAAATTTGTTTGGCGTATAGTCGTTGAGGGGTTATAAAAAACTTCCCTGCTGATTGCCCGCACTTATAAATTTTTACAATAAAATATTATTTGTATTATAAGATACTAAACCATTTTTAATGGACGGGTGTTCCAGCATACAGCCAAATTTCTTTAAACTTTTAAAGTTATAAAGCCCCAAATTGAGGTGCCAAACCTCCCCGTCGATATG
>JACCEB011412953.1_pt1 | contig 10764 bp, 7 predicted proteins | sample 7454761 | NCBI WGS metagenome assembly JACCEB01 (sample SAMN15323454, study PRJNA562643) | freshwater metagenome | isolation source: river surface water | place: USA:Blue River Watershed | collected 2017-08-18 | reverse complement strand
CGTCCCATAGCTCGAGCCGGTGCGCTGAGGTCGTTCGAGCGGCGCGGGCGTCTCCGGGTAGAGTGCGTCGAGCGCAACGGGGCTGGCGGCTCGGGCTCCAGGGGGAGCCCCTCCTTCGCGTCGAGCTTGCGTCGCGACCAGCGGCCCAGGAAGCCATCAGCCATGGCCGCCCTCCCCGCCCCCAGGTCCGCCGCGGTAGGTCTTGCCGGTGCTCACCGAGGCTGGATTGCCAAAGCGATCCTGCAAGGGCTTGAAGCTGTCCGGCCGTTTGCGCCGCTTGGGTTCAGGCGTGTAGTGTTCTTCGGCAAAGACCCGCATCCAGTCGACGATGTGCGGGGGCGCCGGCACCTGCTCGACCTGCTCCTGCGCGTCGAGCCAGCGGCCCGCGTCGTGGTAGCTCAGGGTCACCACCTGCGGGCGCGCGATGGGCGCGTCGGAGACGGTGGCCTCTTCCTCCAGCCGCCACATCACGAACCAGCAGGGGGCCGCCGTGGAGGCATTGAGGTAGTAGCCCTCGGCGTCGTCACGAAAGAGTTCCACGGTAAAGCCCGGATGCAGCCAGTCCTCGGTGCGGTCGTCTCGGCGCAGGCAGCGCGGCGCATCGCCGAAGGCCGGCTCGTGCGGCACGACGTCGTGAAGCTGCCAGCGATGAGGCTGCCAGCGGTTGTCGATGGCCTCACGCCGCATCACCACCGCCACCTGGACGCTCGGACGCTGGTTCATGGTGCCAGCCTCGCTCAGGCTGCGGACGGCGTCAGCCGCACCGCGCAGTACTTGAATTCGGGAATCTTGCCGACCGGGTCGAGGGCCGCGTTCGTCAGCAGGTTGGCGGCCGCCTCGGCGTAGGCGAAGGGCATGAACACCGTGCCCGCGGGGGTGCCGTCGTCGCGGCGCACGTGGCAACGGACTTCGCCGCGCCGGGATTGCAGACGCGCCATCTGGCCCGCCACCAGGCCCAGGCGCTCGATCTCGCGCCCCTGGAGCGAGACCGTGGCCACCGGCTCGATCGCATCGAGCACCGCACTGCGGCGGGTCATGCTGCCGGTGTGCCAGTGCTCCAATTGCCGCCCCGTGATCAGCACCAGCGGGTACTCGGCATCGGGGCGTTCATCGGCCGGCACGATCTGCGCGGGCACCAGGTGCAGGCGGCCATCGTTGGTCGGGAAGTGGTCGGTGAAGACCACGCGCTGACCCGGATCGTCCTCGGCCAGGCACGGGTAGGTGACCGCGCCATCGCGCGCCAGGCGCTCCCAGGAGATGCCGGCGATCGCGCCGTGCATGGCCTGGCGCATCTCCTCATAGACCGCCGCCACGCCGGCATCAGGCCCGGGGTAGTGCCAGGCCAGGCCCATGCGCTGCGCCATCGCCTGGATCAATTCGAGGTCGGGCTGCGCCTGGCCCGGCGGGTCGATGGCGCGGCGGCCGAGTTGCACGGTGCGGTCGGTGTTGGTGACGGTGCCGGTCTTCTCCGGCCAGGCGGTGGCGGGCAGAACGACGTCGGCCAGCCAGGCGGTCTCGGTCAGGAAGATGTCCTGCACCACCAGATGCTCCAGCGCCACGAGCGCGGCACGCGCGTGGTTCAGGTCCGGGTCGCTCATGGCGGGGTTCTCGCCCTGCACGTACATGCCGCGCACCTTGTGCGGATCCGTATCAGGCGCGAGCGCCTTGTGCATGATCTCGACCACCGTGTAGCCCGGGTGATCGTCCAGGCGCGTGCCCCAGAACTGCTCGAACCAGGCGTGCGCCCCCGCATGGTCCACCCGCTGGTAGTTGGGGAACATCATCGGGATGAGGCCGGCATCGCTGGCGCCCTGCACATTGTTCTGGCCCCGCAAGGGGTGCAGACCGCTGCCCGGCTTGCCGATCTGGCCGGCCACCGCGCACAGCGCGATCAGGCAGCGTGCGTTGTCGGTACCGTGCACGTGCTGGCTCACGCCCATGCCCCAGAGGATCATGGCGGACTTCGCCTGCGCAAAGGCGCGCGCCACTTCGCGGATGCGATCGGCCGGCACGCCGCACACCGGCGCCATGGCCTCGGGCGTGAACGTGGCGACGCTCGCCTTCAAGGCCTCGAAGTTGCTCGCGCGGCGCGCGATGAAATCCTCGTCGGCCAGGCCTTCCTCGATGATCGTGTGGATCATCGCGTTGAGAAGGGCCACGTCGGTGTCGGGCCTGAACTGCAAGGTGCGCCAGGCGTGGCGACCGATGTCGGTGATGCGCGGGTCGGCCAGCACGATCTTCGTGCCGCGTCGCGCCGCGTTCTTCATCCAGGTCGCGGCCACCGGATGGTTGGCGGTGGGATTGGAGCCGATGAGGATCACCAGCTCGGCCTGCGCCACATCCCCCACCGGGTTACTCACCGCGCCCGAGCCCACACCTTCGAGCAGCGCAGATACGCTCGACGCATGGCACAGGCGCGTGCAGTGATCGACGTTGTTGCTGCCGAAGCCGGTGCGCACCAGCTTCTGGAACAGGTAGGCCTCTTCGTTCGTGCCCTTGGCAGAACCGAAACCAGCCAGGGCCTTCGGGCCGTGCGTGTCGCGGATCGCCTTCAGGCGGCCAGCGGCAACGTCCAGCGCTTCGTCCCAGGTGGCCTCGCGGAACACCTCCTGCCAGCGCGAAGGATCGCGCAGCACGTCGGCGTCCTTGGGCACACCGGGCTTGCGGATCAGGGGCCGGGTGAGGCGGTCGGGGTGGTGCGCGTAGTCGAAGCCGAAGCGGCCCTTCACGCACAGGCGACCCTGGTTGGCGGGCCCGTCTCGGCCCTCGACGCCGACGATGCGGTTGCCGCGCACCTGGTAGGTCAGTTGGCAGCCCACGCCGCAGAAGGGGCAGACCGAATCGACCTCGCGGTCCACGGTCTGCGAGCCCACCATCGTCCTGGGCATGAGCGCGCCGGTGGGGCAGGCTTGCACACACTCGCCGCAGGCCACGCAGGTGCTGGCGCCCATCGGGTCGGCCAGGTCGAACACGATTTCGCTGTGTGCGCCACGGCGGGCGTAGCCAATCACGTCGTTCACCTGCTCCTCGCGGCAGGCGCGCACGCATCGCGTGCACTGGATGCAGGCGTCCAGGTTCACCGCCATCGCGGGGTGTGAAAGATCAGGCGCGGGCGCCTCGCGGCGCAAGGCGGTAAGGGACGCGCGGGGCGTGACGCCCAGCTCGCGGGCCCAGGCGCTCAGCTCGCCGTGCTGGCCCGGGGTCTCGCCCGCCGCCAGCGGGTCGCCGGTGCCATCGTTCCACTTGTGGCCCTGATCGGGCAGGTCCGCCAGCAGCATCTCCAGCACCATCTTCTGGCTCTTCGTGGCGCGCTCGCTGCAGGTCTGGACCTCCAGGCCGGGCGTGACGGCGCGACAGCAGCTCGGGGCCAGCACGCGCTCGCCCGCGACCTCGACGACGCAGGCGCGGCAATTGCCATCAGGGCGCAGGCCCTCGCTGTAGCACAGGCGCGGAATGCGCACGCCCAGGCGATCGGCCGCTTGCAGCACGGTCTCGCCCTGCACGGCCTGGACGTTCTGTCCGTCCAAACGAAACGACACGAGGGGAAGGTCAGGCGACTTCATCGGGGAAATAGGTCTGCACGCAGCGCACGGGATTGGGAGCGGCCTGGCCCAGGCCGCAGATCGAGGCGTCGGCCATCACCTGCCCCAGGTCGTTCAGGGTGGCGTGGTCCCAACGCGGGGCCTCCATCAGGCGCGCCGCCTTGTCGGTGCCCACGCGGCAGGGGGTGCACTGGCCGCAGCTTTCGTGGGCGAAGAAACGCATCATGTTCAGCGCCGCATCGCGGGCGCGGTCTTGATGACCCAGCACGATCACGGCGGCCGAGCCGATGAAGCAGCCATGCGGCTGCAGGGTGTCGAAGTCCAGCGGAACATCCGCCAATCGCGCGGGCAGGATGCCGCCCGAGGCACCGCCGGGCAGGTAGCCATAGAGCGTGTGCCCCGGCGCCATGCCGCCGCAGTATTCGTCCACCAGCTCGCGCAGGGTGATGCCGGCGGGCGCAAGCTTCACGCCGGGCTCGCGCACGCGCCCGCTCACGCTGAAGGAGCGCAGGCCCTGGCGGCCATGGCGGCCCTGCGCGGCGAACACCTGCGGGCCGTCCTCCAGCAGCGTGCGGACCCAGTACAGGGTCTCGAAATTGTGTTCCAGCGTGGGGCGGCCAAACAGACCCACTTCGGCGATGTAGGGCGGGCGCAGGCGCGGCTCGCCGCGCTTGCCCTCGAGGCTCTCGATCATGGCCGACTCTTCGCCGCAGATGTAGGCGCCTGCGCCGCGACGCAGGTGGATGGCGGGCAAGGCAAAGGGCGGGTCGGCCTGCAAACGCGCGAGTTCGGTCTGCAGCATCGCGCGGGCGTCATGGTATTCGTCGCGCAGGTAGATGTAGATCGCATCGACGCCTACGACCTGGGCGGCAATCAGCATCCCCTCGAGAAAACGATGCGGGTCGCGCTCCAGGTAGTGGCGGTCCTTGAAGGTGCCGGGCTCGCCCTCGTCGATGTTCACCGCCATCAGGCGCGGCGCGGGCTGGGCGCGCACGATGCGCCATTTACGCCCGGCCGGAAAGCCCGCGCCGCCCAGTCCGCGCAGGCCGGCGTGCTCCAGCGTCGTGATCACGGATTCGGCGTCGCGCTCGCCGCGCACCACCGCCGCGGCCAGCGCGTACCCCCCCTGCGCGCGGTAGGCGTCATAGCCCAGGGCCTGCGGCACGTGCGTGGCCTCGTGGCCGGCAACAGCCTGCTGGATGCGTCCCGCATCGGCCGGTGACACGGCCCGCTGCCCCACCAGCGCCGCCGGCGCCTGCTCGCAGCGTCCGATGCAGGGCGCGGGAATGACGCGCACCGCCGGGCCAAGCAGCGCCGGCAGCCGCTCGAGCAGGCCGCGCGCGCCGGCCATCTCGCAGGAGAGGCCCTCGCACACGCGCACCGTGAGCGCAGGCCCTTCCTCGCCGTCACGCAGGATCTCGAAGTGGTGATAGAAGCTCGCGACCTCTAAGACCTCGGCCATGGGCAGGTTCATCTCCCGGGCCAGCGCCGCGAGGTGGCGCGGCTGGAGACCGCACCCGTGGTCGTTCAGCGTGTGCAGGTGCTCGATCAGCAGATCGCGCGCATGGCCGCCCTCGGGCCTCGGGCCAAGGAGGGCCCGCACCTCCTCGAGGCTGGCCGCATCGACCTGCCGCCCCTTCAGCTGCCCGGTGCGTTCGTTCGCGCGATGGAGGCGGACCGGCGCTTCCTGCATCAGGTGTCCTTGGAAACCGTGATGGTGGGAAAGCGCGAGGAGAAGTCCTTGGCCTTGGCCGCGATCTTGATCGCCACCTGGCGGGCCATGGCCTTGTACAGGCCCGCCACCGCGCCCTCGGGATCGGCCACGACCGTCGGCTTGCCGCCGTCGGCCTGCAGGCGGATGGCCATGTCCAGCGGCAGGGCCCCGAGGTAGTCGATCCCGCGCTCGGCGGCATAGCGCTGCCCGCCGCCCTCGCCGAAGATGTGTTCCACATGGCCGCACTGCGTGCAGACGTGCGCCGCCATGTTCTCCACCAGGCCCAGGATCGGTACGCCCACCTTGTCGAACATGGCCACGCCCTTGCGCGCATCGAGCAGCGCGATGTCCTGCGGGGTGGTGACGATGACCGCGCCCGTCATGGGCACGCGCTGCGACAGCGTGAGCTGGATGTCGCCGGTGCCGGGCGGCATGTCCACGATCAGGTAGTCGAGTTCGCGCCAGTTGGTCTGCCGCAGCAGCTGCTCCAGCGCCTGGGTGGCCATGGGACCGCGCCAGATCATGGCCTCGTTGGGGTTGATCAGGAAGCCGATGGACATGACCTGCACGCCGTAGTTCTCCAGCGGGTCCATCGTCTTGCCATCCTCGCTCTCGGGCCGGCCCTCGATCCCCATCATCATGGGCTGGCTGGGGCCGTAGATGTCGGCGTCGAGCAGGCCCACCGAGGCGCCCTCGGCCGCCAGGGCCAGGGCCAGGTTGGCGGCCGTGGTGCTCTTGCCCACGCCGCCCTTGCCCGAGGCCACGGCCACGATGTTCTTGACGTTCGGCAAGAGCTGCACACCACGCTGAACGGCATGGGCGGTGACGCGGGTGACGATGTTCGGCGTCACGTCGGTGACGCCGGGCACGCCGCGCGCGGCGGCCACCAGGGCCTGGCGCAGGGCCGGGTGCTGGCTCTTGGCGGGATAGCCCAGTTCCAGGTCGAAGGACACCTTGCCACCTTCGAACTTCAGCTGCTTCAGGGCCTTGGTGCTCACAAAGTCCTGGCCGGTGTGGGGGTCCTTGACGGCGGCGAGGGCGGCCAGGAGGGTTGCGTTGGAGTCGGAGGAAGCCATGTCTCGGAAGGGATTCGAATAACCGGCCAGTTTACCCAGCGCGCCTAAAATGTCCGGTTCCGAGCGAAAAAACCATGTCCAAGCGCAAGCTCTTCGTCACTACCGCCCTGCCCTACGCGAACGGCAAGTTCCACATCGGCCACATCATGGAGTACATCCAGGCCGACATCTGGGTGCGTTTCCAGCGCATGCAGGGCCACATGGTGCACTTCGTGGGTGCCGACGACGCGCACGGCGCGCCGATCATGATCGCCGCCGAAAAGGCAGGCAAGACGCCGCAGCAGTTCGTCGGCGAGATCGCTGCGGGCCGCAAAGCCTATCTGGACGGCTTTCACATCCGCTTCGACAACTGGCACTCCACCGACAGCCCGGAAAACACCGAGCTGGCCCAGGGCATCTACCAGGCCCTGAAGGCCAACGGCCTGATCGCCACCCGCACCATCGAGCAGTTCTACGACCCGGTCAAGGGCATGTTCCTGCCCGATCGCTACATCAAGGGCGAATGCCCCACCTGCCACGCAAAAGACCAATACGGCGACAGCTGCGAGGTGTGCAGCGCGGTCTACGCCCCCACCGACCTGATCGAGCCTTATTCCACCCTCACCGGCGCCAAGCCCGAGATTCGCAGCTCCGAACATTTCTTCTTCAAGCTGTCCGACCCGAAGGTGGTCGACTTCCTCAAGACCTGGACCCAGGACGCCAACGTCAATGGCAGCGGCCAGACGCGGCTGCAAGGCGAGATGGCCAAGAAGGCCAGCGAGTGGTTCGAGGCTGGCATGGCCGACTGGGACATCTCGCGCGAAGCCCCCTACTTCGGCATCGAGATCCCGGACGCACCAGGCAAGTATTTCTATGTGTGGCTCGATGCGCCGGTCGGCTACCTCGCCAGCCTGAAGAACCACTTCGACAAGGGCCAGGCCCGGGCGCACTGGCACCCGGCCTCGCGCACCGACGCCAGCTTCGAGCAGTTCATCGCCGACCCGGCGGTCGAACAGGTGCACTTCATCGGCAAGGACATCGTGTACTTCCACACCCTGTTCTGGCCGGCCATGCTGCAGTTCTCGGGTCGCAAGACCCCCACGCAGGTGAACGTGCACGGCTTCATCACCGTCAGCGGCGAGAAGATGTCCAAGAGCCGAGGCACCGGCATCGACCCGCTCAAGTACCTCGCCCTGGGCATGAACCCGGAGTGGCTGCGCTACTACATCGCCGCCAAGCTCAATGGACGCGTCGAGGACGTCGACTTCAACCCGGATGATTTCGTCGCCCGCGTCAACGCCGACCTGATTGGCAAGTACGTGAACATCGCCAGCCGCGCGGTCAAGTTCGTCCCCGGCGGCCAGTTGGTGGTGAACGACGCTGCCAGCCTGAACCCGACGCGCCTGCTCGAGTCGGTGGCCCGCCTGTACGAAGCGCGCGAATACGGCAAGGCCCTGCGCGAGATCATGGCCTATGCCGACGAGGTCAACCTGCGCTTTGACGGCGCCGCCCCCTGGAAGCTGGTCAAGGAAGGCCAGGCCGAGCGCGCCGCCGCGGTCTGCTCGGAGTGCCTGGAGCACTTCAAGGTGCTCACCGCCTGCCTCAAGCCCGTGCTGCCCGAACTCGCGCAGCAGGCCGAAGCCTTTCTGCAATGCGCGCCGCTCACGCTGCAAGGCGCGGCCACGCCGCTGCCCGCCGGCCACCGCGTGGGCGATTACAAGCACCTGATGCAGCGGGTCGACCCCAAGCAGATCGACGCCCTGTTCGAGCCCCCAGCCGACGCGGCGCCTGCCGCGACCGCTGGCGCCGATCCGGGTGGTGAGGCCCTGGCGCCCACCATCACCATCGACGACTTCACCCAGATCGACCTGCGCATCGCGAAGATCGTGCGGTGCGAAGCTGTCGAAGGTTCGACCAAGCTGCTGCGCCTCACGCTGGACGTGGGCGAAGGCACCGACCCGCAGGGGCGTCCGGTGCTGCGCAATGTCTTCTCCGGCATCGCCTCGGCCTACAAGCCCGAGGACCTGGTGGGCAAGCTCACCGTGATGGTGGCCAACCTCGCGCCGCGCAAGATGAAGTTCGGCGTGTCCGAGGGCATGGTGCTGGCCGCCAGCCATGGGGACGAGAAGGCCCATCCCGGCATCTACGTGCTGCAACCGGGGCCCGGCGCGCAGCCAGGCATGCGGGTGCGGTGAGCCGCTTCGCGCCCGCCCCCTTTCGGCCGCGCCTGATCGACGCGCTGCGAGGCTACAGCGCGAACGCCTTCCAGAACGACCTGGGCGCCGGGCTGACCGTCGCCATCGTCGCCCTGCCCCTGGCGATGGCCTTTGCCATCGCCTCCGGCCTCAAGCCTGAGGCGGGTCTGTGGACCGCCATCATCGGCGGCCTGCTGGTGGCCCTGCTGGGCGGGTCGAACGTGCAGATCGCCGGCCCCGCCGGCGCCTTCATCGTCATCGTCTACGGCATCGTCGAGCGATATGGCGTGGCCAATCTGATGATCGCCACCGCCTGTGCGGGCGTGCTGCTGTTCGTGATGGGGTTGCTGCGACTGGGCAACCTGGTGCGCTACGTGCCTGTGAGCATCGTCGTGGGCTTCACCAACGGCATCGCGGTGCTGATCGCTCTGTCCCAGGTCAAGGACTGGCTGGGGCTGTCGGTGCCGAAGATGCCCGCCGATTTTTTCCACCAGGTCCAGGTGCTCGCCTCGCACCTGCACACGTTCAATCCTGCGGCCTTCGCCCTGGGCGGCCTGTGCGTGGCAGGCCTGTGGCTGTGGCCGCGCCTGTGGGCCCGGCAGGTGCCCGGTCTGTCCGCCATCGACCTGCCGCTGGTGCGCAGTGCCGCCGTCGTGGGCGCCCGGGTACCCGCGCCCATCGTGGCCCTGGTCACGCTCACCGTGGCGGCCTGGGCCCTGCAGCTGCCGCTGGAAACCATCGGCTCGCGCTTCGGCGCCCTGCCCCAGGGACTGCCCGCCTTCGCCCTGCCCGCTTTCAGCTGGGAGACGGTCAAGCAGCTGGTGAATCCCACGCTCACCATCGCCCTGCTCGGCGCCATCGAGTCGCTGCTGTGCGCGCGCATCGGCGACCAGGTGGGCCGTCTGCCCCGCCACGATGCCAACCAGGAGCTCATGGCCCAGGGCCTGGCCAATGTGGTCGTGCCGTTCTTCGGCGGTCTGCCGGTCACGGGCACCATCGCCCGCACGGTGACCAATGTGCGAGCGGGTGCGACCACGCCCGTCGCCGGGGCCCTGCACGCCCTCGTGCTGGCCGGCCTCGTGCTCCTGGCGGCGCCGCTGGCCCTGCACGTGCCGATGGCGGTGCTCGCGGGCATCCTGTTGTTCGTCGCGTGGAACATGGGTGAGTGGCGTGAGTTCGCACGCCTGCGCTCGCAAAGCCCGCACTACCGGCTGCTGATGGCGGGCACCTTCGGGCTCACCGTGATCTTCGATCTCACCGTGGCCCTCGAAGTCGGCCTGGTGGTGGCCTGCGCCCTGTTCATTCGCAGCATGAGCGCGCAGTTCCGGGTCGAACCGGTGCCGCAGCCCGACGCCGGACTGCTGCGCTTTCGCCTTTTCGGCTCGCTGTTCTTCGGCGCGGTGGTCCATCTGGACGCCGCCGTGCAGGCCGTGGAAGCAGGTCCCGAGGCGCCGCGAGTCGTGCTGGACGCCTTGCAGCTGGTGTACCTGGACACCACGGGCGTGGACGCCCTGCGCGAGTTGCACCGCGCCGTGCGAGACAAGGGCGGTACCCTGGTCCTGGAAAACCTGCAGCCCCAGCCGCTCGGCACCCTGGAGCGCACAGGGTTCGCGCAGGAACTCGCCGCCTGAGACCTCGGGGCGACGCTGGCGTTCAGGTCCGGCCGGCTCGGTAGAATCACGGGCTCCGAGGTCTCACCATGTTCCAGCTTCTGCGCATCTTCCGCCGCCCGGACTACCACTCCGAGGTCACCGAATTCATCGACGGGCTCAAGGCCGCGCGTCCGGACCTCGAAGCGCAGCAGCGCGCGGGCCGTGCCCTCCTGTGGGACAAGAAGGTCGACCGCGACCTGCAGGGTGAATGGAAAGCTGCGCGGGTACGCCAAAAGGCCTACGTCTACGGCAGCGGCGAGCGCTAAGTCCCTCCCGCCATGACCGACACGACCCCCGAGACCCTGCCCGAGCCGGTCACGCCCGACCTGCCCGGCATGCCTGCGGTGGTCGACCAGGTGGCCCTGGCCCGCCTCTACGGCGAGCCGCTGTTCGCGCTGCCCACCGACCTGTACATCCCGCCCGACGCCCTCGAGGTGTTCCTCGAGGCGTTCGAGGGGCCGCTGGACCTGCTGCTGTACCTGATTCGCAAGCAGAACTTCAACATCCTGGACATCCCGATGGCGGGCGTCACGCGCCAGTACCTGCAGTACGTCGACGAGATCCGCAGCCGCAACCTCGAACTCGCCGCCGAATACCTGCTGATGG
>JACCEB011660252.1_pt1 | contig 10766 bp, 7 predicted proteins | sample 7454761 | NCBI WGS metagenome assembly JACCEB01 (sample SAMN15323454, study PRJNA562643) | freshwater metagenome | isolation source: river surface water | place: USA:Blue River Watershed | collected 2017-08-18 | reverse complement strand
GGCACTTCTGCCCAATAAGCAATGTGTCCTGCGGTATGGCCCGGCACATCCAAAGTTTGGAAGACCAAGCCCTGCCATTCAACCGTGTCCCCTTGTTTTAAGGCTTGGTATTGGAAGGGCATTGCTTCACGCGCGGGGCCATAGACCTTAGCATGCCAATTCGCTTGAAGTTCTGCCACACCGCCTGTGTGATCGCCGTGGTGATGGGTGACTAAAATGGCATCAAGCTGAAGCTTGTTGGCCTTTAAGTAGGCATTGACAGGTGCTGCATCACCGGGGTCGACCACCAGGGCCAGGCCTTCATGGTGCAAAAGCCATATATAGTTATCTGAGAAAGCGGGCAATGGATAGAGGTTCATGAATCCTCCTATTATAGAAACCACATCGGGGACGCAAACATGGCGTCAGTGGTTAAACACGCCAGCAGGATCTTATTTGCTCAATTGGGAGCAATCTCAAATGGATGCCATGGTGGCCGATATCTTTGGCTATCACGCATTGCAACTGGGCATGCCTGAGTTGGCTTGCCTGAGGGCTAATCGCATGCCTCATCAGTGGCTTGCCGTTTCAGAAGATGTGACCCATGACCCCCTCCATGCTCAGAAGAGCTTTAGTTTTGCGGCGCACAGCATTGCGTTGCCATTTTCTGCAGACAGTCTAGATTTATTGGTCATGCCGCACAGCCTCGAATTGAGCCTGGATGCACACGCCAGTTTGCGCGAGGCAGAGCGGGTCCTCATGCCGGAGGGTCACTTGGTCATTACCGGTCTGAATCCGGCCAGCCTTTGGGGTTGGCGTCATCAACGTGCTCAGTTTTACAGGCGTTGGGGCTATGAAGGACTGAGCTCACCGCCCTGTGAGGAATTGATTGGTTATTGGCGACTTCGAGATTGGTTGAAACTTTTGGGCTTTGAAGTCAAGGTGGCGCAATTTGGTTGCTGGCGTCCGGCTTTAGACAAACCTCAATGGTTTCAGCGTTGGGCATGGATCGATAAATTGGGCGCCAATTGGTGGCCTATTTTGGGTGGTGCTTACGTCATTGTGGCGGTTAAAAAAGTCCAAGGTGGCAGAATTTTGGGGGCCACCTGGAAGCGCCAGCGCCCTCAAGCCAAAGCCGCTGTGACCATTGCGCAAAGTCAAGCCAATGGCCAAGTCAATAGCCAAGTCAATAGCAAAGCCAAGCATCTGAATGTGACAAGAAAGACCGACTGTGAATCACGTTGAAATTCATACCGATGGTGCTTGCAAAGGCAACCCAGGACCGGGAGGCTGGGGTGTCTTGATGCGCTCCGGTGAACATGTGCGGGAATTGTTTGGCGGCGAACTTGAGACCACCAACAACCGCATGGAGTTGACGGCGGTCATTGAAGCCTTTTTAGCCCTCAAGCGACCCTGCAAAATTACGCTTTACTTAGACAGCGAATATGTTCGCAAAGGAATCACCGAATGGATTCACGGCTGGAAAGCCAAGGGTTGGCGGACGGCCGCCAAGCAGCCCGTGAAAAATGCCGACCTCTGGCAAAAGCTCGACCAGTTGGTCGCCAATGCGGGCCATGTGGTGGAGTGGCGGTGGGTCAAAGGTCATGCAGGCGATCCTGGCAACGAGAGGGCGGATGCGCTGGCCAACAAAGGCGTTGACAAAGCCTTAGGGCGCTAAAACTGACTTTCTGTCACCTATGCGATAGCAACTGCGTGTTAAGCACAGATAAACAGGTGTTGTTTCAGGCTCAAATGTGAGCAAAGCCCAAACAGCTTATGAGAGATAACTGTTACATTTCTAAGCTGTTTTGGATACCGCTGCGGAATCATTGATGTCTCTCAAAAAACCATACCTTGCAATTGCTGTTGTTGGCATTGTTGCCGCGTCCTTGGGCGCTTGGTGGCTTCAAAATAAATCTACTTCGGAGTCAACCTCTGCGGCCACCAACCCCACCGCTGCAGCGCCTTCCGGACCTGGCGGACCTCAACGGCCTGTTTCAGTCGAAGTTGCCAAAGTCGAAACTGCCAAACTGGTGGACGAAACACAGTCAGTGGGCAGCTTGCGTTCTAACCAAGGCGTCATGTTGCGCCCCGAAGTTGGCGGCCGTGTAAGTCAAGTGATGTTCAGAGATGGTCAGCGAGTCAAAAAAGGCCAGATCTTGGTTCAGTTCGATGATCAATTGCCCGCTGCTCAAGTGATGCAGGCGCAAGCTGAGCTTTCTATTGCCAGAGCCAACCACACCCGTAACAAAGAATTGGTCGCCCAGAATTTCATCAGCAAGCGTTCACTGGATGAAAGCGAAGCCGCATTGCAAGTGGCAGAAGCCAAACTCTCATTGGCACAGGCCACACTTCAACGCTTGAAAGTACTTGCCCCTTTTGATGGTGTAGCGGGCTTGCGTCAAATCAACGTAGGTGACTATTTAAAAGATGGCGCCGACATGGTCAACATCGAAGACATAGACGCTGTCCTCTTGGACTTTCGTTTGGCCGAACGCTTTCAGACCAAAGTTAAACCTGGTCAAAAAGCACAAGTGTCTTTTGATGCTTTGCCCGGCAGGCAATTCACGGCGCTGGTTCAAGCCATCGATCCCTTGATCGATGCCAATGGCCGTTCTGTTGGCGTACGTGCTTGTATCGACAACCGCCAAATGCAATTGCGCCCTGGCATGTTTGCACGCGTCAGTGCCGTCTTTGGTGAGCGTCCCAATGCAATGGTTGTACCTGAAGAGGCCATCGTGCCGCAAGGCGGCCGCTCGTTTGTTGTCAAAGTTGTGGCGGGTCCCAACAAAGACGAAATGATGTCTGAGCGTGTCGCTGTCAAAATTGGCTTGCGTCAGCCCGGTAAGGTCGAAATCTTAGAAGGCTTGACTTTGGAAGATACGGTGGTGGTGGCAGGACAGCAGCGTTTGCAAAAAGATGGCACCCTCGTCAAAGTGGTTGATCTTTCTAAGGCAGGTGGTCCTAATGCCGCCAAGCCTGCAGACAAACCTGCAGACAAACCCATCACAGTAGCCCCCGCAGCAAAACAAACCGCTGCTAAACCCGTGACTGGCGACAATCCTTGCCTCAGAGGTTTGAATGCAACTCGCTGAAGCCTCCATTCGCAGACCGGTCTTTGCGACCGTTTTGTCGCTGCTGATCCTATTGATCGGTGCCGTCAGCTTTAATCGATTGTCTCTGCGCGAGTACCCCAAGATCGATGAACCGACTGTCACAGTCAGCGTCAAATATCCTGGCGCTTCAGCCGAGGTGATTGAGTCTCAAGTGACCAAACCGCTGGAAGATTCCATTGCGGGCATTGACGCTGTTGATGTGATTACTTCTATCAGCCGCGCAGACCAATCCCAAATCACAGTTCGTTTTCGCTTAGAAAAAGATGCCGATACGGCAGCAGCCGAAGTGCGTGACCGTACCTCACGCATTCGTGGCCGATTGCCACAGGCCATTGAGGAACCGGTCATTGCCAAAGTGGAGGCGGATGCATTTCCAGTCATTTGGTTGGCTTTCTCTAGTGAGACTTTGTCTCCCCTCGAAATCAACGACCTCATTAACCGGGTGGTCAAGCCGCGCTTACAAACGGTCACGGGTGTGGCCGATGTCCGTATTTTTGGTGAACGTAAATACGCCATGCGCGTATGGTTGGACGCCGACCGCATGGCCGCTTATCGCTTGACGTCGCAAGATGTTGAAGATGCCATCCGACGCAGCAATTTGGAATTGCCTGCGGGACGCATCGAATCACAGCTCCGCGAATTCAGTGTCACATCCCAAACCGATCTCATCAAACCTGCGCAGTTTGGCGATATCACCATTCGCAATGTCAATGGCTTTCCCATCAAAATTCGAGACATTGCGAAAGTAGAAGAAGGAACAGCCGATGACCGCAGCCGCGTTCGCCTGAATGGTAAAGCCGCTATATCTGCGGGTGTAATTCGTCAAGCGACGGCCAATCCATTGGAGTTGAGCAAAGGTGTTCGAGAAATGTTGCCGCGTTTGAAACAAGACTTGCCGGGCGACATTGCTATCAATGTGGCCAACGACAACTCTGTGTTCATTGATAAGTCCATCAAGAGCGTTTTCCAAACCATTTTGGAGGCTATTGTTTTGGTGGCCTTGGTTATTTTTGTTTTCTTAAGAACCTTTCGCGCTTCCATCATTCCCATCATCACTATCCCTGTCAGCTTGATTGGCACGTTTGCCATCATGGCTTTGGCGGGCTTCACCATCAACACGCTCACTTTGCTAGCGCTGGTCTTGGCCATTGGTCTGGTGGTGGACGATGCCATTGTGATGTTGGAAAACATTTACCGACACATTGAAGAAGGCTTGGACCCATTTTCTGCAGCCATCAAAGGCGCAAAAGAAATTGGTTTTGCCATTGTGGCCATGTCCATGACCCTGGCTGCCGTGTTTGCACCGTTGGCTTTTACACCTGGACGTACTGGCAAGTTGTTCAGTGAATTTGCCTTGGCCCTAGCGGGTGCGGTGTTGGTGTCAGGTTTGGTGGCTCTTACTTTGTCGCCCATGATGAGTTCTTTGTTGCTTCGCCATAACCCCAATCCCAACCGATTTGACCGGTTTATGGAAAAGCTTCTGACAGGCATCTCTACGGGTTATGAAAAATTACTCGTCAAAGTGCTCCGCCATTTCCGTTGGTTGGTGATTGCCATCATGTTGGCTTGCGGTGTAGGCATTGCCATTGTGTACCCCACCATGAAGCAAGAACTCTCGCCCCTAGAAGACCGCGGTACAGTTTTGGTCACTGTCAATTCGCCAGATGGCTCGACCTTGGACTACACCGACAAATATGCGCTCATCCTCGAAAAAATTGGCAGCACTTATCCAGAGTTTGATCGTATTTTTGCCAACCTAGGCAATCCTACGGTGGCTCAAGGCAGTGTCATTTACCGTGCCATTGATTGGGACCTGCGCCAGAGAACCACATTAGAAATTGCGCGTGAACTTCAAGCCAAGTTCAACGGCGCTCCAGGCGTCAATGCTTTTCCAATTACGCCACCTTCGCTGGGTCAAGGCTTTAGAGAGCGTCCCGTCAACTTTGTGATTCAAACCTCCGACAGTTATCAAAATTTAAATGCAGTCACGCGTCAAATGTTGGACGAGATAGCCAAGAACCCAGGTTTCATCTCTCCCGATGTCGACTTGCGTTTGAACAAACCTGAGTTGCGCGTTGAAGTCGACCGTGTCAAGGCGTCTGAACTGGGTATCAGTGTGGATGTGGTGGCCAAAGCTGTGGAGACCATGTTGGGTGGTCGCGTTGTAACGCGCTACAAGCGTGATGCCGAGCAATACGACGTCATCGTTCAAACCCAAGAAAGTGGTCGCAATACGCCTAGCGACATTGACAATATTTATGTGCGCGGTCGAAACGACACGGTCGTTCCTTTGTCTGCTTTGGTCAAAGTGCGTGAAAGCGTTTCGCCCCGTGAACTCAATCACTTCGGTCAAAGACGCTCTGTCTCTATCACGGCCAACTTGGCGCCTGACTACGCTTTGGGCGATGCTCTGAAGTTTTTAGACAAGACAGCCGCCGGCATTTTGAAGCCTGGCTACACCACAGAACTGAACGGCACCTCGCGTGAATTCAGAAGCTCGCAAGGCGCTTTGGTGATTGTTTTTGTGTTGGCTTTGTTCTTCATCTTCTTGGTCTTGGCCGCTCAGTTTGAAAGCTTCATCGACCCCTTCGTCATCATGCTTTCGGTGCCCTTGTCCATGTTTGGTGCGCTCATGACGCTCAAGCTCACGGGAGGAAGTTTGAATGTTTATTCGCAAATTGGACTGATCACGCTGGTGGGGCTCATTACCAAGCACGGCATTTTGATCGTTGAATTTACCAACCAGCTGCGGGAGCAGGGCGTCGACACCTTTGACGCCATTGTCAAAGCTTCAGGCCAACGTCTGCGGCCTATTCTGATGACCACGGGTGCCATGGTGTTGGGTGCATTGCCTTTGGCGCTGGCCACTGGCGCTGGCGCTGAAAGTCGCATTCAAATTGGTTGGGTCATTGTGGGCGGTATGAGCTTTGGAACCCTGCTCACGGTTTTTGTGGTGCCCACCATGTACACCTTGTTTGCACGCAAATCAGTGCCTGGCCCCAACAAAACTGAAGCCTCGGACACGCCGCCAGAGACTGGCCAAGCGCACGCCTCTCACTAGAGCAAGAGCACATCCACCCAGTCACCGACTTGAGCGGTTGATTGGGTGTGTTGCAACACAATCAGGGCGTTGGCTTGCACCATAGAACTCAACACGCCCGAGCCTTGGTTGCCCGTGGTCACGACTTCCAACTCACCCTCTGAATTTCTTGACACGATGCCACGCTGATACTCGGTTCGTCCGGGTTTCTTTCTGAGAATTTCCTGAGTTCTGGCCCTTGCCAAGGGCGCGGGCAAGGCGGTGCAACCCATCATTTGCAAGAGTGCCGGTTTGACAAAAGCCAAGAAGGTGACCATGACAGCCACAGGATTGCCGGGCAGACCAAATAAAACCGCAGAGCGATGATCGTGCTTGATTCGTCCAACTGCCATGGGACGACCAGGCCGCATGGCAATTTTCCAAAAGGCCACATCGCCCAATTTTTTCATCATGGTTTTGGTGAAATCAGCCTCGCCAACGCTTACGCCGCCGCTGGTAATGATGGCGTCTGCTTGGGCTGCGGCCTGGGTAAAGGCTTGTTCTAACAACGCCGGGTTGTCTTTGACAACGCCCATGTCAATCATCTGACAACCCAGTTCTTCTAGCAGGCCATGAATGGTGTATCGGTTGCTGTCATACACAGCCCCTTCACGCGGCGCTTCGCCCAAGCTGAGTATTTCGTCGCCTGTGGAAAAGTAGGCAACCCTCAAGCGCCTGTAAACGGTGACCTGAGGCAGGCCAAGGCTGGCCAGCAAGCCAGCAGCTGCAGGTGTGATGCGAGCGCCTTTCAGCAATGCGGGTTTGCCTTTGGCAATGTCCTCGCCCCGATGTCTGCGGTTGTCGCCTGTTTTTAATAGACGGCTGTCAAATTGAATAGATTCGGCAGTGATGGCTTGGCAGAGTTCTTGGGGAATGACTGTGTCCAGTCCCTCGGGCATGATGGCACCCGTCATGATTTTCAGGCACTCGTTGGGGCCAACTTGGCCTTGCCAAGCTTTGCCTGCCAGTGCAGTGCCCATGACCTTGAGTGTGAGCGCGCCTTCTGATGACAATTGTTGGCCATTGAAGGCAAAGCCGTCCATGGCGGAATTGTCATGGGGCGGCACATCGATTGGGCTGATGACATCTTTGGCCACAATGCGACCCAAGGCATCAAAAATATCGACCGATTCTGTCTCTGATGCCTCTGTCACCAGCTTAGACAAAAACTTCAAGACATCTTGCGCAGGCAATGCTTGTGGGTCGTAGCCTTGAAGTGAGGCTGCAATTTCATCGATGGACTTGGCGTGTGTCATGAAATTTTTTCGAGGCGGTGTAGTTCTTCCAAAGTATTGGCATTGAAAAATGCACGGGGATCAACCTCGGGGCCGTCAAAGGGGACAAGTACCGTGCTGTGTTGTGCAGTCCAAGCGTCTATTTTTCTGCCACCTGACTGTATGAACTTCACCAAGCTTTCGAGCAAAGTGACGCGCATCAAGCAAAAAACCGGTTGGGGGCGGATCTTGCCGTCTTCCTCTTTGGCAGCGGCCATAGCGATGTCTGCATTTTCTGCAATCAAGGCATCCGTTAAACGTTGTGCCAAGTCCATTGGAAACAAAGGACTGTCACAAGGCACTGTGAGCAACAAAGAAGTTTCGCAGCGTTCTAAACCAGTTAGAAAGCCAGCCAATGGGCCCGCAAAACCATCGGTGCTATCGGGCCACACTTGAACACCGAAAGACTCGTAAGCCGACAAGTTTCGGTTGGCCACAATCATGATGTCTGACATTGGCGCGCCTTCTTGCATTTGCAGTCGCATGAGGGTGTGCAACGTCAATGGCGTACCGTTGAAATTTTGCAAGCCTTTGTCAATGCCGCCCATGCGAGCACCGCGACCGCCCGCCAAAATAAGTCCAGTGATGCTGAGTTCTGTCATGGTGTGAATTGTTTTAGCCACCGATGTAACTCATCTCGACTTTGCGTTGCAACTGGCCCGCAATGTCTTGATGGGTGTCATGCGGCAAACTGCTTCTGAGTTGTGAGTATCTGTCTGTTCGTTGCGACCAAATATCGGCGATGGCTTGCGTCAAGTTTTCAGTGTTCTGCTGACCCCGAATTAAGGGCTTGAGGTCGTAGCCTTGCGTTGCAAAGAGGCACAAGTAAAGTTGACCTTCAGTGGTCAAACGCGCACGGTTGCAGTCACTGCAAAATGCTTTGGTGACGCTGCTGATAAAACCAATTTCACCCAAAGATGGGTCGTGCTCACCTTGTGCATTCAAATAACCCCAACGCTCTGCCGTCTCGCCGGCTTGAGAGGGACTTAAAGGGGTTAATGACATTTCTGATTGGAGCAAAGCCAGCACTTCAGCGCTGGGCATAACTTCGTTCATACGCCAGCCATTGGTAGCCCCTACGTCCATGTATTCAATGAAGCGAAGGGCAATGTTTTGGCCCCGAAAATAACGCGCCATGGGCAGTATTTCTTGCTCATTGGTACCGCGCTTGACCACCATGTTGACTTTGATCGGACCAAGCCCTGCATCGCGCGCAGCCTCAATGCCCTCTAGAACATCGCTGACAGGAAAATCGACATCGTTCATGCGCTTAAATACAGCGTCGTCTAAGCCGTCCAAGCTGACAGTCACCCTCTTGAGGCCCGCTGCTTTGAGGCTCTGAGCCTTGCGTGCCAACAAAGAGCCGTTGGTGGTCAGTGTCAGGTCCAATGGTTTGCCATTGAGTGTTTGCAGCCCCGCCAATTGGCTGATCAAAATTTCTAAATTTTTCCTGAGCAGAGGTTCGCCTCCCGTCAAGCGAATTTTTTCAACGCCCAATCCAATGAAACTTGTTGCAGCGCGTGTAATTTCCTCGAAGGTGAGGAGCGAGCTTTGCGGTAAGTAGGTGTAGTTGTTGTCAAAAACTTCTTTGGGCATGCAATAGCTGCATCTGAAATTGCAACGGTCCGTTACGCTGATTCTCAAATCGTGCAAAGGCCTTTGAAGCGTGTCGGCCAGGTGCTGCCCGTTTTGCCAAGATGCGTTAGAGCCTGGCTGAGGAATGGCCAAATTGCCGAGGGGCTGGGTGATGATGGGAATGACGCGTTCAGACACTTCGCTCACCACTGATTGTTTGTGACATCAAAAGATTAAATTCCATTTGCGTATTTTGCGCGTAAAAAAGCCCGCCCATGTTGCCACAGGCAGGCTTTGTCGTCCTAGGGTGTGGTTATCACACCCTCATTTTCAGCCGTGGAATTGCATCACCAAAGGCACAATCAGCAAAGCCACAATGTTGATGATCTTGATCAACGGATTGATGGCAGGGCCAGCCGTGTCTTTGTAGGGGTCGCCCACGGTATCGCCCGTGACGGCCGCTTTGTGCGCTTCGGAGCCTTTGCCGCCGTGGTGACCGTCTTCAATGTACTTTTTGGCGTTGTCCCATGCACCGCCACCAGTACACATTGAAATGGCGACAAACAAGCCAGTCACGATGGTTCCCATGAGCAGGCCGCCCAAGGCTTTGGGGCCAAGCAACAAGCCCACCACGATGGGCACCACCACAGGCAGCAAGCTGGGGATGACCATCTCTTTAATGGCAGCAGTGGTCAGCATATCAACTGCACGGCCGTATTCAGGTTTGGCTGAACCGTCCATGATGCCCTTGATTTCGCTGAACTGACGTCTAACTTCCACCACCACCGCGCCGGCAGCGCGGCCTACCGCTTCCATGGCCATTGCGCCAAACAAATAGGGGATCAAGCCACCAATGAACAAGCCCACGATGACCATGGGGTCGGACAAGTCAAACGTAATGGCTTTGCCGTAGGTTTCCAATTTGTGGGTGTAGTCAGCAAACAGCACCAAGGAAGCCAAGCCGGCAGAACCAATGGCGTATCCCTTGGTCACTGCCTTGGTTGTGTTGCCCACAGCATCCAAGGGGTCGGTAATGTCACGCACGCTGCTGGGCAGTTCTGCCATTTCGGCAATACCGCCTGCGTTGTCAGTGATAGGGCCGTAGGCATCCAGGGCCACCACAATGCCCGCCATGGACAGCATGGACATGGCCGCTACCGCAATGCCGTACAAGCCGGCCAAACTGTAGGAAGCCACAATGGCAATACACACAAAAATGACGGGCCAAGCGGTGGAGCGCATGGACACGCCCAAGCCAGCAATGATGTTGGTGCCATGGCCGGTGGTCGATGCCTGCGCAATGTGCTGCACAGGGCTGTACTGCGTGCCTGTGTAAAACTCAGTGATCCAGACCAGTGCTGCTGTCAAGGCCAAGCCAACAGCGCATGCACCAAACAGTTTCATTTGGCTGCCAGTGGCCGTAATGGCGTTGTCCGGCATGATCCACATCGTGACGAAGTAGAAAGCAATGAGGGATAAACCGCCTGCAATGGCCAAGCCTTTGTACAAGGCGGGCATGACGTTGGTCATACCGGGCGATGCCTTCACAAAGAAGCAACCGATGATGGAAGCCACGATGGACACTGCGCCCAAGGCGAGGGGGTACATCACGGCATTGCCAGGTGCACCGGCAATGAGCAATGAGCCTAAAACCATGGTGGCAATCAAGGTGACTGCGTAGGTTTCAAACAGGTCGGCTGCCATGCCTGCGCAGTCGCCCACGTTGTCGCCCACGTTGTCAGC
>JACCEB012179234.1_pt1 | contig 10769 bp, 10 predicted proteins | sample 7454761 | NCBI WGS metagenome assembly JACCEB01 (sample SAMN15323454, study PRJNA562643) | freshwater metagenome | isolation source: river surface water | place: USA:Blue River Watershed | collected 2017-08-18 | reverse complement strand
GTATAGGAATAGACTGCCTCTTCCTCAAAATAACCCACAATACGATGCGCCGTACGTGGAAAAAATACATAAATAACGAAAAAGAAGTTCCAGAAAATGGCCTGTGTTATCAAGACAAGGTAGCGCTCAAACAGATTAGGCTTTGCAATCTCAATGAAGGTCATCAGATGCATTCTTTCGTTCTCGGCCTCCGCCAAAAGCGTCCGAATCTTTGGTCCATAGCCAACCCTCATGCTGCGTAGGCTTGTTAAATGTGTCCACATGCCAGCAACCATTCCCGGGACTCCTGCAACCGTTTCTAAAACTACAGCACGGTGCCCATAGCGTTTCTTAAAAAAGGTATCCGCAAAAAAGCGCATCCCCTTAGTAAAAGATAGGGCAACTCGATCAGAAATTTGAATCGGGGTGTAATGGATGGGATCATTCATAAAAACACTTTAAATGTTTTTCAGCTTTTGTGCCTGAAAGTACTGTGCACATGCATCATGCTTGATAATTAGCGTCTCCAGCTCAATTTGACCGTTGGGAAATCGGACTATCAATTCATAGATACTCGGCAACTTCCACCAAATTTCCGTCAGGATCACGTAAATAAACAGATCGGATTGGTCCCAGCGCCCCTCTTCTGGGTACCGGACCTACATCAATCGGTACGCCAATATTTTGAAGATGCAATATGAAATTATCCAATGAGTCAGAAGCGATAAGGCAAAAATCGCCTGAGCCTATTGTTGGAACTCTTGCCTTAGTAGGCGTTTCGGTAGCCTTATCTTGTAGATTAATTTTAAGCTGTCCAAATCGCAGCGCATAACGTGGCTGTCCTTCTGGTCCGACAAAAAATTCTCTCTCAAAGCCCATTACTAACTCATACCACTGCGTAGTCAACTCAATATCTGTGACAGTTAAAACAATATGATCAATGCGATCAATAATTTTTTTCATTTTATTAGCCCAATAAAAATATATTACGAATAATTAAAGCGTATCTAAGATTTTAAGTGCTGCACTCACCAAAGGATATAGGAATAAAAGTAATTAGTTATATTATCTAGCCCATCATTAAAATGATTTTTTTAGCCGTAGGATGAGCAGTGCCACAAGCCCTACTAGCATGACATAGAGTGAGATCAATACTGCCCCTTTGCTGTGAGCATAACTAAAACTTGAGTAGGCTAAAAAAGCAGAAGCAATACAGAAGATCAATGGAGTAATAGGATAAAGCGGTACCGAAAACACCCGAATTTTCTGATCCTTGGCTCTTAAGATAAATACGCTAATGCCTACCAAGAATAAGAAACTCCAAAATACGGGCGCAGTGAATTCCACCATCGCTTCAAAGCCATCACTTTGTAAAGCTCCAAAGCCAACCAAGGCCAGGCTAATTACACCTTGCACCATATAAGCGAAACGCGGCGTACCCCGAGATGATTCCCAATGAGCCATCTTACGAAGCCCATGCCAATCTTCACCCATCGCAAAGTTGGTACGGGCACCCACAATCATCGTGGCATTAATACTAGTCAGTGCAGCAACACCAACAAAAAGACCAAGTAACTTTTCTCCAATAGGACCAAAAGCAAGGCCAAGCAATTCAGCTGAGGCTGCCTTACTATTTGCCAGCTGTTTTAAGCCAAGGCCATTTATTAGCGCAATGTTTACCAATAGATAAATGATCGAGATGATGAAAAGACTGAAGACAATGACTCGGACGATGGTATGTGTTGTGCCCTTCAGTTCAGCCGAAATATAGGCAGATTCATTCCACCCTCCAAAGGTGAGCAAAACAAACACCATTGCAAGGCCCAACATGCCAAATTGCGGCGTACTAGAAAATAATGGCGGATTTTCAACAGCTGGAAGTGAAGAAGTGAAGAAACCAAGGCCGGCAACAATAATAGTTATTAAACCTGAAACCTCTAAAACGGTTAATGCTGTTTGTATGTTCGCTGATGCCTCTATTCCGACTAAATTAATAATAGTCAGCACTACAACGATTAATACTGCCCAGCAAATCACTGAGTGTGGCCCCAAAGGAATGACCTTAGTCATGTAATCACCAAAGACAAAGGCAAGCAATGCAATTGATCCGGTATTGATGACCATGGCCTTAGCCCAACCATACAAGAATGAAACATTCTTGCCATAGGCCTTGGTTAAAAAGTGATAATCACCGCCAGCATGGGGGTAAAGCGTAGCTAGTTCAGCATAACAAAGGGCACCTGCAAGTGAGATGATGGCTCCACCCGCCCAAATTGTCAGAGCCCAACCTACATCGCCAGTGATATCAGCCACGATTGATGGGGTTTTAAAAATACCAGCACCAATGACGATGCCGACAATGATAGCAATAGCGCCTAGTGGGCTGAGTAAACGCTGAGGCGTAACCCCTGAGTTATTTACTGACATCCCGTCAAGTCTTAAAGGCGCTTACCAGTAATGACATTATCGTTATAAGACCTGCTCTTATACTTGCCCTTGAGCTCATTATTCTCTACAGACATCATGACAAAATGTGAACTTTTGTCATGATCCAGGTATGTGAAGCTGAGAATCGCTCCTTCTAATTTAGGATTCAGAAGAGGCTGCGTGTTATTACCAATTTGGAGAGTGCCGCCAATTTTTTGATAAAACTGAGACAACTTTAAGATCGTTCTATCAGTCTCCATCCCTGAAATCAACCACTCACCCTGCACTTGCGCCGGAACAACCCAGTAATAGGCTCTTGCAGGACTATCGATTTCAACATCTGCATCCCAATCACCCATATTAAAGGCATGCGATGCAACTCGCGTACCAGGTTTCATCTTGAGGATAGTGGGCCGTAAGGCCAAATTTAGTTCGGGTAATAAATACATAGTGACTACAGTAGCCTTACTAAAATCTTCTACAAAGATATCGCCATTGATAATCTTCACACGATCACTCACACCAGAACGATCAACATTTCGTTGGGCTAACTGTGCCATCTCTGGATTAAATTCAATTCCAATAGCGCGTGCACCAAAATCCTTAGCAGCTGCAATCGCAATTCGGCCGTCACCAGAGCCAAGGTCATAGACTAAATCGGTGGAATTGACTTTGGCAGTTCGCAACATGATGGCGAGTAATTCATTCGTGGTAGGCACCCAAACTACGTCTTTACCTTCTTGGCCAACTCGAGGTTGATACTTATCATCGCCGCTATCCATGACAACTTGGGCGAATGTATTGAAAGCAAAAAATGTGCTTAAAACAAGGAACCAAACTTTCAAAGTCTTCATATCATTTCCATGAAAAGAAAATATTAAGATGAATTTCTTATTACAGGGCTAATGAATCACATATTAAAAGAAGCTTATTGCTCTGCCCCAAAACAAATTAGACCACTCAGAAAGTGTGTCTTTCGGCAATATAAGCCCTTAAAGAGCCTTTGGAAAGCCTGCCCTGTAGGATTTAAACGGGTGGCTAAGGCTTGGAGGCTGTAAAAATCAGCTCAAACGTTTATTTATAGCCTGCACGATCCAAAAGTCTTTGAGCTGAGATTTGATTTTTTCCAATAGCAGCAACAGAGATATTTTCAGCCTTAAATGAACCCAAAAGCTTCAATCCTTCATTATTAATCTTGACTGATACAACCACTGGCCACTCATTATTTCCGTCTGCAAAATACTGTTGGGCAGAATCACTTGCAAGGTATTCTAAAAACTGAATCGCTGCTTGTGGATGAGGCGCGTTCTTAGCAACGCCGCCACCAGCGATATTGATATGTGTTCCAGTTGTTTTCTGATTCGGCCAGATAAAGCCAAACTTAGACACAAGCTCTTGATCCTCTGGTTTGTTGGACCTGAGGAGGCGCACTAAATAATAAGAGTTTGTGAGGGCAACACCGCACTCGCCTGAAGCAACGGCTTTGATTTGATCGGTATCGCCGCCTCTTGGAGGTCTAGCCATATTGGCCACCATCCCTTTAGCCCATTCTTCAGTAGCCACCTCACCGCGCCGCTCAATCATGGCGCCAATCAATGACAGCATGTAAGGATGTGCGCCAGAACGAGTGCACACTTTGCCTTTATTGATGGGATCAGCTAATTTCTCGTAGGTATCGACATCCTGTGGATTCACCTTGGCTTTGTTGTACACCACAAGCCGTGCTCTAGTTGAAAATCCGAACCAAGTAGAACCTTCAGCATCAGGTTTTGACCGTAAGCTTGCCGGAATGCGACTCTCTAAGTATTTTGAATGAATGGGCTTAAAGAAACCATCAATTTGAGCACGCCACAATCTGGCTGCATCTACCATGAGAATGACATCAGCTGAACTATTGGAACCCTCGCTTTTTATTCTCTCCGCCAAGGCATTGTCATCTGCTTCAATACGATTAATCTTGATACCAGTTTTTTTAGTGAAATCGCTATAGAGCGCTTCATCCGTTTGGTAATGTCGAGCAGAATATAAATTTAATTCTTTATCGTTTGCTTGAGCTGGAGTGGAACCGATACTTATGAGTCCCATGAAAATAAGCGGAATTCCGAGAAATTTCAAAAGTTGCTGCTGATTCATGACTATTCGCGATAAAAGAGATAAAGCTCAGTTTATCACAAATACGAATGATTATCAATTAAGATTTAGAAATAACCCTAGAGAGCAATAAAACAGGTAAAAGACTGACCAAAACGATGGTTAGTGAAGGCAAGGCAAGCTCCGCCAAGCGCTCGTCCGCAGCCAACTGGTATGTAGCAACTGCTAAAGTATCAAAGTTAAAAGGCCTTAGCAGTAGCGTTGCTGGCAATTCTTTCATCACATCTACAAAAACAAAAAGACCTGCTGTCATTAGGCTACGTTTAAGCAAGGGAATATGAACCCTTCTAAGAATCTGAGACTTCGAAAGACCAAGTAACGCTGCTGAACCATCCATAGATGGCGTAATGCGAGAAAGACCTGCCTCAACACTTTGCAAACTTGAGGATAAAAAACGAACTAAATAGGCATATACCAAAACCAGTAAGCTAGCGGACATCCACCAAGCTAGTTGAAAAAACTCTAAGAAAGAAAGAACGCCAATTGCCAGAACGGCACCAGGCAGTGCATAACCAAAGCTCAATAAACGATTAACCCAATTCAATTCAGCATGAACTCTCACTGAATAAGCGAAGAAAATCGCCAGTGCTACTGAAATCAGTGCAGTCAGCGAAGCCACTGACAGTGAATTACTCAACCAGCCTAAATAACGAATATCTACAGAGAGCCCCTGCTTTAACAGGAGTTGCAAAAGAGCAAATGCAGGGAGTAAGAATCCACAAAGTATGGTTCCCCCGCAAAATGCAAAAGCAAAAAAGGCCTTCTTACCAGTGAGGCGTTTTATCAGTGACCTACCTTGTGAGGGGGAAGAATAGCGTAACTTTGAACGGCTACTTTGCTCTACAAAGAAGATGAGCAATACAAAACTCAATAAGCCCAAAGCCAACTGGACCGCAGCTAGACGATCACCAAAAGAAAGCCAGGCTTTAAAAATTCCGGTAGCAAAAGTTTGAACGCCAAAATAGGAGACCGCACCAAAATCAGCTAAGACCTCCATCAAGGCTAATGCCATGCCAGCAAAGATAGCGGGCCTTGCCATAGGAAGCACCAGGTTTATAAAGCCTTGAAATGGGCTATAGCCCAGTGTTTCAGAAACTTCAATCAAACGTCGACTACGCTCTATAAATGCAGTCCGCGTGATGAGGTATACGTAAGGATATAAGCAAAAGGAAAAAGACCAAATTGCGCCAGCCATTGACCTTGGATCAGGAAAAAACCACAAGGCATCCGTTCCCAGCAAAATACGCAGTGCTGTCTGAATCGGGCCAGAAAACTGCAAGAGATCTACAAAAAGATAGGCCATGACATAAGCTGGCACGGCCAATGGAAGAATTAAGGCCCATTGAAATATCTTTTTTCCAGGAAAGTCGTAACTCGCAATAATCCAGGCGTTACCCACTCCTAGAACAAATACCCCTGCTCCAACACCAAAAATTAATGCCAAAGTGGTAACAATATATTCGCCGAGAACAAAGCTCCATAAATGGCTGAGAGTACTATTAGCCTGTAAATCTAGACCTGCCGCTACTGGAGAGAAAAATGGCATGACCAAGCCAAATAGTGGCAAAAATAGAAACACAGCAAGGGGCACCATAATAGGTTTCATGAATTCGGCAATCCGTTTAGACTCTCACTATGTATTAAACCATTAGCACTAGTGAGAAAATTATAGTAATGAAATCTGCACACGCACTGCTTTCCATACAAGGACTTGAAGTAAGCTACCCCAGCCAGGATGGTTATAACGGCGTCATTGCAATTAAAAACCTCAATCTTGAGCTCATGGCTGGTGAAATTGGCTGCCTACTTGGATCCTCTGGATGTGGAAAGTCTTCTGTTCTCAGAGCGATTTGTGGTTTTGAACCCCTCAAATCAGGTGAAATTTTCCTAAGATCTAAGCTAGTAAGCTCCCCATCTACACTTGTGCCGCCAGGCCAAAGACGTGTTGGCATGGTCTTTCAAGACTTCGCCCTCTTCCCTCATCTTAATGCACTAGAAAATGTTAGCTTTGGATTGCAGCATCTTCCAAGCGAACAAAGAAATGCAGTTGCGATGGATTGGCTGAGCAAAGTTTCTCTTTCGGACAAAGCTAAGTCATATCCTCATGAACTAAGTGGAGGTCAACAACAGCGGGTTGCACTTGCCAGAGCAATGGCACCAGAGCCCGATTTAATTCTTCTTGATGAGCCATTCTCTAGCCTCGATGTTGAATTGCGAGAGCGGCTCGCTTGCGATATGCGCGATATTCTGAAGGCTAATCGCATTACTGCCCTTTTAGTGACTCACGATCAAGTTGAAGCATTTGCCATTGCCGACAAGGTAGGCGTGATGGCAGAAGGCAAAATACTTCAATGGGATGAGCCCTACGAGCTCTATCACAAGCCAGCAACCCGCTATGTTGCAGACTTTATTGGTCGCGGTGTATTCGTTAAGGGTCAAGTGCTAGCTGGAGATAAAGTCCAGATTGAAATCGGTGAACTTGAAATGGATCAAGGTCACAATATCGAAATTGGTAAAGAAATTGACGTGCTGATCCGCGAGGATGATATTCAGCATGATGACAATAGTCCTATGCATGCAGAAGTCGTTAGCAAAACATTTAGGGGTGCAGATTTTTTATACACTCTCAAACTGCAATCTGGGGTTGAGGTATTAGCCCTTGTGCCGAGTCACCATAATCATGCAATTGGCGAAAAAATCGGCATCACTCTTGCTCTAGACCATGTGGTCACTTTTTAGCCCTACGTGACTAAGCTGCAGCAATTGTATAGCGTCAATCCAAGCAACATCACTGAACAAGTGATCACAATAGAACATCACTCAAAAACGTATGAATTTAAGACGCTAGATGAAGCAATGCAATGGGCTAAGGATTTAGGTGAGTTTGTTACGATTAAATTTAATGGGCTAGAGATTGCGGGGAAATTCGGTGCGGATGGGATCACTAGCGGAAAATTCCCAAATGGCGAACCCTATACCTGGAAGAAACGCAGAAGGCAGTAGAAAACCGATTGATTCGTCAATCTGTCATATTCAACTCCCAAAATAAGAGTTTTAAAGGACCAGTGATACCGCCCATGAATATTACCTCAATACAACAGCGCCGTGCTTTGATGAAGATGATTCTGGGTGCGCCAATGCTACCCCTTGGGGCAACTGGTATAGCAGCTGCATTCAGCTCTAAATCACTGTTCGCCGCACAATCTGATGCATATAAATCTGCTGAATTTATCCCAATGGATGCACCATCGTTGAGCAATCCAGAGGCTATGGCAACTACTAGTGTTGGATCTCTTCTAGAAATCACAACCCAAAATAATCTCAAGAAAACTTATAAATTAGCTTATGAGCCTTTTTTTATTACAGGTGACATGGTTACCGATGGAAATGGCGGCAAAGTTTTGGCTGGCGGCTATGTTGATATTCATAACAGACCTATCATGGATACGTCAGTGACTGGAAAAGAAAGGCAATTCTTTTCTGATTGCCCAGATGGCATGTCCCTGCTAAAACTCACTAAGTCAAATGTTAAAGGCGTATCTGGAAATACAGTGTTTGCAGTTGTTCAATTTGAATACACTAACAGCAACCAAAACGGCGAAAAGATGTATGCGCAACTACCCTCTCAAATTGCGGTACTGACATTAAATCAAAATCCAAATAACGGAAAGCTTTCTTTAGTCAAATATTCACCAGTAAATACAGCTAGCTCTCAAGGGCTCTGGATTACATGTGGCTCCAGTCTATCCCCTTGGAATACACACCTATCGAGCGAGGAGTATGAACCTGATGCTCCATTTGCACATGAAAATTCTAGATTTAAGAGTTTTAGTAAAAATCTCTACGGCAATGAAACTAGCGCCAATCCCTATAACTATGGCCATCTGCCTGAAGTGACTGTGAATGCCGATGGCACTGGAACATTAGTAAAGCATTATTGCCTTGGAAGAATTTCACACGAATTAGTGGAAGTCATGCCTGATAGAAAAACTGTATTAATGGGTGATGATTACACCAATAGCGGTATGTTTCTCTTTATTGCTGATAAAGAAGAGGATCTCTCCTCTGGCACCTTATACGTTGCAAAACTAGGTGACGGCTTTTCAATAGACCCTAATGATGCAGGTGCAAAACTGAGTTGGATTAAGCTAGGTCACGCTAGCAGCAATGAAATTAAAAAACTAGCTAACACCCTAAAGTCATCTGACATCATGACAGTTTTAAAGACTGATCCTAATGATCCTTCATTTACGAAGATTTACTATGATGGAAAAGTCAATTGGGTAAAGCTCAATCCCGGCATGGAAAAAGCCGCGGCGTTTCTTGAAACTCACCGTTATGCCTATTTAATGGGTGGCAGTATGGGCTTTAGCAAAATGGAAGGAACGACAGCAAATACTAGAGATAAGGTTGCCTACTTTGCCTTGCAAAATATTCAAGACTCCATGACTAGAAGTGGAAAAGGCTGGAATGCACAAAGTAATATTGAGGTATCCAAGCCATTAATTGCCGGCGGCATCATGACTAGTAAACTTTCCGGCGATCAAAAAGATCAGTCTGGATCTCCTATCAATAGCGCATGGGTACCAACAACAATCTCGGCCTTCCTGGTTGGAGAAGATATTGAGCAAGACCCATTAGGCAATCTCGCTAATCCCAATAAGATTTCTAATCCGGATAATTTAAAGTTTTCAGAAAAGCTAAGAACGCTCTTTATTGGCGAAGATAGCAGCACTCATGTAAATAACTTTATATGGGCTTATAACGTTGATACCAAGAAGCTAAGTCGCATAGCCTCAATGCCATCAGGTGCTGAAGCAACGGGACTTGGAGTGGTGGATGACCTTAATGGCTGGATGTATATCACTGCAAACTTTCAACATCCAGGCGACTGGCTAGGAAAGCTCCATAACACCGTCAAACCAACCTTGGATCCACTAATTAAAAAGAATTATAAAGATCGCTTTGGTGCAGCTGTTGGCTACATCACAGCCGCTCCCCTAGGAATAAAAATAAGCTAATAAATAACGCGCCATAATGATACTGATCTAACTACACTTCCAAACAGTAAAGGCGGCTTCTGGGCTATTGGGGCTTACCAACACCAGGAATTTGCCTTTAAGATCTTTGGCTACTAGAACACCGTAATCATTTAACCCCTTGGATTTGGCGGCTTTAGCAGCAACCAACCAAACACTTTCCAAGTTATCTACATAAACAGGGGTGAATTGCTCAAAACGAGCTCTCGCATTTGGATCCAATCTAAGTATGTGGACATGTAATTGATTTTGACTGCGTTGAGACTTGGGATTAACAACCAATGCAAGTGATTGAGCTTCGATGCGCTCTATTCCATTATCCCAAGCAAACTGCCAAATACCCTCTTCGCGATTAAGATCCTCAACTCCAGTGATAACCTCCCTGGGTAGCGCAAGACCATGGATAAATTCTGCAGGGCATCCACACATCTTGATATCACGTATTGCAGCATATTTTGTATTGAGTGCCCACACTTCATTTGTTTTTTTACATTCAGTAATGCCGCCACAATTGGCCTCACGCCGAGGTAGCATGCAATTACTACAATAATTTTCTTTTGAAGGATCTACACACTGAGAAACAATATGTAGCAAAATATCACTCTTAGCAACAGTAAGAGCTATGACTTGTGTATGCACACATATGAGGGCTGTTGTTGCAAAAACTGCTTTAAACCATAGGCTTTTAATTCCAATTCTCAACTTTATTCCTCTAGCTCAAGGTATAGAGAAGATTCCGCATCAGCTAACTCTGCATACTCAGATGCCGCCATCTGATCCTCAAATGAGAGTTGTGCAAAACGCTCTGCCGCTTCAAAGTTTTTTTCCCTGTAGTTATCTAGGGCCAATAATTGATTCCACGCGGCCTTTTGATAATATTCGGCGGACATTCTTCTTAAATCGATGATTTTGTCGCTTTGGTTTTGATCAAGCATTTTCTATCTCCTTCAATGTGTCATTGAACTTGATTGTGATGCTCTACTTTTCTTATGACAGCTCTGTGAATTTTTAAAGCTCTTTGTCATATTTGGAGCCTGTATATCAAGGCCATTTATGACAATTTCACCTCTTAAAATTTAATCCAAAATATTTCAGTTCACGATAGATTTGTCACATTTATTCATCAAGAATAAAGACTACTTATGGGAGATGAAGAGCAAGTCTGCTCCTTAC
>JACCEB012110017.1_pt1 | contig 10772 bp, 6 predicted proteins | sample 7454761 | NCBI WGS metagenome assembly JACCEB01 (sample SAMN15323454, study PRJNA562643) | freshwater metagenome | isolation source: river surface water | place: USA:Blue River Watershed | collected 2017-08-18 | reverse complement strand
CGTGTCTCAGTTCCAGTGTGGCTGATCATCCTCTCAGACCAGCTACGGATCATTGCCTTGGTAGGCCATTACCCTACCAACTAGCTAATCCGATAGAGGCTCATCCAACAGCGATAAATCTTTCCCCCTCAGGGTGATATATGGCATTAGCTTTGGTTTCCCAAAGTTATTCCTTACTGCTGGGGAGATTCCTCTATATTCCTCACCCGTTTGCCACTGATGTATTGCTACACCCGTTCGACTTGCATGTGTTAAGCATACCGCCAGCGTTCGTTCTGAGCCAGGATCAAACTCTCAAATTGAGAATCTGTCTGACTTAATCTCTTTTGCTGACATAAAACTGTGATATTTCTATCACGCGAATTAACGAAAACTTATAAAGAGATAGTCCAAGTAAGACTATCGCCTTTATTTTTCTCAAAAATTTTTTTACTTCTAAATTGAAGTAAAAACACAAAAATATTTACGATGTAAAAACAGCTAACTAGCTAATTATTTAATTAGAAGTTGTTTATTCTTTTGTTTGATTTCTCTTCGAAAGAAAAGTTCCGTTCCGAAGGAGCGCGGCAATTTACGAACCAAATTTAAGTTGTCAAGCGATCTGATGAAAAAATTTTAAGAAAATTATTACTCAGCCAAAAAACTAGCGATAAAACCAGTAAATAAAAGCCTTGGCTTCGTGTTACTATTTTTAATTTTTATCTCAATTTCTGCCAAATTTATTAAAATTTTTTTTAAAACCTGAATAGAAAATAGCTTTAAGTGACGACGAAATTCAATTTCAGTTTTAAAAAATAGCTTTTGCAACTTTACTGCCTCATCAAAATCAAGACCAGAAACCTCAATATCAACTTTCGCTTGATATATTTTTTGCAAATAATTTGCCAAAAAACGAATTAGTGTAATCGCTTCAAATCCTTCATTTAAAAGCCTTTCAGCTTGAATTAAAGCAATAGAAAATTTGTGCGCCGCAAAATTCATCACAAATTCGTTTGCTGATATTTCTGACTGCAACTCAATTAGCTCTAACAAAGAATCTTGATTTAAATTTTTTTCTAAACCAAGAAAAGTCTTAATTTTATTGATCTCGGAATGAATTATCTGTCGATTCTTTCCAATTTTTTCATAGATCAAATCAACAATTTCGCGATTAAAATTTAACTCATTTCGCCTTAATTCATCGGCAATAAATGACTTAATAAAGCGCTCATCATCCTCATAACAAGCAATTGCAGCAAACGCGTAATTATCTTCGCAAACCTTACGCAAAGCAGATGCTTTGTCCAAATCTCCAGCTTCAATCAAAATAAAATTATCGCTTTTTTTAGCATATTCAGAATCGCTAAAAATCTCTTTCAAAGCGCTAGCAGCGCTGTTGTCGCAATTTTTTACAATAATTATTTTTCTGCCACCGAGCATTGAGAATGAAAAAAACTCTTCCGCTAAAATCGATTTATTTTCAGCCAGCCTTTCTTTGCCAACATGAACAACGAGAAAAGGATCCGCAAGGTCTGGGCAGATTTTTTTTGCAATTATGTTGCTTCGATAACTAACCAAAGAAGCTTCTGGCCCATAAACCAAGCATCCAGCGACTTTTGTCTCGGCAATTTTTTGTATATAAGACTCAATTTGAGCGTTAGCAATTTTCATATTTTTGGCACACTTAATTATCTGAAAAAACTTCTCTTAAAATAGTGCGGAAATAGAATTTATAAGTTTCTGGCGAATATTTTTCTTTCGGATTTTTAGTTAAAAATCGACCATCAATTAAAAAGAAATTATCATCATATTTTACGATATTTGCAAAATTTTGCGCCGCCTCTTCGCGACTAATTCGAACAAATCCAAGCTTTATTTCTCTTGCTATGCAGCCATAAAAATTGCGCGGCTTTATTTTTGGCAGCAATAAATATTGATAAAAATCTTGAAGCTTAGCAAATCTTGGCTTGTAAACCTTTCCACCAACCTCAATCAAAATAAAAGCCAAAATTTTAAGCGCCATTTTTGGACTTAATTTAGCGAATTTTTCGATCTCAATAATAAAAGATCCGCCTTTCTCAAATTGTAAAATATCTTTTGCCTGCTGCAACAGCTCTAAATCAACAAAATCGCGCATTGAGGCGATTTCATCAGCCGCATTTTTTATGCGCTTTTGAATTGCCGCACTCTCTTTAAATTCACTTAAAAAATTACGAATTTTATTTCGCAAAAACCTCTCATCAGAATTACTTTCATCTTCAAACCATGAAATTTTTTGCAATTCCAAAAATTGTCGCAATTGAGATTTATGAACCTCAAGTAAAGGCCTAACGAGATTAATATTTTTATATTTAGAAATTTCCGAAATCGCCGAAAGCCCATCCAAACCACTGCCGCGAAAAAGACGAATCAAAAAATTTTCAGCCACATCTTCAAGTTGATGACCCAAAAAAAGATCAGAAATTTGGTTACGCGCACAAAATTCATACATTATTTCATAGCGCATTTGACGCAAACTCGCCTCAATATTTCGCTGCAATAAATTATCGAATTTTAAAGCTAAAACTTGATGAATAATTTGATTATTTTGACAAATTTTAGCCACCTCCTGCGCTTCTAGCGCCGATTCCGAGCGCATTTTATGATCAACGGTTAAAGCAACTAATTCGATTTTTTTTTGCCTGCAGAAATCTCGCAACAAAAACATCAAAGCCATTGAATCGGATCCGCCAGAAACAGCCACCGCAAGTTTTTGCGGCATTTGTTTTTGCAAAAAAATTTCTGCAATCTTATTTGAAAAGAACAAATTCAATTCACTCATCATCTAATTTTAAATTAACAATGCCCAAACTCAGATTTGCGCAAGAACTTTTCTTGGCAGTTTTTTTGGTGATTTTTTTGATTGCCGAAACCGGACTCGCCAAAAAATCAGAAACTCTTTCTTTGGAAGATTATTTATCGCAGGTAAAAGGAGAAAATTTAGAAATTGCCGCAGCAAATCAAAGCGCCGAAGCTTTTGAAAAATTAAAAACCAAGGCAAAACTTGTAACTGCGGTGAATTTTTTTGCCACCTCTGAAAGCGGATTCGTTGAACAGAATCAAGCTCTGCAAATTTTGCGTTACAGCAAAGTTTATAATCGCAAAAATCAAGTTGGAATTTCGCAAACTAACGATTTTGGACTTAGCACCAAACTTTATTATTCGCTAAATCACGTAACCTATAAAGACTTAACAACTTCCTCCAGTAACCCTTCGCTCGCCTCTTCAAACTACCAATCAACGCCAACTCTAGAATTTTCTTTGCCTTTGTGGCAAAACCTTGCTGGCGCAAGCACCAAAGCATCAAAAGAATATTTAAACTTTTACAACGAATCTCAAAAACTAACCTCTTTAGCAACTTCGCTTTCATCTTTAATTGACGCCGAACAATCTTATTGGGCTTTGGTTTACGCCAAAAAATCGACGGAAATTCAAAAAAATTCTCTTTTCAGCGCCAAACAAATTCTTGATTATGTTAACAATAAATTGCGCTTAAATCTCGGCGAAACCGCTGATGTATTACAAGCAAAAGCCTTGGTCGAAACCAGAAAATTATCTTTGCAACAAGCGCAAAATAATGAAAAACTCAAAGCCCTCGAATTTAATAAAAATCGCTATCTCAACTCTGACGAAGCGCCAACAAACCTAGCTGATTTTGATCTCGATAAAATTCGCAATTTTAAAATTCCTCAAAACAAACAGGATCGCTTAGATATAAAAAGCCAAGAAGCTGCGATGAAAGCCTCAATTGCTGACGCAAAAATAACCGAAGAAAGCGCCAAGCCATCACTAAATTTTTACGGATCTTACTCTCAAAATCAGATTGAAGCCAATTCGTTTGCTGCAATTAATAACAGTTTTAATCGCAAAGGAAGAGCCGGAACGCTTGGCTTAAAACTTTCAATGCCAATTAATTTTTCTTTAAATTCGGAAATAGAAAAATCAGCCTTAATGAGCGCTGCCGCCGCAAAAACAAAATATCGTCAGAAAATTTTTGAACAAGAAAATGATTGGCAAAGCTTGGTGCAAAATTTAACGCTTTATCAGCAAAATTTTGAGTTAGCCAAAAAAATTGAAGAAGCGCAAAAGGCTAAACTAGAAAATGAAAGAAGGCTTTTAAAGCAAGGAAGAACTACAACTTATCAAATTCTTCTTTTTGAACAAGACTATCTAAACGCACAACTGACCACAATTGAAATTGCCTACAAAACTTTATCCTTAATTGCCGAAATCAAACTTTATCAAAACTAAAATGAACATCGCCGCAATTTCAATTAAACGCCCCGCCTTCATTACCAGCGTAATGCTAATTATAATTATCGTTGGCTTGATTTGTTTTAAAAAAATGCGTGTCGATCTTTTTCCCGACATCGAAATTCCAACCATTTTCATCTCAACAATTTACACTGGCGCAGCCCCTTCCGAAATTGAGCAATTAATAACTCGTCCAATTGAAGAAAAAGTAAGCACTATAGCTGGAATTAAGCGCGTTAATTCGCGAAGCATGAAAGATAGTAGCCAAGTTGTGATTAATTTTTTACAGGGCACTGATATGCGTTACGCCGAACAGCAAGTTCGCGACAAATTAAATCAGGTTAGAAATCTTCTTCCCGACGAAATTCAAGAGCCAACAATTCGCAAAATTGATCCTTCCGATCAGCCAATAATGACAATTTCTGTTGAGGCTAATTTGCCCGAAAACGAGCTTTTTGATTTAGCCGATCAAATAATTAGTCCGCGACTTGAGCAGGCAAATAATGTTGGGATGACCGAAATTCTTGGCGCCCGAAAAAGAGAAATTCATGTTTTGCTCGATCAACAAAAACTCAAAAATCACGATATTTCTTTAAGCGAAGTTCGTGCGCAATTGGCCAATTCTGGCGAAAATGTACCTATCGGAAAAAATAATATTGGGTCGCAAGAAATGGTTTTTCGCAGCTCAAGCGAATTTTCAAATCTGAAGCAAATTGAAGATTTAATTGTAAATTTTTACTCAAACGAAGTTCCAACAAAAATTTCCCACCTCGGAAAAGTTGAAGATGGCTTGGTTGACGAAAAATCACGAGTTTTTTCCAGCGGTAAAAAATCCATTTTCATCGATATTTATCGCCAATCTGACTCAAACATAATCGCCGTCGCCAAGGGAATTGAAGAGCAAATTGAAAAAATAACGCCAGAACTCAAGCGGATGAACGGCTCACCTCAAATTAAAATCATAAAAAACGCCAGCAAATATATTAAAAACAATGTTTACGATGTTTACGAAACCATCGCTATTGCCATAATTCTAACAATCATAACCGTTTTCTTTTTTTTAGGAAATGGCCGCGCCACAATTATAACCGCAATTTCTCTACCAATTTCTTTAATTGGCGTTTTTGCCGCAATGTATGTTGCAAATTTTTCAATTAATGTTGTTTCGCTTTTGGCCCTAAGTCTTTCGGTTGGATTGCTAGTTGATGATGCAATTGTGGTTGTTGAAAATATTTATCGAAAAATTGAAGAAGGCGTAGCGCCAAGTTTGGCAGCGATTCAGGCGAGCCGTGAAATTGCCATGGCAGTAATTGCCATAACGCTTGTTATTGTTTCCGTTTTTACGCCAATTTCCTTCATGAAAGGAATTGTTGGACAATATTTGCGACAATTCGGCCTAACTATCGCCTTCGCAATGTTAATTAGTTTATTAGTTGCGCTCTCAATAATTCCAATGCTTTGCGCCTATCTTTCGGGAACTACAAACAATAAAAATCCAACAATTGTTAAAAATTTTTTTCTTCAAAAAATCGTAAAAAAATTTGATCAATTTCAAAAATATCTCGAAGAAAAATATGAAAAAATTCTAAATTTTTCAATTTCTCATCCCAAAAAAATTATTGGCGCAACTTTGATAATAATGGCTCTAAGCCTTTTTACTTTCAAATTTGTACCAAAAACCTTCAACGCCGAAAGCAATAATGGCGAAATTTCAATTTCTTTAGAATTACAAGCCGAATCAAGCTTAGAAAACACTTCTTTGGTGGCACAAAAAATTGATGAAATTATTCGCACCCAAAATGAAGTTGAATTTGTCAGTTATTTAGTTGGCAGCTATTCCGGTCAATCAAATCGCGCCAATTATTATGTAAGGCTTAAAAAAGAGCGCGACATCACAACTTCGCAATTCAAGCAAAATTTACGCCAAAAATTAAAAGATTATCAATTCGCCAATCCAATAATTCGTGATTACGACCCAACAAATTCTGGCAGTCGCGGCTCGCCTTTTAACTTAACCTTAATTTCTCCAAATCAAAACCTTCTCGAAAATTACGCCGCCAAACTTTTTGAAGATTTAAAAAGCGATCCGCGCCTTAAAGATGTTGACATCAGCAACAAAACTACGCGACAAGAATTTCGGGTTTTGATTAAAGAAGAAGCGGCAAAAATTTACGGGATAAATAGTCAAAAAATTGGCGATGAATTGCGCGGATATATTGAAGGATATGTGCCAACAAAATTTCGTCAAAATGGCTTAGAATACGATGTGCGAGTGCGCCTTGCCGAAAATCAACGCAACCTAAAAGAAAATTTCTCGCAACTTTACGTCCCAAATCTCAACAAAAAATTAATTTTACTTTCCGATGTTGCCACAACCGCGGAAGGCAAAGAAGCGGCGGTAATAACCCGACAAGATCATGGTCGATATATTCAAATTAGCGCCAATCTTGCTTCCGGCGTTGGCTTGGGAAATGTGATACAAGACACTATCGCAAAATTTGAAGATCCAAAAAGCAAACTTCCATCCGAAATTCGCTACAGCTTTGTGGGCGATTCAGAAAATATGCAGGAAATGCTTGATTCGATGAGCTTTGCTTTATTAATCGCGGTAATTTTCATTTATTTAATTTTAACCAGCCTTTACGAATCATTCGTTACTCCTTTCACCATTCTTTTAGCCCTGCCCTTGGCCTTATGCGGAACATCTTTTGCTTTATTTGCCGCAAATGAATCGATGAATATTTTTACAATTTTAGGAATATTTTTACTAATTGGCGTTTCTGGCAAAAACTCAATCTTGTTAATCGACTTTACCAATCAATTAATTGCCCAAGGAAAAACTCGTCGTGAAGCTTTAATTGAGGCTGGAAAAGTTAGGTTAAGGCCAATTTTAATGACTTCCTTTGCTTTAATTTTTGGAACCTTGCCAGTTGCAATTGGTCTAAATGAAAGCTCATCGCAACGCACGGCAATGGGAATTGCGATTATTGGCGGCCTTATTTCTTCAACTTTTTTAACTTTAATTGTGGTTCCGGCGGTCTTTAGCTATATCGACCGCTTTAGATTGTGGACCAAATCGAATTTACAGAAATTTATCAATTAATTTAAAACATCGCGCATTGAGTAAAAACCAGCTTTTTGCGCACTTCCCCAAATTGCAGCGCGAATGGCGCCTTTAGCGAATATATCGCGATTAGAAGCTTTGTGCGACAATTCAACGCGCTCACCTTCTCCAGCAAATATTACACAATGATCTCCAACAACATCTCCTCCGCGCAAAGCGGCAAAACCAACTTCGCCCTTGTTTCTTTTAACATCCTTTCCAACTCGAGCCATTACTGCGTTTTTTTGTAACTCAATATTTCTACCAGCCGCAACTGCTGCGCCTAAAGAAAGAGCGGTTCCAGAAGGTGAATCAACTTTATTTTTGTGATGCATTTCAACAATCTCGACATCAAAATCATCGCGCAAAATTTCGGCGGTTTTTTGCACTAAATTCATTAATAAATTCACGCCCAAAGACATATTTGAAGACCAGATAATGGGCGCTTCTTTAGCATTTGCCGCAAATTGCTGCTTTTCGTTTTCAGAAAAACCCGTGGTTCCACAAACTAAAACTTTTTTATATTCAGCGCATTTTTTGGCAATTTCTAGGCTCAAAGCTGGCGACGAAAAATCAATTATCGCATCGCATTTTTGCACAAAAATATCTAGATCAGAAATTATTTTTACGCCATTTTTTTCAAAGCCCAAAAACTCACCCAAATCTTGACCTTCCAAGCCACTATCTTTTCTTGCTAAAGCAGAAAACAAATCAGCAACCGAATCTTGCAAAACAAGATTAGCAATAACTCGCCCCATACGACCACTTATTCCCGTAACCCCTATTTTCATAAACTAAGATTAATTTTGATTAATATGCGAAATGCCATTTTTGCGATAAATATTGCTCAATTTGTTGACGCTCAATTGATCTTAATGGTTCATTAAAAATTATAATTTCCGCGACATCTCCGGAGAAGAAATTATCTCGCGAAATACCATCGTCAAAGCTGCCAATATTTAAAATTTTAAGCTTTTTATTGATATTGGAGGAAGAAAACGGGCCACCAAAAGGTTTGCCATTAGCAAAAAAATTCACTTCTTCACCATTATCAAAAACAGAAATCATATAATATTCATCAAGCTTTAAAGCCTCAGAACTCAACACATCTTGCAACCCACCAGCCGAAATAAACCTAGCTTTTCCATTATTGCCACCGCCAGCAATTTCAAATTTTAATGAATCATTTAAGGCCGAATATTCTCCGCTTGTGGAAATCAAAGAGGCGGCGTCAGAAGTTGGAAATTTGCTAAGCTTTAATACAATAAAATAATTTATGAAAGCTGAATCAATCGCCAAATCTTCAGTGTCAAAATAATCATCACCATCAAAGCGCAAACATGGCAAATTTTTACGACATTTTTTAATGTAAGTTGGTCGATGCGATCCACTTGAAATTGCACTTTTGTTTGAGTTTGTTACGGGATTTATATCGCTCCATTTGGAAATTAAACCACCATCAAAAACCTCGGATTCAATAAAGCTTTTTTCCGAAGTGGTTTCAAGCCAAAAAACCAAGCTTTTAAATGATGATACTGGCGAAGATTTTGTTGCCGCTCGAGCCGTTTCAATCCTTGAATTATCAACCAATCCGCTCATTTTCATTATACCAAGAAGAACGATGGTAACAATCAGCAGCACAACCGAAGATTCGATTATCGAAAAAGCGCCTTTTTTATTCATAAATTTTAAGTTGATTTTATTTGGGGTCTTTGTCGGCGAAAGTAAAAAAGCTTTTTACAAAGTAAATTTAAGAAACTGAGAAACTGAGATTTTTTTAACTTCGAAACCCTTTTATCAAAAAACAAATTGTTGCACTTGCGAACATCATTTTTTAAATTTTAACCCTTCTTCAAAGGCAAAAGATTCCGCCAAAAAACTTCCAAAACATGACCAATCAAAACCTCTATCAAATTGCCACCGGTAAAGATATTCAGCCGGTTTCTCTCGTTACTGAAATGAGAAAATCTTACCTTGATTACGCAATGAGCGTTATTGTGGCGCGGGCAATTCCTGATGCTTGTGACGGCTTAAAACCAGTTCATCGCCGCATTTTATACGCAATGCATGAGGGCAACTACGATTACAATAAACCGTTCAAAAAATCGGCAAGAATTGTTGGTGAAGTTATGGGTAAATATCACCCTCATGGCGATTCAGCAATTTATGAATCTTTAGTGCGCATGGCTCAAGATTTTTCAATGCGCGTTCCTTTAATTGACGGACAAGGAAATTTTGGCTCAATTGATGACGACCCAGCGGCTGCAATGCGTTATACCGAATCACGCTTAGAAAAAATTTCCCACACCATGCTTGATGATCTCGACAAAGATACGGTCGATTTTGTCCCAAATTACGATGGTCACGAAAAAGAGCCAAAAGTTTTACCGGCGCGTTTTCCAAATCTTTTAGTAAACGGATCTGGTGGAATTGCCGTTGGAATGGCAACAAATATTCCGCCACATAATCTTGGTGAGGTTATTGATGCCTGCCTTGCTTATATGGACAATAATGAAATTTCGATTGAAGACATTATTAAAATAATTCCAGGCCCTGATTTTCCAACTGGCGGAATTATTCTTGGTCGCGCTGGACACGATTCCGCTGCGCGCACCGGTCGTGGATCGGTCGTTATGCGCGGTCGCCATAAAATTGAGAAAAAAACCGGTGGAAAAGTTGCGATAATTATCACCGAAATTCCTTATCAGGTTAATAAAGCCAAACTTGTCGAAAAAATTGCTGATCTAGTAAAAGAAAAGAAAATCGAAGGAATTACCGACCTGCGAGACGAGTCAGATCGAGATGGAATTCGCGTTGTTATTGAACTTCGCAAAGACGCAATGGAAGAGGTAATCATTAATCAACTTTACAGCTTCACCGAACTTCAAAGCAATTTTAGCGTTAACATGCTAGCGCTAAATCACGGAAAACCACAATTGATGAATCTTTTAGATGTCATTAAAATATTTACCAATTTCCGCTTTGATGTAACAACTCGTCGCACCAACTTTTTACTCGGAAAAGCGCGAGATAAAACCCACATTTTAATTGGATTAGCGGTTGCGGTGGCAAATATTGATGAAGTTGTTGAGTTAATAAAAAGCTCAAAAGATGTAAGTGAAGCAAAAGAAAGACTACTTTCTCGCTCATGGCCAGTTGGCATAGTTGAGACCATCATAAATCTTGTTCAAGATCGCGGAAATATCGTGAAAGACGGACAATTTTATTTTACCGAAATACAAGCGAAGGCAATTCTTGAAATGCGCCTAGCTCGCTTAACCGGACTTGAAATGGAAAAAATTAGCGAAGAATTAAAGCTTCTTGCCGCTGAAATTTCTGAATATCTCGAACTTTTATCGGATCGCTTAAAAATGGCCGCATTAGTTCAAAAAGAACT
>JACCEB010278275.1_pt1 | contig 10775 bp, 7 predicted proteins | sample 7454761 | NCBI WGS metagenome assembly JACCEB01 (sample SAMN15323454, study PRJNA562643) | freshwater metagenome | isolation source: river surface water | place: USA:Blue River Watershed | collected 2017-08-18 | reverse complement strand
TGCGGGTAATTCGGCAAATTGTGCTTGATTTTGTTTCCCCACTGTCGCAATAGTATCCCCGCTATGAAGCATATCCTACCTATCCTCACCATCACGACCCTCGCTGCCGCTGCCTCTGCCCAGAGCGCCGCTGCTCCGGCCGGTCTCTCCTACAACCGCGTCACGGTTTCCCGTGAAGGCCAGAACAATACCCTGTCGGCTTCGGCCTTCCTCGGTAGCTCCAACGTTCTCGCCACGATCGGCGCTGTCCGCAACCAGTACGGTGAGTCCGTCACCAGCTACTCCCTCGGTTACGTCTTCAAGGGCGTGGTCGCTGGTATCGACGCCACGGTCTCCGTTGGCTCTGGCGACGCTAACAACAACTCCGACATCGGCCTGAACCTCCGTCGCTCCCTCTCGGAAGTCGTCGCTGGTCTCGAAATCGCCGTCGGTGCTTCCTTCAACTCCGGCGCTGGCACTGCTCCTTCGACCACCAACCTCACCTACGAATTGGCCTACAACGTCAATAAGCAGTTCCAGGTTGCCTACGGTCTGACCGATCTCGACGCCGCTGGCGTGGAGAACCTCCACACGATCTCGGTTCGCTACAACTTCTAATCTTCGGATTAGAGGCTGAACCTAAGGGCCCCGGAAACGGGGCCCTTTTTGTTTATTTTGCCTAAAAAGAGGGGCTTTGATGCCTATTTGGCCTCCACGTGGACGGTTACGCGCATCTCCCGATCGCCTGTCCCCCAGTAGCTGCCCCGGATCGGGGTGGCATCGCGGTAGTCCCGGCCCACGGCGGAAGCGACATAGGCCTCGTTGACCGGGCGCTTGTTCGTGGGGTCTAAGCCGAACCAGCCGTGGCCTGGGATCCAGACCTCACACCAGGCGTGGGAGGCATGGCTACCGAGGACTTCCCCGCGCTTGGGGTCGTAGACGTAGCCGCAGATATACCGAGCGGGGATGCCCAAGGCCCGGCAGAGCGCCAACATGAGGTGGGCGAAGTCCTGGCAGACCCCCTGAGGCTTGGCGAAGAACTCCTCCGTGGAGGTGCTGACGGTGGTGACGCCAGGCACGTAACTGCAGGTTTCATGCACGAAGTGCATGAGACCCTGGACGACGGCGACGACTTCCTGGCGGTCGGCTTTGACGTCGATCGCCGTCCGCCAGATTTGCGGCGTGATCTGTACGGGGCCTTCGGACTGGAGGTAGGGCTGGAAACTCTCGGCCACCTCCGGCTTGGCGAGGGCACTCAGGAGCGCGTCCGGAGGCAACGCCTCGAAAGGGGTCGCCGCGGTCTCCACCACGCTCGATACGTCGATGATCAGCGACTTATGGGCCTCCTCGATTTCGAAGAAGGACACGGTGTTGCGGTAGAGGTCCTGGTAACGCCGCATCTTCACCGCCGGGAGCACGCGCACCAGATGCAGGATCGTCCGTTGCCGGGCGTTGTCGAGTGGGGTGACGCGCAGTTCGTTGTTGTTGTTCCGGACCGGCAGGGCGTAGCGGTATTCGGTGCGGTGCAGGATGCGCAGCTTCATGGGTCCTGGGGCGGTTATTGCTGTTGCTGCTGCTGTTGTTGCTCACGCTGCCAGTCCGAGAAGGTGTCGGGGCGGCTCCCTCGGGGGAAATGGCGGCTGACTTCGCCCGGAAGGAGCACGTAGGTCTCGAAGATGGTTTGGCCGGCCGTGTTCAGCTGTGTCTGCAGGTCGTCGATATAGGCGTGCAGGCCCCGGGCCATGACTTCGGGCGGCCCGGCGAAACTCAGGCGGGCCAGCAGGGCGCCGGTGATCTTCTCGCAAGCGTTCGAATAGCGGCCGGTGGGCGTCCCGGAGATGTCGTGCAGGATCTCATCGGCCCGGCGCAGGCAATGGCGGACCGACCGCGGGAATTCATTCGAGAAGAGGAGGAGGTCGACGACCCGTTCGATGGTGATTTCGCCTCCGAATTGGCGGCGGTAGCAGGCGTGCGCGCTGCAGGCCCGCAGGATGGCGCCCCACTGCAGGGGCTCCACGGCGGCGTCGGTTTCGGCCATGGATTGCGAGCGGATATCGAGGAAGCGGCTGGTCATGTCCGCGCGTTCCAGCAGCCGGCCCAGCTGCAGGAAATTCCAGCCTTCATCCCGCGTCAGGGTGGCCTCGGTGATGCCGTCGAAGAGCATCGAGGACGTGATGACCTTGTCGTAGAACATCTGGGGCGAGCGGGCCAGCAGGTCGGTGCCCTCCGCGGAGGTGACCAGCATGTAGAGGGCGTTGAGCTCGGACCACATCTCATCCGAGATCTTGTCGCGCACGGAGCGGGCGTTCTCGCGGGCTTGGCAGATGCAGGAGACGATCGAGTCGGGGTTCCGCTGGTCGAGGGTCAGGTAACGCGCGGCGGCCCCTTGGACCGGGTGCGGGTAAAGGGTGCGGAACGATGCCTCCATGGCCGTGGCCGTGAGGACCGGCGTCCAGTACTCCTGGGCCGAGCCGCGACCCAAGGTCTCGTCGTCGAGCAGCATTTCCTCGCTCACCCGCACCAGTCGCGCGAGGTTTTCGGCGCGTTCCATCTGCCGGGACATCCAGTAGAGGTGGTCCGCGACGCGGGAAAGCATCATGGTACCTTCCATCAGTGGGCGAGCACCCATGTGTCTTTGCTGCCTCCTCCCTGCGATGAGTTGACGACGATGGAGCCCTTCTTGAGGGCCACGCGCGTGAGCCCTCCGGGCAAAACCTTGACCGAATCGCCCCACAGGACGAAGGGCCGGAGGTCGACATGGCGGCCTTCCAGCTGCCCGTCCACGAGCGTGGGGTGCTGGGAGAAGTTGACCACGGGCTGGGCGATGTAGTTGCGCGGCTGGGCCATGACCTTCACGCGGAATTCCTCGATCTGCGCCCGCGTGGCCATCGGGCCGATGAGCATGCCGTAGCCGCCGCTTTCGTTGGCGGCCTTGACGACGAGGTTCGGGAGGTTCGCGAGGATGTATTTCATGTCATCGGGCCGCCACGCGAGGTAGGTCGGAACCTGGTCGAGGATGGGTTCCTGGCAGAGGTAATAGCGGATCATGTCCGGCACGTAGGCGTAGGTGACCTTGTCGTCGGCCACGCCGGTCCCGATGGCGTTGGCGAGGGCCACGTTGCCGCGGCGGACGGCGTCGACGAGCCCAGGCACGCCCAAGCAGGAGTCCTTGCGGAAGACCTGGGGGTCGAGGAAGTCATCGTCGATGCGGCGGTAGATGACGTCCACCTGCCGCAGCCCGCGCGTGGTCCGCATGTACACGAAGCCATCGAGCGCGATGAGGTCGCGCCCTTCGACGATTTCGATGCTCATCTGTCGGGCGAGGAAGGAGTGCTCGAAGTAGGCGCTGTTGTGCACCCCGGGCGTCAGCAGGACGACGTTCGGGTTCGGGTTTTCGTGCGGGGCCACGTGTCGCAGCGTCGCCAGCAGGTCCGACGGGTAGGTGTCGACCGCCCGGACGCCGCCGCCGAAGAGGTGCGGGAAGACCCGCTTCATCGCCGTGCGGTTTTCGAGGACGTAGGATACCCCGGAAGGGCAGCGGCCGTTGTCCTCCAAGACGAGGTAGCGGCCATCGCGGTCGCGGATCAGGTCCGTCCCGCAGACATGGATATAGGCGTCCTTGGGCACGGAAACGCCCACGAATTCAGGCCGGTAATGGGCGGCGCCATGGATGACTTCGGTCGGGATGATGCCGTCCTTGATGATGCGCTGCTCGTGGTAGACGTCGTAGAGGAAGAGGTTCAGCGCGGTGATGCGCTGGATGAGGCCGGCCTCGATGTGCTCCCACTCGTGCGCCGGCACGACGCGCGGAAACGGGTCGAACGGGAAGACGCGTTCAGTACCCCGGTCGTCGCCGTAGACGGTGAACGTGATGCCTTGCTTCAGGAACAGGAGTTCGAGGCTGCGGATCTTCTGGGCGAGCTCCTCGGGGCTGAGGCCCGCCAAGCGGTCGGCCACGCCTTGGTAATAGGGTCGGACCTTGCCTTGCCCGTCCACGAGTTCGTCGAAGAGCTCGGCCGCTTTGTAGTCGTCCAGTAGCATGCCCTTGGTTCAGCAAGTCCCCTGCCAGAGCGGTTTGCCGTCCGGGGGTGCTCAAAAACAGGCGACAGCCTCGCCGACACTAGGGCAGGGCAGCCTAATCCTGACCACGCCCTTACAGGCCTGCGCGGTCGGAGAGGCGGCGATCCGGCACCTTGCCTCCCTTGGAGCGGAAGAACTCGCGGAGGACCTCGGCGCGGGCATCCGCCATGCGGTTCTTGCGGACGTCCTCCGGCGTGAGGAGCTTCTGGCGCTCGGTCATCATCCGGCGCAGCTGCATCAACGCGGACTGCTGGAGCTGGCGGACGCGTTCGCGGGTGAGTTTGAACTTTTCGCCGACCTCCTCGAGCGTCAGCGGGCTTTCGCCGTTCAGGCCGAAGCGCAGGGTGATGACCTCCGCTTCCCGCGGCTCGAGGTGGGCGAGCATCTCCGCGATCTCCGTGAGGTCGGACTTGCCACGGAGGTTTTCGAAAGGCGAACGGGCCGACTCGTCCTTCACCAGGTCGCCCAGCGTCGCATCGCCGTCTTCGCCCACGGGTTGGTCGAGCGAGGCCGCGCGGTTGGCGACGGACTTCATGTGCACGACCTTCGACAACGGGATGTCCATCGCCAAGGCGATCTCATCGTTGTTCGGTTCGCGTTCGAGTTCCTTGGCGAGTTGGTTGGACACCCGGCGCATCTGGGAGATGCGGTCGACCATGTGCACCGGTAGGCGGATCGTCTTGCCGTTCGAAGCCAGCGCCCGTTTGATGGCCTGCTTGATCCACCAAGCGGCATAGGTGCTGAGCTTGCCGCCTTTGTCCGGGTCGAAGCGTTCGATGGCTTTGATCAGGCCGAAGTTGCCTTCGCTGATGAGGTCCATCAACGGCAGGCCGAAATTGTCGTAGTCCTTGGCGATGCGCACCACCAGACGAAGGTTCGCCTGGATCATGTGTTGGCGCGCGGCTTCGTCGCCCTTGAGGACGCGGCGGGCGAGCGCGGTTTCTTGTTCCAGCGTCAGCAACGGCGTCTTGCCGATCTGGTCGAGGTAACTCCGGATCGGCGAGCGCTCTTCCGGGGAAAGCTTTTCCCAGGCTTCGCCCGGCTCGGTCGGGTCAAGGTTGGCCGGCACCGACGGGGGCGGCGGCGTGGCCACGGCAGGCAACGGCTTCAGCGGCTTGTCCTTCTTTGTTGGCTTGGCTTTGGGCACGGAGTTCAGGACTTCAGCCCGGCGGCGAGCCCGAGAGCCCGGAGCACGCCTTTGGACTTATTGACCGTCTCTTCGTATTCCAGCGTCGGTACCGAGTCGGCGACGACCCCGGCGCCCGCTTGCATGCTCGCCATGCCGTTGCGCAACGAGGCCGTGCGGATGACGATGCAGGAGTCATGGCCGCCATCGAAGCCGAAGTAGCCCACGGCACCGCCGTAGACGCCCCGACGTTCGCCTTCGAGTTCGGAGATGATCTGCATCGCACGGACCTTCGGGGCGCCCGAAAGGGTCCCCGCGGGGAAGGTCGCCCGGAAGAGGTCAAAGGCGTCGTGCTTCGGCGAGAGGTCGCCTTCGACCTGGGAGACGATGTGCATCACGTGCGAGTACCGTTCGATGATGGCGTAGGCCGGGACCGTCACGCTGCCCGGGACGCAGACGCGGCCGAGGTCATTGCGGGCGAGGTCGACCAACATGAGGTGTTCGGCGCGTTCCTTCGGGTCCGCCAAGAGGTCGGCTTCCAGCTTGCGGTCGGCCGCTTCGTCGACCCCGCGCGGGCGCGTGCCGGCGATCGGGCGGATTTCGCAGCGTCGGCCGGTGAGGCGCACGTTCACTTCCGGCGAAGCGCCGACGACGTCGAAGCCGAGGCCCGTCTCGATGACGAACATGTATGGCGACGGGTTGACGTGACGGAGGACGCGGTAGAGGGCGAGGGGCTCGCCTTTGAAGGGGACATCGGTGCGGCGCGAAAGGACGACCTGCACGCAATCGCCGGCGCGGACGTATTCCTGGGTGCGGCGGACGGCGGCTTCGAAGTCGGGCTGGCTGACGTTGGACTGGCCGACGGCAAAGCCGGCGGCATCGGGTAATTCCGCTGCCTGGGCGGCGCGGGGACCGGTGACGATGGCCTTGAGGGCTTCGAGGTCCTGCTTCGCGGCCAGCCAGATCGCATCGGCCTGCTCGGGGGAGGTGATGCGCGTGTTGACGATGAGACGGAGGGTCTGGCGCGCGTTGTCGAACGCGACGACCCGGTCGACGAGCATGAAGTGGGTCAGGGGCGTGCCGGCCGGGTCCTTGGCCGGACGTGGGACCGTTGGTTCCGTGCGGTGGACGTATTCGTAGCCGACCATGCCGACCATGCCGCCGACGAACGGAGGGAGGCCGGGGACTTGGGCGACGCGCAGGCCGGCGACTTCCTTTTTGACGAGCTCCAGCGGGTCAGCCGGGGTGGGGAAGGATTCCTTGCGGCCGTCGCGGTAGACTTTCTCGGTCTTGTCCTCCCAAGAGGTGATGGTCAGGGCCGGACCCGCGCCACAGAAGCTGTAGCGACCGATGTGTTCGCCGCCGGTGACGGATTCGAAGAGGAAGCTGGCCCCTTGGCTGCGCAGGCGGGCGTAGACCGAGACGGGCGTCTCCAAGTCAGCCATCAGGTCGAGGCAGACGGGCACGATATCGCTGTTGCGGGCGAACTCGCGGAAGGCGGCTTGGTCTGGGACTAGGCTCACGGGGTCGAAACTAGAGGGATTCCTTGGAGGGAGGAAACTTAATAACCAAGCCGGTGCCCCAAACTTCGTTCAGAAGGCTGTCTATCCCTTCGAATTAGCCTGCCAGCGACCCCAGAGAGAAAGCGGGAGCAGTCGGCCGTTGCCTTCCTGTTTCAAAGCCAGTTCGCCGATGTCGATCTTGCCGCCGAGACCGCTGGTGCATTCCTCGAGCAGGTTATGGCAGAGGATCGAGGACGCATCGATGGTGTAGACGGTCAAGATCATGAACTGGGCCTGCGGGGAGAGCAGTTCGCGGCAGGAGCGGAGGAGGGGGGCGAGGTCCTGCTCGACCTTCCAGAATTCGCCGGTCGGGCCGCGACCGAAGGCCGGGGGGTCCATCAGGACCGCTTCGTACTGGTTGCCGCGCTTGATCTCGCGCTTCACGAACGTGGGCGCGTCTTCGATGATCCAGCGGATCGGCTCGGCGGTCAGGCCCGAAGCCTCTTGGTTGCGGCGGCCCCACGCCACCGCGGGCTTGGAGGCATCGACGTGGGTGACATGCCAGCCGGCTTGGGCGGCGACGAGCGAAGCGGCTCCGGTGTAGCCGAAAAGGTTGAGCAAGCGCGGGCGGTTGGCGCCGGTCGCCTTCTGTTCGGAGAGCCACTTCCAGTGCGGCGATTGTTCGGCGAAGACGCCGAACTGCTTGGAATTGTCCATGAAGCGCAGCTGCAGCTTCAGCTTGCCCAACTTGGTTTCCCAGTCGCGTGGGCAGTTGCCGTTCAGCTTCCAGCGGCCTTCGCGGCCGCCTTCCTCGTGCACGGCGACGGCCTTGGCCCATTCGGAACGCGGTAGGCTTTGGCGCCACCAGGCTTTGGGTTCGCTGCGGACCATGCGGACGCCGCCGATTTCCTCGAGCTTGAGGCCATCGCCGGAGTCCAGAAGGCGGTGGCCTTCCCAATCGCTGACTAGAACTTGGATGTTCACCTCGGCAATGTGAGCCTTGTTTCGCTCGGAGTGAAGCCCGCTTTTGCTCGCCAAGGATTTCCCCGACCGCATCAAGGACGCCATGAACCGACTGCTCGCCAGCGCCCGCTGGGAGACCAAGGCCTCGGGCCTGGTCGCCTTGGCGAGCGATTGGCCGTCGGAGACGCCCCCGCCGTTGCTCCTCAACGAGCCGGCCGTCTTGGTTACGCTGGAACGAGCCGAGGCGCAGGCTTGGGCGACCCGTTCCGGCTGCTGGATTGAGGGCGACCAAGTCCATTTCTTCCTGTGGAAGCCGCTCTGTCCCGAAGCGACCGACGATAGCCTGCGGGTGCTGGGCCCGTTCAATGACTGGGGGCGCATCGCCGACATGACGCCGTGGACCCTGCACGCGGTTTGCTTGCTCGGCGCCGAGGGGTTCGAGGTGAGCGCTCCGGTCGATGTGGTCTTCGGCCCGTCGTCGGCGGTGCCCTTCAAGTTCATCCGCACCGACGGACGTTGGTTGGAGCCGCCGCATGACGCCGACAACGTGCAGCGCGATTCCCAAGGGAACCGCAACTTGATCGTGGAACGGTCCCGGACCAATCGGCACGTCTATCGTTTCACCGCGACGGGCGCGGCCCCCGAGCAACACCCGGTCCGCGTGCTCTTCGAGCAGGATGACCTCGTGGAGTTCTGTGAAGTGCTCGCGTCCGATCCGCTCGACGTCCTCGAGCCGCCGGGTCCGTTCGGCGCGACCGTCTCCGCGCATGGGACGACTTTCCGGGTCTTCGCCCCGCGCGCCCGTGCGGTTGGCGTTGGTTATTCTCGGCAGGTATCCGCCGACCTCGCCGCCGCGCCGCTCCCCGGTTATCTCGCGCTGAAGCCCGCCGGTCAGGGGGCTTGGGAAGGCTTCGTCCGCGAAGACCTGACGGACGCGATCTACCTTTTGGATGTCGATGGGCGCCGCACGTTCGACCCGTGGGCCAAACGGCTGTCCTTCGATGCGGGCGTGGTCTGCGGCCCCGCCGAATTGGCGGATTTCAAGGACGGCTTCGTCCCGCCCGCGCCCGAAGACCTCGTCATCGTCGAGGCCCATGTGCGTGACCTGCTGGGACTGACGGAGACCGCCGGCATCCCGGGTTTCCGCGACTTGGCCGCGTGGATCCGCCGCGATGGCGCTTACCTGCGTTCACTCGGCGTGAACGCGTTGGAACTCCTCCCCTGCACGGATTACGAGCGCGGCGGCTCCGAGGAATACCATTGGGGGTACATGCCGATTTCGGCGTTCGCGCCGGCGATGCCGTACGCGTGGGATGATGCGTCCCCGGTCAACTCCACCGAAGCCTTCCGTGACTTGGTCCGGGCCTGCCATGAAGCCGGCCTCGCGGTCATCATGGACCTCGTGCTGAATCATTTCGGCGCGCCCAACGCGTTGTCGGCGATCGACCCGAGCTACTATTACCGCGTCGACTCGAAGGGGGAACTCTCGAACTGGAGCGGGTGCGGGAACGACGTCCGGGCCGAGGCCCCGATGTTCCGGCGGCTCGTCCTGGCGTCGCTGCAGCATTGGACCCAGACGCTCGGCGTCGATGGGGTCCGCCTCGATTTGGCGGAGCTGCTGGGCACGCCGTTGTTGCGCGAGATCGAGGATGATTTCCGCGCCCAGCGTCCGGAAAAGATCCTGATCGCCGAGCCCTGGAGCTTTCGGGGGCACATCGCGCGCGACCTCGACCACACGACGTGGACCAGCTGGGATGACGCGTTCCGCGAGTTCTTGCCGGCCTACGTCCGCGGCCACGCGCGGGCCGCCGACCTCCTGCACCAGATGGCGGCCTGCGCCTTCCGGCCGGCGGCGCGTTTGCGGTATGCGCAGTCGCACGACGACATGGCTTGGCTGGATCGCATCACCGAACAGCCCGGGGCGGATGCCTGGGCGCCGAGCGCCACGGATATCCTGCGCACCCGCTTGATGCATGTGATCCTGCTCTGTTCGGCGGGCATCCCGATGCTTTCGGCCGGCCAGGACTTCCTCATGACCAAGCGCGGCGTCGCCAATACTTGGCGGCGTGGCGACCTGAACCAATTGGATCCCGCGCGCTTGGAGCTTTTCCGGGACGAACATGAGTTCGTGGCGCAACTCATCCGTTTCCGCCTGTCGGCCCAAGGCAAGGGGCTGCGTCCGCGGGCGGCCGTCTCTCCTGGTTGGATGAAAGCCAGCCTCCAGGCGGGCGGGGAGGCCTTTGTGGCCGTCCTCAACGCCGATGGGCACTTGGGCCCCGACCGCATCTTGGTGGCCTGCAATCCCCATGGCCGAACGGTCGAATTACCCCTGCCGGAACTCGCCGATTGGCGGCCGGTGGTCCTTTCGCCCCGTCCGGGCACCCGCCACGCCTCCGCGGAGGCCCCGCAGATCCGTGCGGGTGGCCTTACGTTGCCTCCCTTGGGTTGCGGAGTTTGGGTTGTTGGGGCCTAAACGCATTCTCCGCTTGCCAATGGCGGGTGGGTCTCCCTTTTTCATCCCTTTCCGCTCCCGCGCGAAACCCATCTTCTCAACACACCATGGCCACCAAAGTAGCTATCAACGGATTCGGCCGCATCGGCCGTCTCGTCTTCCGCGCCCTCGTCGAACAGGGCCACCTCGGCACGACCTTTGACGTCGTCGCCGTCGGCGATATCGTCCCTGCGGACAACCTCGCCTACCTCCTGAAGTACGACTCCACGCAGGGTCGCTTCAACGGCACCGTTTCCTCGAAGAAGTCCTCCCCGGACAAGCTGGAAGACGACGTCCTCGTCGTGAACGGCAAGGAAATCCTCGTCGTTTCCGCCAAGAGCCCAGCCGAACTCCCCTGGGGCAAGCTCGGCGTCCAGGTCGTGATCGAGTCCACCGGCCTCTTCACCGAAGCCGCCATGGCCAAGGGCCACCTCGAAGCCGGCGCCAAGAAGGTCATCATCTCCGCTCCGGCCAAGGATGAAGACATCACCGTCGTCATCGGCGTCAACGACGACAAGTACGAGGCTTCCAAGCACCACATCATCTCGAACGCTTCCTGCACCACGAACTGCCTCGCGCCGCTCGTCCACGTGCTGCTGAAGGAAGGTTTCGGCGTCGCCGAAGGCCTGATGAC
>JACCEB011905496.1_pt1 | contig 10779 bp, 4 predicted proteins | sample 7454761 | NCBI WGS metagenome assembly JACCEB01 (sample SAMN15323454, study PRJNA562643) | freshwater metagenome | isolation source: river surface water | place: USA:Blue River Watershed | collected 2017-08-18 | reverse complement strand
GCCACGCCGGCGGGTGGGGGTGTGCGGACTGAATCCCCATGCGGGTGAACGCGGTCACCTCGGGCGCGAAGAACTTACCGTGGTGGCACCGGCCGTCGCCGAGGCCCGGGCCCGGGGATTCGATGCCCATGGCCCCTTCGCGGCCGACACGCTCTTCCACCAGGTCTTCCGGGGCGACTACGAGGCCGTGGTGGCGATGTACCACGATCAGGGATTGGTGCCGCTGAAGATGGTCGCCTTCGACACCGGTGTGAACTGGACGCTCGGCTTGCCGTTCGTGCGGATGTCGCCCGACCACGGCACGGCCTACGACATCGCCGGACAGGGGTTGGCCGACCCGGCGAGCATGGAGTCGGCCCTGCGCTTGGCCGCCACCGTGGCCGCCACCGGAATCCCCTGCTGGCGCACGCGCGGTTGAGGGATTGGGCGACGACCGGGATGCCCGCAGCCCCGGGGTTCAGACTCTGTTCAGAAGTCCCCCGGGATGCTCCCATGACCCCGGCATGAACCACGCATTTTGGAACGAGCGCTGGCAGCAGGGGCAGATCGGCTTCCATCTCGGCCAACCCCACGACTGGCTGGTGGCGGCCGAGAGGCGTTTCCCCTCCCGGAGCCGCGTGTACGTGCCCCTGTGCGGCAAGACGGTGGACCTGGTGTGGTTGAGGGATCGGGGACACGAGGTCATCGGCTGCGAATTCGTGGCCAGTGCCGTGCAGGACTTTCTCAAGGAGCAGGGGCTCACGGCCGAGACCGAACGTCGGGAGAGTCCCGATGGCGGCGTCCATGAATGCCATCGGACCCCGGGCCTGAGCGTGCTGCAGGGAGACGCCCTCACTCTGAATCCGAAAATCCTGGGAGGTCCGGTGGATGTGATCTTCGATCGGGCCGCCCTGGTGGCCCTCGACCCGGACTGCCGTCGACGCTATGTCGACGGATTGCATCGGTTGCTCCGACCCGGCGGTCACATCCTGCTCATCGCCTTCGCCTACGACCAATCCCGCGTGTCGGGTCCCCCGTGGTCGGTGGATGCCGGCACCATCGACACGCTCTTCGGCGACCGATTCTCCATCGAGACCGTGGCTGTGCGCTCCGAAGAGGGAAACCCCCGATTCCAGGCCGCCGGAGTCCCGGCGATGGAGGAACGCTGCTGCTGGCTGACCCGCAACGACTGACCTCGCTCGGCCTCCCCGGAACGACCCCACGAGCCCAGCAACCCGATCCCGCGGAGCCCCAAAAAAACCGCAGCGGAGCGGGGTCGGGCCGCAGCACGCACTGGAAGCGATCACCCACTTCCCCTCGCGCACAGCGCGAAAGCCCTTCCTTCCCCGAGCTTACCTGCGTGCGCAGCGCCCGATCCCGCGGAGCCCTTACTGAGTCTTAACAATTTTCCCGATTCTCCCCATCAAGCCTTAACGGGACGGGTGTTTCTTGAGGTCGAAACAAGGGCGGACCGGCCGCCCGAAACACAACAACAACACACCGACACCCATCATGAACCTCATCGACAAAACCCTCCTCCTCACCCTGGCCACCAGCGCGGCATTGAGCCTCGCCGCCGCCGACAACACCACCGTTCCTCCCACCCGGCCCGAAGGACGCGGCCGCCCGGTTCCCCCGCTGATCGCCGCCCTCGACGCCAATGGGGACGGTGTCATCGACGCGGTGGAGATCTCCAATGCGGTCGCCGCCTTGTCCAAGCTTGATGTGAACGGCGATGGCAACCTGAGCCTGGATGAACTCCGCCCGGCCCGGCCCGAAGGTGAACCCGGTGATCGGGGCGATCGGGAACACCGCGGCGGGCCCGGTGGCAAAGACGGCGGCAAACGCCGCGGACCGGGCGGACCCGAAGGCCATGGACGCGGCCCGCGGCCGGAAGCCAACCCCGCCGAGTGAGAGACCCCGCAGAGGCTCTCCCGCATCGAAGGCCTTCAATCGATCCCGACGTGGCCACCCGAAATCCGGGTGGCCACGTCTCTGTTCGTCCCAGCTCAATACGGCCCAATACGGCCAAAACCCCTCATCGAAGACACCCCCGCCTTGGTGCAGGAGTCTTTCCTGATCCAAGGCGAGGCTCGCCTCGGACGGGGCGCTCGGGAAAGGGCCCGAATGTGGAATCCCCCCTCCACAGGCACGATCGGGAATGCATCGAGCCCCTTATCGAGGCTGATGCTCGTCACCCCGAAATCTACCCGATCATGCAACCCATCCACATCCGCTGCGGAAACCTCTCGGTCCGCCATCGCTGTCTTCACCACAGTGATATCGGTCATCCACCACTCCAATCCGGGGGCTCGGGCGGCGCCAAGTCACAACTGCACCGCGTCGATCATCACCGGGGCCGGAGCCGTCGTCGCGGCCGACAGCCCGGGGCGGCGGCTCTCCGACATGGATCGCACGCCACCCATGACAAACACTGAGATCAGGCACCCTCACGGCGGTACTCCGGCGAACCTCAACCCGTCGTCCGGAGTCCGCTGGCGATGGCGTTGACCGTCAGCAGGAGTTCGGGCAGCCGAGCCTGGGCACCCGCGGTGTCGCCCGTCTGGAGGCGTGAACGCCACTGCCTGAGCAGGGAGATCTGCTGGCGATGGAGTGTGCGCAACGGCCCCACCCGCAGGGCCAACGTCCGCCCCAACCGGGGACGATGACGGGCGAATTCGGTTCCGAGCACGAGCGACAGGCTGCGCTGAGTCCGGTGCCACTCCGACTCGATGCGTCCCCAGATCCTCTGCCGCAGTTCGGGGTCCTCGACCAGATCGGCGTATTCGCGCATCACCTCGAGGTCGCTGCTCGCCAGCGACGTCTCGATGTTGGTGATGAGGTACCGGAGGAAGGGCACGCTGCGGACCTGCTCGCGGAGCTCCGACAACTCGGCCTCCGACAGCGCGGCCAGGGCGCTGCCCGCACCATACCAGCCCGTGAGATAGAAACGGGCCTGGGTCCATGAAAACACCCAGGGGATGGCCCGCAGATCCGTGAGACTCGCTTGACCGGTGCGCCGCGACGGCCGGGAACCGATCCGGGTGTTCTCCAGCGCATCGAGGGGCGTGGCCTGACGATGGAAGGTCAGGAACCCGTCGGCCTCGAGCAGCGAGCGGTACTCCCGACTGGACTCCGCAGCCAGCCGGTCCATCAGGGGCACCAACGATTCGGGCAGGCTTCCTCCGCGTCGATGATGCCAGGTCGTAGCGGTCACCCCGGCCAGCAGCAACTCGAGGTTGTAGCGGGCGGTGCCGGGATTGCCGTATTTCTGGGCGATCGTCTCGCCCTGCTCGGTCAAGCGGATCGCCCCGCCCAGGGAACCCGGAGGCAGTGCCTCGAGGAAGCGGTGGGTCGGACCAGCCCCGCGGCTGATGGTGCCACCCCGGCCATGGAAGAACTGCACCTGCACCCCGGCCTGTTCGCCGATCCGGGCCAACCGAGCCTGTCCCCGTTGCAGGGCCCATTGGCTGGCCACGATGCCGGCGTCCTTGTTGGAATCGGAGTAACCCACCATCACCTGCTGCCGCAACCGGCCGGCGCGGCCCGCGCGAACGGCATGGTGGGAGAGGCTGGCGCGGGTCACCGGAAACTCCAGAAAGGCCCGCAGCATCTCCGGACCCCGCTCGAGGTCTTCCACCGTCTCCAGCAGCGGCACCACCGGCAAGAGGCACACCATCCCCTCGGGATACAGGCGCAGCAGCCCGGCTTCGCGGGCCAGGACATACACCCCCAGCAGGTCCGACAGACGACGGGTCATGCTCACGATCAACGCCCCGAGCCCATCGACCCCGTGGATGTTCAAGTGATCGGCCAGCACCCGGTAGGTCCCCAGCACCGCATCGGCCTCGGGGCCCGCCGAGGCCGAGGGATGCAGGAACGGACGCGGCGAGCGGATCTCCCGCTCAAGCAGACGCAACCGCTCGGTCTCGGTCCACTCCTCCCATTGCGAGGCGTCGATCCCGGCCGCGCACAGCAACTGCCTCAGGGCCCGATCGTGGAAGGCGGAGTTCTGTCGGATGTCGAGGTGGGCCAGGTGGAACCCGACCGTGGCCAGCACCCGCCGCACCGGGGCCACATCGTGGTCGGCGAGTCGAACCGCGCCGGCCTCGACCAACGAGGTCTGCAAGGTCTGGAGATCGGCATCGAGCTCGGCCGGTCGCCGGTAGCGGCCGGGTTCATCGCGGACCTGCGCCAGCTGCCCCGGATGGACCTCCACCGGAAGCCGGGCCGCCATCAGCTCGACCGTCTGTCGCCACGGCTCGCCCGGGTGCATCCGCAGGATGGGCCGGGCCGCCTCGCCCAAGAGGTCCACCGCGCGGTCGCGCAGCTCGCTGAGGCGGGCGGGTGCCGGCTGGATCCATTCCGACAACGGCAACCGTTCGGCCAGGGCCGTCAACTGGCGGTGCAGCACCACCAACGCATTGGCCCTGAGGCGTTCCAACGTCTCCGCCGTCACCTCGGCCGTGACCCCGGGATGCCCATCCCGGTCGCCGCCCACCCAGGTTCCGAACCGCAATGCGGGCACGCCCGGACCGGTTTCGAGGGCGCCCATCGGCAACCCGGCCCCCTCCCAGGCGTTGCGCAGTCGGCGGTCCAACTCGGGCACCACCCCGGGCAACACATCGCGCAGGTAGTTGAGCATGTTGCGGCGCTCATCGGCCACGGTGGGCTTTTCGATGAGGATCTCGCCCGTGCGCCAGAGCCGCTCCAGGAGCGCGTTGAGTTCGACACGCCAGGAGCGGCGATTGCCCGAGGAGCCGGTGCTTTGGAGCAACTGCATGAGCATGCGGTGCTGTTCGAGCACCGAGGCGCGCTTGGCCTCGGTGGGATGGGCCGTGAAGACCGGCTCGACCTCCACCCGTCGCAGGGCCTCGAGGATCGAATCGGGCGTGCCTCCAGCCCGGACCAATTCCACCAACTGGTCGGCCCAGAGCCCCCGTTCGGCCTCGGGCGATCCCGACTCCTCGCGGCGCTCGCGCAAAGTCTCGGAAACCCGCTCCTCGACGGTGTTGAGCAACTGGAAGGCCATCGCCAGGGCCAGACCCAACCGAGCCGGCGGCTCGCCCGAGTCGGCCACGGCGGGGTCGCCTTGAGAGGTCCATGGGATCCACCGGGCCAAGTCGCCCTCGCCCAGGCCCGAGAGCACCTCGGCCAACGAGTCGGCCAGCCAGCGGATGTCCTGGTCGATCTGGCGGAATCCCCACTCGATGGAATCGGCGGGCACGGGTGTCTCGGGAGGCGGCGTAGGCATGGGTATCGAAGGCGAGAGTCCGCATGTCTGGGTACGCGAACCTCCTGCCTAGTGCCACCGGTTGGGGATTCCGTCAAACCGTCGTGCGATCGGTGTCCAATCCGCCGCTCACCCCACGCCCACCCCATCGCCGACAAAACGCGCTCGCCGACTCGCGGGGAAATCCCGATTGCCGCGCCACACGCCGAGGGATATCGCCAGAGGGGCGTCGGATCGATCCGGATCGATCCGGTGGATGTCCGGATCGCTTTTATCGATGATGCTCCCGGCGCTCGCATCCTCAATTGTCTCGCACCATGAACTCGCACAAGGGTTTCCCGCTCCGGTTCAGGCTCCCGTTCCTGCTGCTGTTCCTGTCGTCGCTGATCACCCCGGGCCGGTCGGCACGAGCTCAGGAGTCGCGCTCCATCCCGGCTGCGCTCCAACCCTGGGAATCCTGGGCCACGTGGAACGACACCCACCGCTTCTGCCCGACACCCTATTCCGACCCCAAGGTGCACCGGTGCTTCTGGCCTTCGCGACTGGAGCTTCAGGTGAGCCCTTCCAGCGGGCGGTTCTCGATGATGATCACCGCCTTCCATGACACCTGGGTGCCGTTGCCCGGAGGCGCCGAGGTCTGGCCGCAGGAAGTCCAAGCCGGCGGACGACCGGTGGTCGTGGTGGAACGCGACGGTGCGCCATCGGTGCAGGTTGCGGCGGGCGACACCCGCCTCGAAGGCCGCTACCTCTGGAACGAGCCGCCGCAGAACGTCCGGATCCCGGCCGCGCTGGGAATCCTGTCGCTGAGCCGCGATGGCCAGGTCGTCGAGAACCCCGCCTGGGATACCCAGGGGCTGCTCTGGTTGCGGCGCGACGCCTCGACCGAGACCGCGGAACGGAATTTTATGGGCGTGAAACTGTTCTCGGTTCTCGAGGACGGCATCCCCCTGTGGTGGCGTCAGGAGGTGGAACTGACCGTCGCGGGCAAGAGCCGCGAGGAGGACCTCGGGATTCTCCTGCCCGAGGGGTGGCGATTGGCGGCCATCCAGTCGCCCATCCCGGTGAGTGTCGACGATTCGGGGCACGCCAAGGCCCAGGTGCGGGCCGGCACGTGGACCTTCCGCGTCGAGGCCTTCCGCTGGGACAATCCCCGGGAGATCCAATTCGCCCGAGGATCCCGCCGGGCGGCCGCCGAGGCACTGGTCGCATTCCGGGCCCGCCCCGATTTCCGGGTGTTGGAATTCATCGGACCTCCGGCCATCGACCCGACCCAGAGCTACTTCCCCAAGGCCTGGCAGGGCCTGCCGGTGTACCGCTGGGACACGGCCGTGGCGGTGCGGTTGGTGGAGCGGATGCGGGGCATGGGCACCCAGAAGCCCGCCGGACTGAGCATCGAGCGGGTGCTTTGGCTGGACGAAGGCGGCCAGGGAATGACCTTCCAGGATCGGATTCTCGGCCAGATGCAGCAGGTCTGGCGACTGGATGCGGCCGAGGGTCAGGAACTGGGCTCGGTGCGCAGCGGGGGAGAAGGACAGCTCATCACCCGCAACCCCCAGAACGGAGCCGTCGGGGTCGAACTGCGCTCCCGGACTCTCGATGTCGAAGCCACCGGCCGTCTCACCCGCCCGGACTCGCTGCCGGCGACCGGATGGCGCTCCGACGCGGAGTCGGTCCGCGTGACCCTGCACCTGCCGCCGGGATGGAGGCTCTTCGCACTCTTCGGGGCCGACTGGGTCCAGGGCGATTGGCTCACCGCCTGGACGCTGCTCGATCTCTTCCTGCTGCTGATCTTCACCCTGGCGGTGTTCCGGATCCGCGGATGGGCCACCGCCCTGCTGGCCTTCGCCGCCTTTGGTCTGGCCTACCATGAGCCGGGAGCGCCGAGGTACCTGTGGCTGGTGATGCTGGTGCCCATCGCGTTGGAGCCCCATGTTCCGCGCGGAATCGGCCTGCGTCTGCTGCACCTCGCCCAGGCCATCGCCATCGGAACCCTGCTCTTCTGCCTCGTCCCGTTCGTGGCCCGTCAGGTGCAGCAGGCGCTCTACCCGCAACTGGAGATCGCCGACGGGACGGCTGCGCCCATCCCGAGACAGTCGGTCGAGGCCGAGATGCCCCACAACGCGCCCCTCGACCCGCGCCGCCCGGGCAGGCCGGCGACCGCCTCCGCCGGTGCCGATTCCGGCGAGCTCCTGCGGCGCTACGGCCTGGCCTCATCGGCCTCCCCATCGACGGACTCGGGCGTGACGGCCCGCCCGGTCTCTCAAGCCGCGTTCGACAACCTGCGCCAGGACGTGAAGGCACGGATCCAAACCGGTCCGGGCATCCCGGAGTGGACCTGGCGGTCGGTCTCCTTCGGGTGGAACGGCCCGGTCCAGGGTTCCCAGCGGTTGCGTCCGGTGCTCATCGCCCAACCCGTCGAGCGGGTGCTGACCGTCCTGCGCACGATCCTCCTCCTGGCCCTGGGAGCCGCCTTGCTGCGCGACAGCCGCAGGTCGTCGAAGACCCCGGACCCAACGACCTCCACGACCCCCACGCCACCCCCTGCCGGAACTCCGGGTGCTCACCCCGCAGCGACCCCGGTCGTGGGGCTCCTGCTGCTGCTGACGGGCTTCATCACCCCGACGCCCCCGGTGCACGCCCAGGCCCAAGCCCCGGCACCGACGCCGTCGAAGGCCGTGCCAGCGGTGCCGATCCAGGCCCCCGCTGCGGTTCCGCCGGCGGTAGCACCGCCAGTCATGGCAGCCCCCTCGTACCCGACCCCGATCCCTGATGCCACCACGCTGGAAACCTTGCGCAAGCGACTCCTCGAGCGCTCCGACGCGTTTCCCAATGCGGCCAATCTGGCCCGGGTCTTCCTGGGCCTCACCGGCCAACGACTGCGGATGGAAGCCGAGTTCCACTGCGCCACCGAGGTGGCCGTTCCGCTGCCCGGGCGCTTGCCGGCCTACTCGCCGCTCAATGTCACCGTCAACAACCGGTGGACCGCCGTCTTGCGCCGCGATGACGGCTACCTGTGGGTCGTCCTGCCCGCCGGCGTGCATAGCGTACGGATGGAGGCCCTGCTGACCAGCAGCGGCGACTGGGAGTGGACCTACCTGCTCAAGCCACGCCAGGTTCAGATCGAAGCGCCCGACTGGACAGTGGTCGGTGTCCGACCGGACGGCATTCCCGAGCAGCAGGTGTTCTTCGCGCCCAAGCAGAAGGTCGCCACGCCGACCGCCACCTATGAGCGCCAGGATCTGCAGGCCATCGTGGCCGTGGAGCGTCGACTGGAACTGGGGCTGCAGTGGCAGATCCGCACGGTGATCCACCGGCTTTCACCCCCCGGCAAGGCGGTGTCGCTGCGCATCCCCCTCCTGAGCGGCGAGAATGTGCTCACCCAGGGCCGGGTCGTGCAGGAAGGCGGCATGGAAGTCCGACTGGGGGCGCAGGAAACGGAGTTCTCCTGGGAGAGCAGCCTCGCCCCGGTCGCATCGCTCACGCTGGCCACCCGCCCCACCGACACCTGGGTGGAGCGCTGGCATCTGGTGGCCTCCCCGGTTTGGAACGTGTCGCTGACGGGATTGGCCCCGGTCTTCGAGACCGGCCACCCCGAGCTGGAGCCGGTCTGGCAACCGTGGCCGGGCGAAACCGTGAGCCTGAAGATCCATCGGCCCGAGGCCATCGCCGGGGCCACGGTGACGGTGCATCGGGCCCTCCACGAAGTGACGCTGGGGCAACGGCAACGCCTCACGACGCTCCATCTGGACATCCGCTGCAGCCTCGGCGAGGACTTCCTCATCGACCTCCCGGCCGAGGCCGATGTCACCCGACTCACCCACCTGGGCCAGGAGATCCCGGTCCGCCGCGAGGGATCCCGGCTGGTGATCCCGCTGCGACCGGGTGAACAACGGCTCTCGGTAGGCTGGAAGGAAAACCGGCCGCTGGGTTTCCGGGCCGACAACGGGGCGGTGCGCCTCCCGGTCGAGAGCGCGAACATCCAGAGTTCGCTGGGCGTGGGCGAAGACCGCTGGGTGCTGTGGGCCTCAGGCCCCAGACGCGGTCCTGCGGTGCGGTTCTGGAGCATCCTGATCACCTCGCTGCTGGCGGCGCTGGCCTTGGGGCGGATCCCCGGCTCTCCTCTGCGGCCCGTGCAGTGGATGCTCCTGGGAATCGGACTGACCCAGGTGCCCCTGCTGGCCGCCTTCACGGTCATCGGCTGGTTCTTCGTGTTCCGGTGGCGGGGCCAGCCGAGGTTCCAGACGCTGCCCTGGTTCGCTTACAATGGAGCCCAGGCGCTTCTGGTGGGTCTCACGGCCGCCACGGTGGGCATCCTGCTCTTCGCCGTGAGCGCCGGTCTCTTGGGCAATCCCAAGATGTTCATCCTGGGCAACGGTTCCACGAGCACCCTGTTGCGCTGGTTCCAGGCGCGCTCCGACGGCTCCGCGTTGCCGGTGTGCGACTGCGTGTCGGTGTCCATCTGGTGGTATCGCTTCGCGATGCTGCTTTGGGCGCTGTGGCTGGCGGTGTCGGTGCTGGGCTGGCTCGGCAAGGCCTGGAAGAGCTTCGCCAGCGGGGGATTCCTCCGGCACTGGCCGCGGAAGACGCGTTCCAAAGAGTCCGCCCCGGCTTCCACGACCGACCGCACCGCCTCGACGGAGATTCCCCGGACCGAACCCACGCGGTCCGGGACGCCGCCCCCACTGCCGTCCCAGCCTCCGGAAGGATCGAGGAGCCCCGAAGTCTGAACCCGGGCGCCCATCGGCGCGGCGAAGCCCGATCCCGGATCGACAGCGCCGCCGCCGGAGGTTACCGAGGTGAGGCGGCCTCGAGTCCATGATCTTCAACTCCAACGTCTTCCTGGTCTTCCTGGCCGTGGTGAGCCTGCTTTACTGGCTGGTCCGCCATCGGGCCACCCGGCGGGACTGGCTGATCCTGGGGGCGAGCCTGGTGTTCTACGGAGGGTGGGACTGGCGTTTTGTCGGCCTGCTGCTGCTGACGGGCGGCGTGGATTTCGGATGCGCCCTGAAGATCGCGACCGAGACCCGGCCCGAGCGTCGCCGGCGATGGTTGTGGCTGAGCCTGCTGTCCAATCTGGCTTCGCTGGGATACTTCAAATACGCGGGCTTCTTCGCCGATTCGGCCGCGGCCGCCCTGGATCACCTCGGGCTTTCGGCGCCGCTGCCCGTGCTCCGGGTCGTCCTGCCCGCGGGCATCTCGTTCTACACGTTCCAGGCCCTGTCCTACACGGTGGACGTCTATCGCGGACACGTCGCAGCCGAGCGTGATCCGATCCGGTACTTCGCCTTCCTGACCTTTTTTCCGCAGCTGGTGGCGGGCCCCATCGAGCGGGCGTCGTTCCTGCTGCCCCAGTTCCGGCAGCCACGGGAAATCACCCAGCGGCTGATGGCCCAGGGCCTGTGGCTCATCGTGTGGGGATTCTTCCTGAAGGGGGTGATCGCGGACTCGTTGGCGCCCTTGGTGGATCTGGCATTCCAGCCCGGCGCGGCCGGCGGGAGTGTCATCGTGTGGGGCACCCTGGCCTTCGGCGGGCAGATCTACGGCGACTTCGCCGGGTATTCGGCCAT
>JACCEB010631668.1_pt1 | contig 10779 bp, 7 predicted proteins | sample 7454761 | NCBI WGS metagenome assembly JACCEB01 (sample SAMN15323454, study PRJNA562643) | freshwater metagenome | isolation source: river surface water | place: USA:Blue River Watershed | collected 2017-08-18 | reverse complement strand
GAGATTACATTACCAGCTGATTTGTAATACAGTTTACCATCAGAGTAGTTAAGTGCTAACTCTCCGTATTCTAGATCCCCAACTTGAGGAACTCGTCCTGCAACAGAGGACTTTTTAAGTAAAACTCTATTCGCCATTACCTAACCTTAAAAAAGGAACAAAGGGGAGTAAAAACTCCCCCGACTTACTTATTTAGTAAGTGCCACCATCAATGTTAAATCCATCTAAAGTACTAGTTCCTGCACCAGCACCAGTCAAATTCGCAGATAATGTCACATTACCAGAAGCACTAATTGTAGTAAATGCACCAGTAGAAGCAGTTGTAGCACCTATTGGGGTATTGTTAATAGAACCACCACTAATTACTGCACCAGTGATTGTTTTATTTGTTAATGTTTCTGTTCCAGCTAAAGTAGCAAGAGTACCAGTAGTTGGTAGTGTTACATTAGTTGAAGCTGTAGTTGTTAATGTTAGCGGGTATGCACCTGCAGTACTAAATGCTCCAGCAGTAGTAACATTACCACCAAGAGTGATAGTAAATGAGCCATTATTGACACCAGTACCACCATATGTTGGATTGATAATATTAGCATTCCAAGCACCAGTAGTGATAGTACCAAGTGTTGTGATAGAAGACTGACCAACATAAGTTGATGCAATATCGATACTATCAGCATTTACAGTAATTCTATTAGCAGTTCCAACAACATCAATTACACCAGATGTATATGTTAAACCTGCACCAGCAACAGTAGATTTTAGTTGTAGCGCATCAGCAGCAATCTCAATACCACCACTAGCTGCAACAACTACATCGATCTGGTTTCCTGTCTTAGAAAGAGCATCACCAGCAATAATCTGTCCAGCACCTGAGAACTGAGTGAATGTTAATGGGTCTGTACCAACTACTAATGGGTTATCTGAAGTGATAACAAAACCAGCATCAGCATTTACTGTACCTTCCTCAACGAAGAAGAACACACCAGCAGAAACTTCAAATGGTTCGTCAAAATCAGTAGCACGAGTCCACGCACCAGATGCAACAACATAAACACCATTTTGAGATGCAGTAGTTTGGTTTTTAGCAAGAACACGATTTCCTGCAACTAGTGACACACCATCAACTGTTTGTACACCAGAAAGTGTTAAGTTTCCAGTAGATGCAGCACGAACAGATTGTTTAACATCTAAACCAGAACGAGCAGCATCAACATATGCTTTAGTTGCTGCGTCTTGTGGGTTTACTGGATCAGCAAGATCTGTGATTCTATTTGTAGAACCAAGAGATACATTGCTATTAAATGTAGAACCACCAGCAACTGTTAATGTTCCTGCAACTGCAGTGTTACCTGTTTGAGCGTCTACAGTAAATTTGTTAGTGTTAATTGCCAAGTCATCAGCAATACCAACAGTACCACTAAATGTAGCATTACCTGTTACACCTAGTGTTCCACCAACAGTTGTGTTACCTGTTAAAGTAGAAGCACCACTAACGGAAAGAGTTCCACCTACTGAAGTATTACCTGATGTAGCGTTAACTGTAAATTTATTTGTATTAACACTTAAATCACCAGTAACACCAAGAGTAGAACTTAGTGTAGTTGCACCAGTGACAGCAAGGGTAGAACTTAGTGTAGTTGCACCAGTAACACCTAGTGTACCACCAACTGTAGAATTTCCAGAAACGCTAGTTGCACCAGTAACTGTTAATGTGCCACCAGTAAATGTTAAGTTTGAACTGTCTTCAATAGCACCAGAAGTTCCTGCAAGAACAACTCTACCTGATGTTAAATTGCTAATTCTGGCAGTAGCGAGAGTAGATAAACCAGTGACACCTAGTGTACCACCAATTGTAGAATTTCCAGAAACAGAAGTATTACCAGTTACTGATAATAGTGTTCCATTAAATGTTAAGTTTGAGCTGTCTTCAATAGCACCAGAAGTTCCTGCAAGAACAACACGACCAGCAGTCAAATCGCTGATAGTAGCTGATGCTAGAGTTGTTTCTCCAGTAACACCTAAAGTTGTGCCAACAGTAACGCTTCCAGAAACACTAGCAGAAGATAGTGTCGCAGCACCAGTAACACCTAGAGTACCACCTACTGTTGTATTACCTGTTACAGCAAGAGTGCTTGAAAGAGTAGCTGCACCAGTAACCGCTAATGTTGAACTTAATGTAGCTGCACCAGTAACACCAAGAGTTGAACTTAATGTAGTAGCACCAGTAACACTTAATGTTCCTGAGATAGAAGTATCACCATTAGCAGAATCTACCGTAAACTTGTCAATTCCAGAACCATTTTTAACTTTAAAGTATTCTGTTGCAGAAACATCAGAACCAATAAGTGTTAAATTAGAATTAAATGTTGCGCCACCAGTGAAGGACATTGAACCTTCAACATTTAATGATCCACCAAGATATAAACTACCACCAATACCAACACCACCAGCAACAGTCAATGCACCAGTAGTTTTACTTGTAGAGGCAGTTGTAGCGTCTATCTGTGTAGTAGCAATTTGAGAACCAACTCTAAACAAGCTGGTATCAATATAAGCTGCAAGGCTACCATTTGTATAAAATCTTAATGTGTCGTCTGAATCACCTGGATTCAGTTCAGCTGTGATATATGTTAAACCATCAACAGATCTAACACCACCCAATGATCCCCAAGTAGTTCCTGAGTATCCTTCAAATGTAGAATTTGTTGTGTTGTAACGAATAGTACCTTGTACAGATGGACCACGCTGAGCAGTAGTACCAACTGGAATTACAACACCATTTGTTCCGACTAGTTGAACATATCCAGTGCCATTTGGATCAAGTACTATATTTCCATCGACATCAGTTGATGTGATTGTGTTTCCATTTAATGTTAAATTATCAACATTAAGTACATCAATCTTACTATTTGCATCAACAACTAACGCAGAATTTGCTGTTAATGTATCTTTGGTATGGTCCAACATGTCGGTGAAAAATTTACCACCGATGACCACATGGTTTGCAGCGTTGCCACTGTTCTCAACCCCCATACCAATGTATAGGCGATCACCACCATTTGATCCATTGTCTGTTAAGCCTGAGTACGCTAACTCACCAGCACCTAAGGTTGACGGATTACCTGATGTAGATGATCTCTTAATTCTAATTATAGACGCCATCTTTTATTTCTCCAATTAAAATTCTCCACCTTCCATGTTTTGAGCATCGAGGATGGTTGTGGATGTCCACTTATTTGTTATTGTTTTATATACTAATATCGACCCATTTACTTTCCCGTTAGTTGTAGTATCTACATCAGCTACATTTGATATAGACTCAACCACAGCTGGGTTTGCTAGATTAGTAGATGAAAGTGTAAGAACACCTTCAGAAACAGCGACCTGGAGAGCCTGATCAGGTTCGACAATAGCGATTGTATCTGCCATCTTTAAATCTGCGTTATTTGTGGGGTTACTGTTACGATACCCTCAACCACTCTAGTTTTTGATCCAGATGGGGAGGTTATTTCGACATCATATAACCATCTTCCAGCTGGTATAGCCGAAGATTGGGCATTTGACAATTGTAGTCTAATCTTTCCTGTTGTAGCATCGTAAACACTAGAAACGAAGTTATAAACAGTACTAGACTGATAAGATTTTCTAATCTGGGAGGCAACACTATAGCCAGTCAAGTTTAGTGCTTGACCATTAGACGCAGCTACGGTTATGATATTGCTGTAATCAGCTCCAGCGTCTACAAATAGATTACTGATAGTTGCCACTTGAAAAATCTCCTGATTGTACTCAGTTATTTATAAACCAGGAGATCTTGCGTTTATATTGCAGCAATAGGGATAATTTTCTTCTTGGAGTCTTGTTTAGGTTTTCCGTTTACCCACCAGAAAATATCTTTTCTGTCTTCTCTGAGTGGACCATCTATGTACATTGGAATCCAGCCATCTGTTACATATTCGATGGCAGTGACAAAGAATACTATATTATCACTAAATGCATTATTGCAGGTGGATTCCCATAATGATCCAGTTAAAAAGAAACACGCACCCTTACAAATATGGATGACAGGGCATTTAGGGCATTCTTCTCTATCACTCCAATGAGTCCCCGTTTTAACAACAACATCATTTAAATTAGAAACATTTCCAAGGTAATGAGATATACCAGATGGGTTTACTGAAACAGGGGAAACATTCTGGCATGTTAATACATTACCTGTTAAATCAACTGCAAGATTTTCTTGTAAATCCATACCACATTTTTGCGTCAGAAACTCTTTTCTAACACCTTGTTCTAACGAATCTATAAAGGAATTTATTTTAGAATGTAATGTTATAAATCTGTTAACATTACCTTCTCTTAGTTCATTATAAGATAAATTTCTATATTTAATCTCTTCGTCAGCATCTTTCAAAGAACTACTTAATCCACCATGATCATAAGCATCAATAAATGTTCCCTCACCTATCAAAAGGTATTTTAAGTAATCTTCACCAAGATTGTTTCTAATTAAATCTTCAAAATAACTTTGAATGTTAGCCCTGCTAATATTTTTATTATTAATCATAGAATTAAAACTCATTCTATTTTTAACAGCAAGAGTTTTATATGCATATAAAATACCTTCTTTACTAGCAGAATCTGCTAGTGGATCTGGTCCACGAACATACTGCCCTGGTCCATCATGTGAAACAGAAATATGGAATCCTAAAGAATCAAACCAATCTACTTTTTCTTTATCTAATAAACTTCCATTAGTTATAACAGACAAATTAGCATTAGGATATTTTTGATAAATTTTTTCTGCCAAAGGTTTTAAAGTTTTCCAATAAACTAATGGCTCCCCTCCCCAAAATTCAAAATAACGATTTAAACCAAGACTATCATCTCCACCATCAAACCATGTATGCATATTATCTACAAATGGATCTACATCATTTTGATTTGTAGAGTCAGCATGGGGTACAAATCTTTGATTGCAATACTCACACTCAAAGTTACAAGAAAGTCCAAGCTGTATTTTAACTCGTTTTGGCTTTTTACCAACTTGTATTTTAACTTGTTCTACTGGGGAATTATTGACAGGAGTATTAACTACTGGGGTTCCGTCTTCCCATGTTAATGTACTGTATGTTGAATTGTAAATAAGTTTTTTTGTTTCCTGTGTGACAGGATGTAATGCTGTAATTGTAAATTGCGTCATAATACCCTCAAAATGATTTCTGGGGTTTTACCCCCAGAAAATATTTATTCAAATTTTAAATAATTTTATTCAATAGTTTTGGTGTATGTTAAAGCATTAGTATATGTTTTATATCCAATCTTAACTTCAGCAATTTCACCAACACTTAAAGTATCTGTTTTAATATTAAAAGTTCCAGATCCGTTAGTTAGTTTAACTTTTAGTTTATCTAAAATACCGACAACAGGTTCTAAGTATACATATTCAAGATTAGGTTCAGAAACATTAATTGTAACATTAATATTATCTCCACTAATTGTACCAGTCGCAGTGATTGTAGCGAAATAATCTTTCCATGTGATAAAATCTTCTACAACTGTATTACCAGAATTAGTAACGATTGTTACAGAGTGATCTAAATCACCAGCTTCAGGTGCTGCTACCTGAATAATACAATCTGTAAAGTCACATGATTCGTAGGGGAAAAATATTCTAACTGGGACTAAATGAGTATTACTAGCAGAAACTCCATCTTTTGTATCAACCAAAATGTTGTTTTTATTTACTTTACTATATTCTAATAAATTGATAAGATCAATAACAGAGGGGGTTACTAAATCACTAATAAATTCATCATTCTCATATAGAATGTGATTATTAATTCCAAACCAACTCTGACCAGAAAATTTAGAATTATCTTTGAATTTTTGTAAATCTAAGTGTAATTGAAATAACTGAGTATCATCATTTTTATTAGTTAATGTGATATCAATAGTATTAGTATAGATTTGTAAATCATACTCTAATTGTAGAGTATCCGTTGTTATACTCCCAAATCTATTATTTGAATTTCTAAATTTAGAAATGATTGCCATTTTATTTTTCCTTAATTAGCAATTACAAACGCAATTACAGTTTCCACGGAGTAAATGAGTAGTACCTTGTCTACTGTAACTACTTATGCCTCTTGAGTAACTATAAATGTTGCCATCACAGTTTGTATAAGAGGTTGCATTACTAAATGAACCATAGTTACCTAAGTCATTAGAGAACTGAGATAGTGCTGTTGGACGACCTTGTACTCCAGTCCATGCTACTGCAGAAGTAGTACCAGAGTTACCACCGATGTTGGTAACAATAACAGCACCAGTATTACCTTGAACAGATGTTACTGGAACTGAAACAATAACAGCACCAGTATTACCTTGAACAGATGAAACATAAGAGGTAACAGATATAGTTGGATTACCAGCAGCACCATCAGCATTGGCAATCGTAATACCAGTACCAGCTGCAATAGATCTTAGTGCTGCAGTATTTGCCGCAGTCTTAACATAAAGACCAGAAGTCCCAGTTAATGCTGCAATAGCAGCCAAGTCACCATCGTAACCCTGAACATCAGTACCAATAACTAACCCAAGAGTGGATCTAGCAGCTGCTGCATCTGCATCGTCATCTAAAGATCTAGCGAAAGCAGTATAAGTTGCTACTGCTGCAGTACCAGAACCAGTAAAATATGGAAGTCTATCTGCAGCAGAAGTAACTGAGGCTAAAGCAGCAAGTTCAGCGTCATAGGCTTGAACATCAGTACCGATTGCGAGACCTAAGTTAGTTCTAGCACCAGCTGCAGTAGTAGCACCAGTACCACCACCAGCTACTGTAACAGTATAGTTAAGGCTAGAAGCAACGGAAGCTGTACCAGTCAGGTTAGCTGTAATTGTTCCAGCAGAAAAGTTACCAGAAGCATCACGAGCGACGATAGTCGAACCTGTGTTTGCAGTAGTTTGGGTTAATCCGTCTAGTAAGTCAGCATCTAGACCAGAACCAGATCCATCTACAGTCAACAGTTTTGACAAAACATCGGCTGCAGTGTATGAAGATGAGTTTAATTTAGTTGCTACTTCGTTATTAATGTTCGTAAAGTTATTATCCACCTCTGTATTAGTAAGTGGACTTCCTTTAGTCGATCTTAATGTAATGGTTGCCATTTAAGATTCCTTTTTAGTACATTCTATTTATTAGCCAAAAGTTGGGTCAAAAGAGATTTAATCTCCGAAAGTTCGTTCTTTATGTTATTTATTTCTTCTGCATGTTCAGTAATCTGACGATTTCTTTGAGATGCAGCATCTCGTTGTTTTATGTAATTCTCATAGTCGGTTAGATTGGTGTTAAGGATAGCCCCATTCGAGGTATCCCTAACCAACCCTTCATGACCAGCTACTTTTAAAAAATCCATATTATGCACAGGCGATTATTCTTAGATCTTTGATTCTTGGAACTGCACAAGAATTTGTAGACTTCATAACAATCTTAACAACGATATTATCGAACGGGATCATGTTTTCTAGGTCGTAATCTACATCGTAGAAAGTCTCATCTCCTAGCTCAACTTTTGTGATTCCGTTTCCAGAGGGGTTCGCTAATGTATATTTAGTGGTTCTTAGCTGAGAAGAATCACCAACACAAGTCTTATAGTAAATTGCAATATCAGATCCACTTGGTACATTAGCAGCCAATTTAATTCTAGTATATGTGGAACTTAGTTTCAGTTTAACTGGACTAGTTACATACTTGCTATATGTAGAACTTCCAACTGGAGCAATTTCATCTACAAACAATTCACGAAGTTGAACAGTCGAACCAGAAACAGAGTTTTCAGCAGTTACCAAATTATTGAGAGTAATTATACCAGTTGTACCATTATCACTATATCCAGTAACCAAAAATGTTCCATTATTACTTGTAGTTGAAGAAACAGTGATATATTTACCGACAGCTAGGTTAGGTAACAACCCACGAATTGTAGAATTAGTAGACTGAATAGAACCACTGTTTCCAGCGTATTCTAGAACAGCAGTACCATTTTGTGCTCTGCCATATGTATGAATAGGAGCAGAACCACCAAGTGTACCACTTTGTGTTACTGTGTATAAGTTTCCACTTGTTGTGTAATATTGAGTTCCTGCTGAAGCTGATGCTCCAGAAGACCATGCGGTTCCAATATTTGCAAAAGAAAACGCACCTGTCGCACCTGTGAATATAGTTTTAGTATCCAACGCTGAAACATTTATATTAGTTTCTAGTGGATAGTTTACTTTATTATTAATACAAATTAGCGAAGTTCTTGATGTGTCAATTACTGGAGATAGAGAATCGTTAGTAGATCTCATGTATACAGTAAATGTAGCAGAATCTGCTCCTGCCATAAATGTGCTTTCATTTATCTCGGAAGCAATCATTCTTGGAGAAGTAAAATAATTATTCTGTTTATTTAAACATGGTGAAGCGTAAGAATCAATAGTATATGCAGTTTGTCCACCATCAACTGATTTACCAGAAGTTGTTTTAATATAGAATGATGTTGTAGTATCAGAGAAATTTTGCATTTCAACAGTTGGCATTACAACATCATATTGAATATTCTTAGTTGCATAAACTACAGACCCACCAGCATATCCAGTTGATGTTGCACTTGTTGTAGTAGTAATAGTATATGAATCAGTATCAACATTACTAATAGTTTTGTCTGTATTAAATTCTGCCAATGGAATACCATTTACAGCAGCTGCAACACCTTTAATATTAACTTTTGATCCATCTGGCATTCCGTGATCTCTGTGCCATACACGAACAGTGTTTGTTCCAGAAACTGTTTGGAAAGGATCTGTTTCTAATAATTGATAAGGAGTAATATCATTAACAAAATCAACTGTACCAGTGACAGAAGTATCAAACTTAGCACGATAGATGGTAAATTTAATATCTTGATTTTGTTCTGGTGTCCAAGTTGAGGCATTCTGCGATTTAAACAGAACACCATTATATGGTTGCGCAGAGATTGTTCTTCCTGATTGTCCTGGAATCTCGTCGCCCATATTAGAGATCCAAACTTTGTAGTTGTTTGAATCAGATACTAGAACAAATGCATATTCACCCATATCTTGCAGATAAACTGGAGTTTCAAATACAAATGATGTTGGAGTATCATAAGATGGAACATCTGAACCATCTGGTAGTGTCACAGTATTGGTAGACAGATTAACTTTATCTGGAGTTAATGTAACACGGCTGAATGGTAGTACATTTTTACCAGGAGTTCCGTTAATTAACTCACGAATTTCTAAAGTAACAGGAACGCTATCGTCTTTAGTTGCAAAGAAAATGTCAATCTTAGTGATAAATGCACCACCTTTATTTTCAACTAAGAAAGATTGAGCAAGTGGATCGTACCAACCTGTATCTGAAACTACTCTAGCATTAGTCTGCCATACAGTCTGACTATCAGTGATCATCTCACGAACTAGCTCTGCATTACGAACAGCATTAATAGTAGTTTGTTTTGTTTCTAAAACACCCTCAGCATGATATACTGCTCGACCTCGAGAAGTAAATTGACCATTAACAGTTGATACATCTATTAATTTTAATTCTTTAGAACCTGTTCTAAAGTGTACAGCATCTGTATTAGGAATATTGAAAATAAAGTTTAGTGCGCCATTTGGATTTGTTACTAAAGTAGTTGGTTGTGTAAATGATACTACAGTACCAATAGCACCACTAACAGAACCAGTAATAGTTTGTGCTTGGCCATTAATTAATGTAGTGAAGCTACCATTAACATTGGCTAGATCTAATACATATTTGTAACCAGTAATATTACCATTTGCGTCAAACTGAGGTTCTTTTGCAGAGTGTACAACTACAGCCCACGCTGTACCATTGTTATTAGTGATAACATCCCCTCTGTTCAAACAGACTTGTGAATCACCATTAATACGACGCTTGGTTTCATTACTATTTCCACCAACATTAGTTGAATCATCAAATGTTCCACTATTAACAGTATAAACTAATTTTGCACAAGGTGTGATGTATGAAGAAATGTCAACGCTATCAAAATATGCATAGAAACGAGTGTTTGGTTTTAATCCTTTAGATTGAACTAAAATATTTCTAGAGCGAATGTATGGAATAACAGCAGTAGAAACTACTCTATCACCAACAGTTTCATAATCAATTTTTTGAACTAAAGTAGTTTCAATACCAAATCTAGACTGACCAATTTGTTGTGCTGTAATTTCTACACCAACTCGACGCTGGCCACCACCTCCGCCTCCACCAATATCAACTTGAACAGATTGTCCAGATGAAGAAGATGTAACATTTTTTACACCGCTGGTGTTAGAAATAGTAACATTCTGAGTAATAGGAACTCCTGCCCACTCATTTTGCCACGCAGACCAAACAGTTCCAAGTCCATTAGTACCAATTTGTCCAGAAGCAATAGCAGCATCACGAACTGTATTATAGTTACCTTCAATATTATTGATTAAATCTGGTAATCTTTCAGTTTCAAACCATTCATCTGATGGTGGGTTAATAGTAACATTACCTAAAAAAGTAAAGATAGCAAATGGGTTAATATTTTCTAAACGAGAAGCATAATCTTGTTTAATTAAAACTTCGTTTGACAATATTGGCAGTGTAATAATGTCGCCATTTAATTTATATCCAGCAGAAGTTCTTTGAGCAGTTAATGTGTTTTTCTCTAATAGATTAGAGTTATACATTGTATAGAACGGACGAAGTTCACCCTT
>JACCEB010608936.1_pt1 | contig 10781 bp, 10 predicted proteins | sample 7454761 | NCBI WGS metagenome assembly JACCEB01 (sample SAMN15323454, study PRJNA562643) | freshwater metagenome | isolation source: river surface water | place: USA:Blue River Watershed | collected 2017-08-18 | reverse complement strand
CTAAGCTCCAGAACTTTGCGATCTCATTGAGCGCCTCACTATCGCTTAGGGGCGAAAGAGATGTCGATGAGATCAGCGTCTTATCCCCTGGAGCGTATTGTGAGACTACATTGCTGATTGCGATTGAATTCACAGTCGGATTAGCGGTACTAGTAACCCGTAGGCGCTTAGAGCCCACGATTCCCGATGGAATCGAGTGATACCAGGTAAAGCTCTTTGAGTGCGCTGGTGAATCAGGCTTGCCGAGAAGTTTTGCTGCCACTGTAGCGCTCGTTGCAACGATTACCTTATTTCCTGCGAATTCGGCGATTGAGGTCACCGGTGAGTTGAGGTGAACGCTCTCAACTCTTGCGCCGAGCGCGGCGCTGAGCGCACCCGCGCCAGCGCGCGGTAATCCAGAGTCTCCGACCACGAAACTCTTGAGGATTTCTCGCCCATAAGAGCTATCGATATTCTCTAAATCAGTGAGAAATACCCCGCGAAGAAATGGCTTGAGGAGATTCTCGTAAAAATCACCCGTCCCCGATGCCAATAACGCATCTCGAAGCGAGATCTCTCCATTGGGCTTATCCCCCACAAACTTTAAAACTGCAATCTTCTCGGCAAGAGAGCCAAGTGGTGAACGCAAGGCTTGCAAAGGATGGAGCCGAGGGTCTCCAATTGATGAAATTCCAAATGGAGTTACAACATCGACTCTTCGCTCAGCCTTACAGAAATCAATCTCCGGAATCACCTTGAGCCGTTTGAGCTCGGAGTAACCGGAATTAATGAGTTGAAATCCACGATCAAGAATGTAGCCATCGATGTAATCAGAGCGAACGCGTCCCCCGAGATCATCTGATGCTTCATAGAGCTCGACGGATTCGCCGGCATCTTGCAGGGTCAGCGCAGCGCTGATTCCGGCAAGACCGCCACCAATTACTACATATGACATAACGTTCTACTTGTTCTGAAGCTTTGACGGCCACCAGATCTTTGGACCGATCTCATGAACAAGAGCTGGTACAAGAATCGAGCGAACGATGATGGTGTCGAGGAGTACTCCGAAACCAACTGCAAATCCAAGTTGCGCAAGCGGAACAAGTGGCAACAAGCCAAGCACAGCGAATGTTGCAGCCAAGACGATACCGGCTGAAGTGATCACTGCACCTGTAACGGTCACACCCTTGATGACACCCGCACGAGTGCCAAGCTTGACTGACTCTTCACGAACACGTGTCATCAAGAAGATGTTGTAATCAATTCCGAGTGCCACGAGGAAGATGAATGCGAAGAGTGGGAAGGATGTATCCCCGCCTTCGAAGCCGAAGATGTGATTGAAAACGAGCGCACATACTCCAAGAGTTGCGAAGTATGAGAGAACAACGGTTCCCAGGAGAACTACAGCGCTAAGAATGCTTCGAAGCAGGAGTCCGAGAATGATGGTGATGACAAATAAGATGATTGGAATAATTGTCTTATTGTCACGATCATTTGCAGTACGGACATCGAAGTAAGTGGCAGATGTTCCACCAACGAGCGCTGATGGATCTGCGCTCTTTGCTGCCTCACGAATAGGGGTGATGTATTCACCGGCTTCGACGCTATCGGGAGCCTGATCGAGAGTCGCGTTAATAATGACCTTGCCACCCACAACCTTTACATTCTGTGTCATTGGATCAATTGCGTATGCAACTTCAGAGACGCCATCTACTTCACGGACTGCTGCGATAACTGCATCTGCCTTGCCTTGTGAGGCAACGATCTGAGTTGGATCTCCCTCTCCACCTGGGAAGTGCTTGAGGAGGAGTTTCTGACCCACAACTGATTCTGGATTTCCGGTAAATGAGTCAACTGTGCCGAGACCATCAGCCTTCAGCGTTGTCGATGCAAAGGCGAAGGCAAGAAGAATGACGGTTGTAATTGCCCATGCCTTACGTGGATTTCGACCGATGGAATTTGCAACCTTTGACCAGGTTCCAGCGAGCACGCGATCGTCGCCATCATTGAGTGGCTTGCGTGGCCAGAAGATCCAACGCCCAAAGAGAACAAGGAGGGCTGGCAATAGGGTAAGAATGGTGATTACAGAGACAACGATTCCGATGGCACCGATAGGTCCAAGGCTTGCAGTATTGGTCAACTGACTAAAGAGCAACATCATCAAGGAGATTGCAACAGTCGCACCTGATGCCAAGATTGGCTCCCAAACACCCTTGTAGGCAGCGCGCATTGCATCGAAGCGGCTCTCGTGGAGATGAAGTTCTTCGCGGTAGCGAGCAATCAAGAGGAGCGCGTAGTCAGTAGCAGCTCCGATGACAAGGACAGAGAGAATTCCTTGCGATTGACCATCAACATCGAGAATATCTGCCTTAGCAAGGAGGTAAATGATTCCACCTGCAGTTGAAAGCGCAAAGAGCGATGTCAACAAAGGAATGATCCACAAAACCGGTGAACGGTAAACAACAATCAAGATAAGAGCTACGACAGCCAAGGTCGTCAAGAGAAGCGTTGAATCCAGTGTTCCAAATGCTTCAAAGAGGTCGCCTAGTAATCCTCCTGGGCCAGTTACATAAGGAGTAAGACCTTGAGCTTTTGCAATCGGAGCAATATCTTCACGTAGCGCCTCAACAACAGCAGGCAGAACAGGCTTTTCATTAGGGAGAAGTTCTGCGATTGATTCTCCATTGATAGGTATATTTACCAGAATCGCCTTGCCATCTACGGATGGAAAAGCTGAGATTGGTTCTCCCTTAACAAGGTAATCGCCAATCTTCGCCGAAGTTCCATCGAGAGTGATCTGACCTACAGCGGATAGGTGTGAGTTGATTGCACCGATCGCTGCAGGTGTTGCCTCGCCCTCGAGCAAGATCAAGGTTGGGAAGTTGAAAGAGGCATCTCCGGCAAACTTTGCAATCTCGTCGGCAGCCAAAGTCGCCTCAGCACCCTTAGGTAGGAATGATGAGTTGTTATTCTCCTGGACGCTAGTGAGCTTGCCGAAGAGTGGGCCGAAGATTCCGGTGATGAGGAACCAGGCGACGACGACTAAAACGGCGAGGGATACGGGCTTCTTGTTCTTGATTAGCATGGGTGGGAGTCTACCTTTAGGCTTACCCGGTGCCGGTTTTAGACTCCTCTCCCCTAGCCCTTCAACGAAGCGGCTTGGTCGAGTACGAGGATGCGCTGGCGATTCAACGGAGCATTCACGGCGAAGTTTCCGCCGGTACTCGCCCCAACACTTTAATTCTCCTCGAGCACCCATCTATCTACACTGCTGGAAAACGCACGCTAGATGAAGAACGTCCAGGAAATGGCGCAAAGGTTCTCGATGTGGACCGCGGAGGGAAAATCACCTGGCACGGCCCAGGTCAACTCGTTGGCTACCCCATCGTTCGATTGAGCAATCCGCACGAGTTGGTCGGCTTTGTCCGTGAGATCGAGTCCGGCCTTATTAAGGTCTGCAAAGAATTTGGAGTCAATGGAGTGCGCGTTGATGGGCGCTCTGGTGTCTGGATAGTTGATGAACAAGGCGAGCGAAAGGTTGCCGCTATCGGCATTCGCGTAGCCTCTGGAACATCCATGCATGGCTTTGCGCTCAATGTAAATCCAGATCTCTCGGCATTCGATGCGATTGTTCCCTGTGGAATCTCAGATGCCGCAGTAACATCACTTGAGCGCGAACTCGATCGAACTATCGCTATTGAGGAAGTAACCCCCGTGGTCGAGAAGTATCTCTACGAAGCACTAACAAAGGTGAGCGCATGACAATCGCACCAGATGGCCGCAAGCTACTTCGCATCGAGGCTCGCAATGCCGAGACTCCGATTGAGCGAAAGCCAGAGTGGATTAAGACCCGTGCCAATATGGGTCCCGAGTACACGCGCCTTCGTACATTAGTGAAGACCGAATCCCTTCACACCGTCTGCCAAGAAGCTGCTTGTCCAAATATTTTCGAGTGTTGGGAAGATAAAGAAGCAACTTTCCTTATTGGTGGAGATCGCTGCACTCGTCGTTGCGACTTCTGTAATATTGATACCGGTAAGCCTGAAGAGCTCGATCGTGATGAACCACGTCGCGTTGCTGAGTCTGTTCAATCAATGGGTTTGAAATATGCAACTATCACTGGCGTCACTCGTGACGATCTTGAAGATGAAGGCGCGTGGCTCTATGCCGAAACCATTCGTAAGGTCCACGAACTAAATCCTGGTACCGGAGTTGAGATGTTGGCGCCAGATTTCAGCGGTAAGCCAGAGCTTCTCAATCAAGTCTTTGATTCACGACCAGAGGTATTTGCGCATAACCTCGAGACGGTTCCTCGTATCTTCAAACGCATTCGCCCAGCCTTCTCATACGAACGTTCACTCAATGTCATTACCCAAGCTCGTGAGTATGGATTGATTACAAAGTCCAACCTCATCCTTGGGATGGGAGAGGAAATCTCCGAAGTTATTCAGGCTCTTGAGGATCTCCATGATGCTGGCTGTGACCTCATCACCATTACCCAATATTTACGTCCAACCAATAAGCACCACCCGGTCGAGCGCTGGGTTAAGCCAGATGAGTTTGTCGATCTTGCCAAGAGGGCAGAGGAGATTGGCTTTAGCGGTGTCATGAGCGGTCCACTTGTTCGCTCGTCATATCGTGCCGGACGTCTCTATAAGCAGGCACAGGAAAAGCGCGCCCTCAATGGCTGAGCTCGTCTATCCCCCAGTTATCAGAGCAGTCAAAACTTTCTGGAGAGCGTTAGATCTGAAATTCGATTTTCAAGGTCAAGAAAATCTACCTGATGAAAAACATGGTGGCGCAGTACTGGCGATGAACCACATCAGCTATCTCGATTTCGCTCTAGTTGGAACAGCAGCACTTCCGATGAAACGCTATGTCCGCTTTATGGCTAAGAAAGAGATCTTCGATAACAAGTTGGCTGGTCCCTTGATGCGCGGGATGCACCACATCAATGTCGATCGCTCTAATGGTTCAGCATCCCTCGTCGCTGCGCTCCGTGCACTTAAAGATGGAGAAATAATTGGTATTTTTCCTGAAGGCACCATCTCTGTCTCATTTGAAATAAAAGAGTTGAAGAGCGGAGCGGTACGTCTTGCGCAGGGCGCTGGAGTTCCTGTGATTCCAACAATTATCTGGGGCTCTCAACGTCTATGGACAAAGAAAGTTAAACGCAATCTCCGCCAACGTGGCATTCCGATCTCGGTAACATTCGGCGAGCCAATCTTTTTCGAGAAGGATAGCGATGTAGAAGAGGGTGAGGCGATTCTTCGTAGCGCCATGCTGAAGATTCTCCACGAAGTCCAGGAAAAGTATCCAGATTCACATCAAGGTCAGCGCTGGGCGCCGATTCGTCTTGGTGGTACTGCACCTGCTCCCCTAAACTAGCGGGCATGGCTAAGAATAAAGAAGATAAGGTCAAGACTAAGCGTTTCAAGGAATTCCGTGATGCCTATGCCATCACTAAGGCTGTTAAGCCTTGGATTGGACTCTTACTTGCAGGCGTAGTTGTGGGAGTTGTCGCGATTGCATCTGCAATTGGCGTGGTCACAAACCATCCAATCTATGCCGGAATACTCGGTCTTCTCACCTCAATCATTATTGCCCTAGTCATCTTTACCCGTATCGCAGGCTCTGCCGCGTACGCATCTATCGAAGGACAGATAGGTGCCGGCGCTTCAGTCTTGATGGCGATCCGTAAGGGCTGGACCACAACGCCTGCAGTTGCAGTAAACCGCAACCAAGATATGGTCCACCGCAGCGTTGGTCGCGCCGGAATTGTTCTTACCGGCGAAGGGTCACCTGCAGTCCGCCAGATGATTGCCGATGAGCGCAAGAAATCAGAGCGCTTTGCACCAGGTGCACCTATCACTGAGATTGTTATTGGAGATGGTGCAGGTCAAGTTCCACTGAAGAAATTGCAGAAACATATGGCGAAGCTTCCTAAGAAGTTGACAGCACATCAGATGCGCGAGCTTCGTATGCGCCTTAAGGCTGTCGGCGGAATGTCGCTTCCAATTCCTAAGGGACCAATGCCTAAGGGTGTAAAGATCAAATAATCAGCGAAGAGATATGCGCTTTGACACAAAAGCGGAAACTTGCTGAGTAGTGGTTGAGTAAGTCCCAGATGTTGGCGTTAGAGTTGCCGTGATAGTAATAGCACCATGTGCTGTCGGCTTCCAGTTACAGGTTACCGAATAACTATTGCCAGCATTTAATGAAAGAGAAATGCAGCCAGGGATTCTGGTCTTGCCTTGTTTAAAAGATACTTTGCCAGCAATTGTTGAAGTGCTAATCGACAGCGTTTCTGAGGTTCGGTAGACCAACGGCGAGCTCACCGCGATAGAGAATGCAATATCTCCGCCAATAGTAAAGGTCATACTGAGGCTAGGTGCTGCCTGATATGAAGAGCTGCCCGCCTGTGATGCCACAATTGTGCAATTTCCCTGTGCCAATAAGTTGACTGTTGATGAAGCGATAGAACAGATCGACGGGGTCGACGATGTGAACGTGACAGCTAAGTTTGAAGTCGAAGTTGCTGTCAGGCTCGCAGTTGAAGCGCTGTTCTTATTCTGATCTGGTAGTTGCGTAAACGAAATTGTCTGTCCAGGTAGCCACTTAATGATGACAACTCCAGAGCCACCGCCACCGCCGTTGACAGCGCCGTTACCGCCGCCACCGCCACCTCCTCCACCAAATCCAGGAGATGCAGTTGTCGGAGTGGGGCTTGAAACGGTGCCGGATTGCCCGCCGCAGGTAGCGCTTCCAGCCGAGTTGTTCGATCCACCACCGCCACCACCGCCGTAGCAAACTGGCGAACCTGTGATCGAACTAGAGATTCCAGTTCCACCAGCGCCACCATTAGCGCTTCCTGCACTACCTACTCCACCAGCTCCGCCGCCACCGCCACCGCCAAGGCTTCCACCAATTCCACCTTTGAAAGAGTCTCCTCCCCCGCCCGCGGTAGTTGTCCCAACGCTGACGCCTGCGCCACCGCCAGTCCAACCATTAAAGTCCCAACCTGAGGCAACGCCTGAATTCTTTGTGCGGCCAATTGCTCCGCTTCCACCGAGGGCAGAGATAGATGAGAAGCTGCTTGATGTACCTGTTACACCTCCCGTGTTATTGAGAGTGTTATTGGTGGAGTAAGTTCCATTTCCTGTTGCACCGCCTCGCCCGGCAGTTAACGATGGAGAAGAGCCTGGTGTCACCGAAGTTGTACTTTCGATAACTTGGCCGCCACCGCCACCGCCGCCAATATCACTTCCACCGCCGCCACCGCCGCCGACAATCAACACCTGAATTGTTTGCACTCCAGCCGGCACGGTCCACGTTGCAGAGATAGTAGATGTTGATGTTGACGCCTTAAAAGTTAGAAGGCAGTAATTGCCAGTTGTGCCTGCAGTGAAGTAGGAGGTTTCAGATACTGAAGATTGGCAATTACCAGAACCTACTGTGCCTGCTGCAGCATGCGATGGCAAAGGGAGCAATGTTGTTGAAATAAGGGCGAGAAGAAAGAAGCCCTTGGTAAGTAATTTCTGCATCGTGAAAGTCAGTTCTATGAACGCTTTACCAATACGGTATTGGATAGCCGCTCATTTACTCCACGCCCATTCTCATCAAAGGTAATTGCGGTCACGATGATGATCATCAGAACTGTACGTATCAGCGCTTGAACTGGTGAGACTGTTCCGCCATCGCTAAATCGGACTACCTTGAGGCCAACCAATCTATGGCCAAATGAGGAGCCACCGAAGCTGACCAAGATCAGATACTCAAGGGCCATCACCAGGAGAACGGTTCCACCGACACCACGGCTGCGCTCTAAGAAATCTCCCCCGCCGGCGAAGAAACCGAGGGTGATGGCATAGGCGGCGAGCCAGTCGAGGGCTATTCCGAGCATGCGGCGGCCCTGGCTTATGCGTGGATACATGCGCCTAGCCTACCTATCTGAGACGAGCAGGTCGATTTGTTACATAGGCGTAACACTGAAAATAGCCGTTGTAACGCGTAAAGCCATAGGCTCTGCCACATAGAAATGCTCAAAGTCGAGCCTTTCGCCAATCGCAAACTTTTGCGCGACTTATTGGGAGTCCCACTTATGTTTAAGAACTCAAGCGAGATCTTTGCCTATATCAAGAAGGAAGACGTCAAGCTTATTGATGTTCGCTTCACAGACCTTCCTGGTATTCAGCACCACTTCAACGTTCCTGTTGAATCATTCGATGAGGCAGTCTTCACAGATGGTCTGATGTTTGATGGCTCTTCTATCCGCGGATTCCAGTCAATCCATGAATCAGATATGAAGCTCCTTCCAGTTCCATCATCTGCATATATCGACCCATTCCGTCTTGAGAAGACTCTCGTCATTATCTTCTCTGTTCACAATCCATCAGATGACACTCCTTACTCACGCGACCCTCGTGGCGTTGTGGCAAAGGCAGTTGAATTCTTGAAGTCAACAGGTATCGCAGATCAGGCATTCTTCGCTCCAGAGGCAGAGTTCTACATCTTCGATGCGATCCGTTTTAAGACAGGTATCAACGAGGCTTACCACCACATCGATTCATATGAAGGTGCTTGGAACACAGGCATCGTCGCAGATCCAGATGGAACACCTAACCGCGGATACCGTACTCGCGTTAAGGGTGGCTACTTCCCTGTTTCACCGACAGATCAATTCGCAGATCTTCGCGATGAGATGGTGATGGAGCTCGGTCGTGCAGGTCTTCAGGTTGAGCGTTCACACCATGAGGTCGGAACAGCTGGTCAGATGGAGATCAACTACAAGTTCACTGACATCCTTACAGCAGGCGACGAGTTGATGAAGTTTAAGTACATCATCCGTAACGTTGCGTGGGAAGGCGGCAAGACAGCGACCTTTATGCCGAAGCCACTCTTTGGCGATAACGGTTCCGGTATGCACGTCCACCAGTCACTCTGGAAAGATGGCAAGCCACTCTTCTTCGAAGCTGGCACTTATGGCGATCTCTCAGATATGGCACGTTGGTATATCGGCGGTCTCTTGAAGCATGCTCCATCACTTCTTGCATTCACAAACCCAACAGTTAACTCATACCGTCGCTTGGTTCCAGGTTATGAAGCTCCAGTAAACCTCGTTTACTCAGCTCGTAACCGCTCAGCATGTATCCGTATCCCAATTACCGGATCATCACCAAAGGCTAAGCGCGTTGAGTTCCGTTGCCCAGACCCATCCTCAAACCCATACCTCGCATTCGCTGCGATGCTTATGGCTGGTATTGATGGAATCATCAACAAGATCGAACCACCTGCACCAGTAGATAAGGATCTCTACGAGCTCGAAGGTGAGGAGGCAGCTGCTATTCCTCAGGTTCCAGGCTCACTCGAGGCTGTTCTTAACTCACTCGAGGCAGATCACGCATTCCTCACCAAGGGTGGCGTCTTCACTGAAGACCTCATCTCAACCTGGATCGAGTGGAAGCGTAAGAATGAAGTTGATTATGTGCGACTACGTCCACACCCAGCTGAGTTCGAGCTCTACTACGATATCTAAGAAGTAAAAGCCAAAACCCCGTCATTTAATTTGGCGGGGTTTTTGCTTTAGTGGCATGTGCGAATAGATTTCAACCATGAGCCAAGAACGAGAAAAACTGTCCTATGAGCAATTCGGTCTTGCCATTCGTGAGCTGGCACAAGAGATTAAGAACAGCGGATACGAGCCAGATATTGTTCTCTCTATTGCTCGCGGTGGCCTTCTCATTGGCGGCGCTCTTGGTTACGCACTCGGTGTGAAGAACACATTCACCATGTCGGTTGAGTTCTACACCGGCATCGATGAACGCCTCGCTCTTCCAGTTGTCCTTCCACCTATTCCAAACAAGATAGATCTCACTGGGCTTAAGGTCCTTGTCGCAGATGATGTTGCTGATACTGGTGCCACCCTCAAACTCGTCCGTGAATTCTGTGGCGAGTATGTACAAGAAGTTCGAAGCGCGGTCTTATACAAGAAGTCTCACAGCGTTGAGAAGCCTGATTATGCCTGGCGCCATACCGACCTCTGGATCGAATTCCCTTGGTCTGTTCAACCTCCAGTAGAGCGGCAACCCTAGATGACCTACGCATCAGAGTTCATCAAAGCGCTCTCCCCCGCTCTTGAAGAACTTGGCGATCACAAACGCGCTATCGGCGCTCAGGCATATATGAAGGATGTCGCTCCTTTCATTGGGGTAGCCACACCTGAAAGACGTTCGACCGTAAAGCGAATTGCAAAAGGCTTGAAGGTCCCAACTTCTGAAGAACTTGGGGCCACTGCACGCAAACTCTGGAAGCTCGAAGAGCGTGAATATCAGTATTGCGCAACTGATTTAATTCAGATTCATTGGAAGGTAGCAGATAAGAACTTTCTCGCCGACCATGTTGAGGATCTACTTATCTCTAAGCCCTGGTGGGATACGGTAGACAGCCTTGGCTCGGTTGCAATCTCACCGCTGACAGATAAATACGGCTGTGAGAAATTGATCGAGAAGTGGAATAAGTCATCCAATATCTGGCTCAATCGCGCCGCGATTCAACACCAACGAGGCCGTAAATACGAGACCGATATCGCTCTCATTCTTCGCTACTGTCACGAGCATGCAGATTCGACTGAATTCTTCGTTGTTAAGGCCATCGGCTGGGCGCTTCGAGATATGGCAAAGATCAATCCTAAGGATGTGAGGCAATTTCTTAAGGACCATCCAGATTTGGGTCGAGTTGCAGTACGCGAAGCAGAGCGCGGTTTAGGCAGACTCTAGAGCCGGCGTTCTTCCCCAGCGCTTTGT
>JACCEB010251056.1_pt1 | contig 10784 bp, 6 predicted proteins | sample 7454761 | NCBI WGS metagenome assembly JACCEB01 (sample SAMN15323454, study PRJNA562643) | freshwater metagenome | isolation source: river surface water | place: USA:Blue River Watershed | collected 2017-08-18 | reverse complement strand
GGTGATGGCCCGGCTGATGGCCGCGCGCGGCCTGCGCGAGCCGAAAGAGCTGGCGACCGGGCTGGACGCGCTGATCCGGCCGGACGACCTGACCCATGTCGACCGCGCCCCTGCCTTCCTGGCCGACGCGATCGACGCCGGCAAGCGGCTGGTGATCGTCGCCGACTATGACTGCGACGGCGCAACCGCCTGCGCGGTCGCCATCCGCGGGCTGCGCGCGCTCGGCGCCACGGTCGACTACATCGTGCCGAACCGTTTCGAATACGGCTACGGGCTGACGCCGGAGATCGTCGAACTGACCGCGCGCGAGAAGTCGCCGGACGTGATCATTACCGTCGACAACGGCATCGCCAGCATCGCCGGCGTGGCCGAGGCGAACCGGCGCGGCATTCCGGTGGTTGTCACCGACCATCACCTGCCCGCGGCCGAATTGCCGGACGCGGCCGTGATCGTCAACCCGAACCAGCCGGGCTGCGGCTTCCCGAGCAAGAACCTCGCCGGTGTCGGCGTGATGTTCTACACGCTGCTGGCGCTGCGCGCCGAACTGCGCCGGCGCGGCCGTTTCGATGCCGACACGCAGCCGCGCCTTGACCACCTGCTCGACCTCGTCGCCCTCGGCACCGTGGCCGACGTGGTGAAGCTCGATGCGAACAACCGCGTGCTGGTCGCGCAGGGCCTCAAGCGCATCCGTGCCGGCCGTGCGCATCCCGGCGTGGCCGCGCTGTTTTCGGTGGCGGCACGCGATGCACGGCGCGCGACGCCGTTCGACCTCGGCTTTGCCGCCGGCCCGCGGCTGAATGCGGCCGGACGGCTGGCAGACATGTCGCTCGGCATCGAATGCCTGCTGACCGACGACAGCACCCGCGCGTGGGACATCGCGCGGCAGCTCGATACGATCAACCGCGAACGGCGCGAAATCGAGGCCGGCATGCAGGAGGCGGCGCTGGCGTCGCTGGAGCATGTCGATCCGCGCGACAACGCGACGCTGACGCTGTTCAATCCTGACTGGCACCAGGGCGTGATCGGCATCGTCGCGTCACGGCTGAAGGAAAAGTTCTACCGGCCGACGATCACGTTCGCACCGGCCGGCGACGGCATGATCAAGGGCTCGGGCCGCTCGATCCCGGGTTTCCACCTGCGTGACGCGCTCGACCTCGTGTACAAGCGGCATCCGCAGCTGATCGACAAGTTCGGCGGCCACGCGATGGCGGCCGGCCTGTCGCTGCGCGAAGCGGATTTCGACGCGTTTGCGCAGGCGTTCGAGCAAGTCGGGCGCGAATGGCTGACGCCGGCCGAGCTCGAGCATGTGCTGGAGACCGACGGTTCGCTCGAACCGGAGTACTTCAGTCTCGATTTCATCGCGCTGCTCGACACGCAGGTCTGGGGACAGGGCTTCGCACCGCCGCTGTTCTGCGACGAATTCCGCGTGCTCAACCAGCGCGTATTGAAAGAGCGCCACCTGAAGCTGCAACTGGAAAAGGATGGCCGGCGCTTTGATGCGATCTGGTTCAACCATGCCGACGGCCTGCCGGACCGGATACGCGCAGCCTACCGGCTGGACGCGAACGAATTCAACGGCAAGACCTCTGTGCAGCTGATGCTCGAATACGGCGAGCCCGCCTGATTCCCCTGCCCTCCGGCCGGCGTTGCATCACCACCACGCGGGATGATGCACGAATGATGCAGCACGCAGCCTGTCCGCCGGCAATGTTTCCTCCGGCCGGCCACTCAACTCCTGCGAACCACCCCCGCCGGTAACGCGAGCCTGCGCACGCGCGACGCAGCCTCGGCAGCCGCCGGCTGACCCGATTGCGGAGCTTCCCAGATGAGTCTTCGAACCAGCGGCCCCCGTAACAAGTCGCCCGACGGCGCTTCCGAGTCGTCGTCACTGGTTGAATCCAGCCGTGAAAAGCAGAAGCCCGACAACAACGAGGAAGACGACCTGCAGGCCATCGGCGACGGCCTTGAGCTTGCCCTGACTGAAGGGAAATACCGCCCGTTGAAAGCCGTGGATTCACCTGAAGATGCCGGGTCGGGCGTCGAAGACGATGATGATGAAGACGAAGAACGCAGCCTGATCGACATCGCGGCCAAGGCTGCCCCGAGCGTTGAAGCCTATCGACAGCAGATCCTGAACGTGCCGGCAGCGCTGAAAGAGCAGCCGGAAGTTCAGGAACTGCTCGAGGCCATGGAGCAGGTCTGCAAGAAGGCCGAAGCCATGCAATCCGTGCCGAGGAAGCCCGAACAGGCGCTCGACAACGTGCGCGCTGAACTCGAACAGCGGCGGCAGCTGATTGACGCGCTCCGGCAGCACACCCGCGACTCGAGCGACGATGGCGACGACACCGATCTGACCAATGAGGTGCTGCACGCGATCGACAGCGCGCACGAAGCGATGCAGGTCGGCGTCATTCCCAGCGACACCAACAAGGCGAGGATCGCCTCGGCCATCAGCGAGCTGGAAACCGTGCTGGACGACCTCGCCGGACAGGGCGCGACCGAGCCGTGGAAAAGCAGCGCGACCGAACTGCGCCTGAAGCTGAACGAGCTGAAGGAGATCCGCCTGAAGGCCGAGACTTACCAGAGCCCGCATTCAGTCAGGAGTCGGCTGGACGAACGGCTGGTGTATGTCGACGCCGCGCTCAGGTTCTTTCAGTCGGTGCTGGACGACGTGCCCGCTGCGGCCAAGGGCCGCGGCGACGAGCGCCGCGAGGCATTCGACGATCTCGCCCAGTCCTTCATTCGGCGGCTCGAAGTGCGCCGCGACGCGCTGTTTGATCTGGCGCGGCGCGCAGCCAGCCCGTCCGCCCGGAACGAGATCACCGATGCCGAAGGCGCACACCCCGAGCTTCGCCGCCGGCTGGCCGAAGGGGAAAAGACCGCGTTCAAGACGATCACCCTGAATGACAGGGAGCCGGAAGCCGACCTGATGGCGGCGGTGATCGACGCCTTCCTGCACGCGCACCCGGGCGCGGACCAGCGCACCGGCAAGCAGCTGATCGTCCTCGGCAAATCGCGGGTACTCAACGAGCAGCGCGACTGGTCCGTCATCGAGAGTGAGGTGCTGGTACCGGTGAGCTCGTCGCCCGCGCGTTCCGACGGCGCAGCCGGCGTCGTCAGCATGGCGAAGGTCAGCACAGTGACCACGCCGGTCGGGCATATTTTCGGGGACGACAAGCTGACGGTCATGCGCACGACTTCGGCAATCACCCGTGCCCGCCTGCAGGAATACCGACAGCAGGACCCGCGGTATCCCGACGACCCGGACAAAGTCATCATCACGGGCCGCAATTCGCATTCAACGCTGGAATGCGCGCACGGGGTCAACGTCGCGCGCACCGAGATGTCGGCCGACGGCAAACCCCTGTTCAGCGCGACCCGCCACGGCACCTTGTCGGCCTATGGGCTGTATCCGGACACGCTGCAGTCCAAGCCGGAGAAGGTGCTGCACAAGTTGTACACCGACCTGCAACCCGATCCGCCCGTCCGCCGGGCCACGCAAATCTGCACGATCGACGACTCTGATCATATCCAGCAGGCTAACGACAACCCGCCGCCGTACAACGAGACGTCGTTCGACCAGTTGTGGAATGACGCCACCGCCGGCCTCGACGAAGCCCAATTCATCGACCGGGCCCGGCATGATGAAGCGTTCTGCGTGCTGTTGCGGCGCAAGGCCGCGCTGAACCGCGCACGCGAAGTTTTCCTGTCGGAAGTGCTCGGCAATCCGGCGATGCTCAAGCGCATACAGGAAGGCAAGCCGGTCAGCTTCACGTCGATTTCGCTGATCACGCCGGACCGGTTCCGCAATTTTCTCGCCAAAATTTTCCCTTCGCGGTACAGGAAGCATGACGAGCTCGGCATGCGGCGCGTTGAAGCACAGGCCTGGCAGGACTTGCAGGAGGCGCTGGACAAGGGCCAGTTCGAGATCGACCGGCAGATCGTCAAGGCGACGGTCATTTCATTCTCCGCCGGCGTGAACCGGCTGGCACAAAGCAGCAACTGGGGCCCGCTCGGGCGATCGCTGACGAGCGGCTGGAACCAGGTGGAAGACGAGAACCGCCGCGCGCTCACCTCCCTGATCGGGTCGCCGTCCGCCGTGGTCGAGGGTAAATTCGGCGGGCGGCTGGGCGAGACGATGAAGGAGCTGCTGGCTGAATGGAACGCGCAGACGCTCCGGGCCGGCAATGCCTCAAGCGCCACCGCCGATGAAAAGCTGCATGCCCGTACCCGGGCAGACAGCATCCGCCGGCAACTGCGCGAGCTCGAAGCGCTGGGCGGGCAACTGGCCGGCATGTGGATCAGCGGGGATTACCGGCACGCCGGTGAGCAGCCCTACAAGTTTGCCGCGCGGATTGCCCGGCTGTCCTTCCTGATGTCCGGCGGCACGGCGTTCAATTGCAAGAGCGGCAAGGATCGCACCGCGCAACTTGATCTCGAGGTCAAGGTGCTGTCTTTCCAGAGCGAATACCGCGACGCCGGCCATGGCCTGGCGATCGGCGCTGACGGCGCCGTCGAGTCGACTGGCACGGCGCCGCCTTATGTGGGCCGCACCGATCTGGACAAGCTGCAGCTGCAGGCTTTCGTGTTCCAGGATCGCAGCCGTACCGTCACGCAGCGCCACAACACCGGGGCGGAGGGCAGCAAGCTCGGCTACTGGGCCGAGCTGTACAACAGCTTCGTGCCGGACATCGAGGATTCGGAATTTATCGGCAGCGAATTCCGCGGCCGCTCGGCCGGCGTGCCGAGCTAGCGGCTGGCCCGCCTTCGGGCCTGCTGCGTCCGGTATAATCTCAGGCTTTTGCAGGAAGCCAGAGAACCATGGAAGCCGAACGCCTGAATGCCCTCACCTCCCTGCTCGCCGACCTGACCGCGCGCGAGCAAGATCTTCGGAGGTATCTTTGACTTCGATCTGAAGTCAGAGAAACTCGAACAAGTCAACGGCGAGCTCGAAGACCCCGCCGTCTGGGAAGATCCCAAGCGCGCGCAGGACCTCGGCCGCGAAAAGAAATCGCTCGAAGCGGTCGTCGAATCGCTGACGAACATCCGCAACGGCCTGCAGGACGCCACCGACCTGGTCGAGATGGCACGCGAGGAAAATGACGACGACACCCTCGTCGCCGTCGAATCCGATGCGGCCGATCTGCAGAAGCAGGTCGAAGGCATGGAATTCCGGCGGATGTTCGCGAATCCGCTCGACAAGAACAACTGCTTCATCGACATTCAGGCCGGCGCCGGCGGTACCGAGGCCCAGGACTGGGCGTCGATGCTGATGCGCCAGTACCTGCGCTATTGCGAGCGCAAGGGCTTCAAGACCGAGATCCTCGAACAGTCCGACGGCGAAGTCGCCGGGCTCAAGACCGCGACCATCAAGGTCGAGGGCGACTATGCGTATGGTTTCCTGCGCACCGAGACCGGCGTGCACCGCCTCGTGCGCAAGTCACCGTTCGACTCGGCCGGCGGCCGCCATACCTCGTTCTCCAGCCTGTTCGTCTACCCGGAAGTTGACGACTCGATCGAGATCGACGTCAACCCGGCCGACGTGCGCGTCGACACCTACCGCGCATCCGGCGCGGGCGGCCAGCACATCAACAAGACCGATTCCGCGGTGCGCCTGACCCACCTGCCCAGCGGCATCGTGGTGCAGTGCCAGAACGACCGCTCGCAGCACCGCAACCGCGCCGAGGCATGGGCGATGCTGAAGTCGCGGCTGTACGAGCTCGAACTGCGCAAGCGCATGAGCGAGCAGCAGAAGCTGGAAGACGCGAAGACCGACATCGGCTGGGGTCACCAGATCCGCTCATACGTGCTCGACCAGTCCCGCATCAAGGATCTGCGCACGAACTTCGAAACCGGCAACACCAAAGCGGTGCTCGACGGCGATATCGACGATTTCATCGCCGCGTCGCTGAAACAGGGCGTGTAAACAGCACGTCGCGGCCCGGCCGCGACGTGCACGACAACATCTGTAGCTGCCAACGAAAGCCACGGGATTCCGGCCTGCGCCGGGATGACGCCGGCAAAGGCTGTTGGCTTGTAAAACGTCATCCCGGCGCAGGCCGGGATCCAGTGTCTTGCCCGCCCTTGCCGGCAGCATCACTGGCCTCAGGAAGATAACGATGATGACTGACAAATACGAAGGCGTGCAGCAGGAAACGCAGGACGAGAACTCGATCATCGCGGAACGCCGTGCGAAACTCGCCGCCCTCCGCGAGCAAGGCGTCGCGTTCCCGAACGATTTCCGCCCGCAGCAGAAGGCCGCCGAGCTGCACGCGCAGCACGATGACGCCGAGCGCGAAGCGCTCGAGGCGCAGAACGTCGCCGTGGTCGTCGCCGGGCGCATGATGCTCAAGCGCGTGATGGGCAAGGCGTCGTTCGCGACGCTGCAGGATGCCTCCGGCGCGCGCGCCGACGGCCGCATCCAGCTGTACATCTCGAACGACAGCGTCGGCGAAGAGGTCCACACCGCATTCAAGCACTGGGACATCGGCGACATCCTCGGCGCCGAAGGCACGCTGTTCAAGACCAAGACCGGCGAGCTGACCGTGAAGGTCACCAAGCTGCGCCTGCTGACCAAGTCGCTGCGGCCGCTGCCGGACAAGTTCCACGGACTGGCCGACCAGGAGACCAAGTACCGCCAGCGCTATGTCGACCTGATCATGAGCGAGGACACGCGCCGCACGTTCAAGGCGCGCACGTCGGCCCTGTCGTCGATCCGCCGCTTCATGGACAAGGAAGGCTTCATGGAAGTCGAGACGCCGATGCTGCACGTGATCCCCGGCGGCGCGGCGGCCAAGCCCTTCATCACCCACCACAATGCGCTCGACATGGAAATGTTCCTGCGCATCGCGCCGGAGCTGTACCTGAAGCGGCTGGTGGTCGGTGGCTTCGATCGCGTGTTCGAGGTGAACCGCAACTTCCGCAACGAGGGCGTGTCGCCGCGACACAATCCCGAGTTCACGATGATGGAGTTCTACGCCGCCTACGTCGATTACAAGTGGCTGATGGACTTCACCGAAGCGCTGATCCGCCAGGCGGCGATCGATGCGCACGGCACCGCGCAGCTGACCTACCAGGGCCGCGAGCTGGACCTGTCGAAGCCCTTCCACCGGATGACGATCGTGCAGGCGATCAACAAGTTCGCGCCGCACTACACGAACGAGCAGCTGCATGACGAGGCCTTCCTGAAGGCCGAGCTGAAGAAGTTCGGCGTCGAGCCGCATGTGATCTCGGGCATCGGCGCGCTGCAACTGTCGCTGTTCGAGGAGACCGCCGAGTCGCAGCTGTGGGAACCGACCTACATCATCGACTATCCGGTCGAAGTGTCGCCGCTGGCACGCGCATCGGACACGGTGCCGGGCATCACCGAGCGCTTCGAGCTGTTCATCACCGGGCGCGAGATCGCCAACGGCTTCTCCGAGCTGAATGACGCGGAAGACCAGGCTGCGCGCTTCCATGCGCAGGTGGCCGCGAAGCAGGCGGGCGACGACGAGGCGATGTATTACGACGCCGACTACATCCGCGCGCTCGAATACGGCCTGCCGCCGACCGGCGGCTGCGGCATCGGCATCGACCGCCTGATGATGCTGATCACGGATTCGCCGAACATCCGCGACGTGATCCTGTTCCCGCACCTGCGCCGCGAAGACTGATCCGGCACCTGCAGGTCGCTGGTCGAAGAAACCCTTGCCCTTGCCGGCAAGGGTTTTTTTTCGCTCGCGTGCAGCTCTCATGAATCTGGCGCGCGCGGGTTCGCGGCACGAGACAACGCCGTCTCATTTCCTTCGCGCAACTTCATGATGGAATTTGTAAGAAGTTGCGTTACTGGCTACATTTTCGTCAGATTCGGCTCATCATTGGCGATGGTCATGCGCGGCACGCCCAGTGTCCGGCGCTGATAAGAAAACGGAAAGAAAAGCGCTTTCCCGAAACCAATGACTGCTGTCACGGTCGGACACTTTTTCAGGACCCTCAGGGAGAACAAGATGAGCACACATCCAATGAAAATCCATCCGCTGGTTGCCGTGGCCGCCGGTACCGTCATCATCGTCAGCCTGGTCGGCACGGCGGCGATACTGGACTGGCTGCCCGGCTCACAAGGCGATGATGAGAAGGCCCCGGAGGCAGCGGTGATCCAACCGGTCGACAAGGCCGGCGAACCGGCAGCGGACACGGCCGCGAAGGCTGGAAAGGCGCCCGCGCCGGCGCACCGTTCCGCCCAGGCGCCCGCACCGCAAGGCCGCCATGCACCGGCGCCGGCGCCCTACCCCAACCAGGCCGGCGCGCCGCCACAGGCCGCGCAGCCGATGCCGCCGGTCAGCCAGGCCGCACCGGTGTGTGCGTCCTGCGGCAAGGTGCTTGGCGTACGCACTGTTGAGGTCGAAGCCAAGCCCAGTGGCGTCGGTGTCGTCGCCGGCGCAGTGGTCGGCGGGCTGCTGGGCAATCAGGTCGGCGGCGGTACCGGCAAGACGCTCGCCACGGTGGCGGGCGCGGTCGGCGGCGGCTATGCCGGCAATGAAATCGAGAAGCGCACGCGCAAGGCGGTGGCTTATGAGGTCGACGTGCAGTTCGAAGATGGTGCCCGCCGCGCCTTCCGCTATGAGGCCGCACCGGCATGGAAGCCGGGTGACCGGGTGAAGGTGGTGGACGGTACGCTGGCGGCACGCTGACCGCCGCGTTACGCGCGTTCAGCGGGTCTGGCCGGCCGGCTCATGCTTTGAAATGGCCGGCAAGCCCAGACCCGTTCAACAACGGCATCGGGCGGGATCACCCGATGCCGGCTTTACAAAAGTCCTACTGCGCTTCCTCGATCCACGCCATCTGTATCGCCTCGAGGATCTTCTCGCCCGAGTGCTTCGGGTCGTCGTCGAAGCCCTCGAGCTCCAGCACCCAGTTGTGCAGGTCGGTGAAGCGCACCGTCAGCGGGTCGATGTCAGGATGCTTGTCGTACAGCGCCTCGGCGATGCGTATCGTGTCGGTCCACTTCATGGCGCCTCCCGGGATCAGTGATTTTCGCGCGCGTGGTTGATCGTGTATTTCGGGATCTCGATCACGAGATCCTCGTCGCCGACGACGGCCTGGCACGACAGGCGCGACGTTGCCTCGAGACCCCAGGCCATGTCGAGCAGGTCTTCCTCGCGCTCTTCCGGATCCTTCATCGAGCCATAGCCCTCGCGGACCACCACATGGCAGGTCGTGCACGCACACGACATCTCGCACGCATGTTCGATCTCGATGTCATGTTCCAGCAAGGCTTCGCACACCGACTTGCCCTTGGGCACGTCGAGCACGGCGCCATCGGGACACAGGGTTTCATGGGGGAGTACGACGATCTGGGGCACGTTCTGTCCTTGTTTCGAATGCGTTTTCGGCCGACCGTTAGGGTCAGGCCACTTCGTCCAGCTTCTTGCCGGTGAGCGCGGCGCGCACGCTGCGGTCCATGCGGCGCGCGGCGAATTCGCCGGTGCCGGCAGCCAGTGCATCGACCGCCTGCTTGATTTTCTGATGGTCGGTACCGCGCGCAGCCTCACGCACGGCATCGATCAGTGCATCGATCGCGGCACGCTCCTCGGCGTTCAGCAGATCCGGATCCTGTTCCAGCGCCGCCTGCGTGGCCAGCACGATGCGCTCGGCCTCGACCTGTTCTTCGCGCAGCGCGCGCTGCTTCATGTCTTCGTCGGCCGACGAAAAGGATTCCTGCAGCATGCGCGCAATATCGTCGTCGCCCAGCCCGTACGAGGGCTTGACCTCGATCGACGCCTCGACGCCGGAATGCATCTCGCGCGCCGATACCGACAGCAGGCCGTCGGCATCCACCTGATAGGTCACGCGGATGCGCGCCGCACCGGCGGCCATCGGCGGAATGCCGCGCAGCTCGAAGCGTGCCAGCGAACGACAGTCCGCCACCAGCTCGCGTTCGCCCTGCACCACATGGATCGCCATCGCGGTCTGGCCATCCTTGAAGGTGGTGAATTCCTGCGCGCGCGCGCACGGGATGGTGGAGTTGCGCGGTATGACTTTCTCGACCAGCCCGCCCATCGTCTCGATGCCGAGCGACAGCGGGATCACGTCAAGCAGCAGCCAGTCGTCGCCGGATGCGCGGTTGCCCGCCAGCAGGTTCGCCTGCACGGCCGCGCCCAGCGCGACCACCTTGTCCGGGTCGATGTTGGCCAGCGGCGTAGTCTGGAAATAATCGGCGACGGCCTTGCGCACATGCGGCATGCGCGTTGCGCCGCCGACCAGCACGACGCCGTCGACGTCGTCGATCGCAAGACCCGCGTCGCGCACCGCCTTGCGGCACGGCGTCAGCGTCTTGGCGACCAGCGTTTGCGTGATGTTGGAGAATTCGGCCGCCGTGATGGAGAGGCTGACGAGCTCGCCGGAATTCAGCGTCGCGTCGATCTGCACTTCGGCATGTGCGGACAGCAGCTCCTTCGCCTCGCGCGCCTTGACCATCAGGATGCGGGTGTCCTCGTCGGACAGCGGCGCAAGATTGGCCTGCTCGATGATCCAGCAGAACAGGCGGTGGTCGAAATCGTCGCCGCCGAGCGCGGAATCGCCGCCGGTGGCCAGCACCTCGAACACGCCTTTCGACAGCTTCAGGATCGACACGTCGAACGTGCCGCCGCCGAGGTCGTACACCGCGTAGATGCCCTCGGAGCCGTGATCGAGCCCGTAGGCGATCGCAGCCGCGGTCGGCTCGTTCAGCAGGCGCAGCACGTTCAGGCCGGCCAGCGCCGCGGCGTCCTTGGTGGCCTGGCGCTGCGCATCGTCAAAGTAGGCCG
>JACCEB010395190.1_pt1 | contig 10785 bp, 14 predicted proteins | sample 7454761 | NCBI WGS metagenome assembly JACCEB01 (sample SAMN15323454, study PRJNA562643) | freshwater metagenome | isolation source: river surface water | place: USA:Blue River Watershed | collected 2017-08-18 | reverse complement strand
ATATGAGTGAGCGAGACCTCGACAATCTTGAGTTTTTGCTTACCGCATCTACTGAAGTTATCGTTGACTGGTTCAATACAGTAGAACCAGACGATGTCGACTATGCCTTTGAGTTGCTTGAAATGGCAAAGTTGGAATTGATTGACCAAGCAACAGAACTGACAGACCTGAGTGAAGCAAACGATGCTCTGTCTAAAATTATGGAGAAGTAATAATGGGTAATCTTGTTGTAGGGTTCATTATTGGTTTCTGCGTGGCGACTGTTGGTGTTAGTTCTTTCGCATCCTATATCGATCGTCATGTTGACCAAGCGAGGGAAATTGTGAAGGAGAACGTGAAATGAAGTATGTAGTATCTTTGATTATGTGTATTGCTTTGACAGGTTGTGGTACTGTTGGTGGTACTCTCGCTGGCGCAGGAGAGGATCTCAAAAAAGCAGGTGAGTGGGTTAAATCTAAATGAGGAAAATTACTATGAAGAAAAGTGCATTAGCAATGGCACTAGTCGCTGTGTTTACAGTTGGCTGTGCAACAAAGGGTTCACCTCCATCCCCTACGAAAGTAGAAAATAAATTGGAGCAAACACCTGATATTAAGAAAGCAGAAGCAGAGTTTCTTGAAGCAACTGGAACTGTTCAACTTCAGTTTTCTGAAGCTGGTGACTGGTTGGTGATTAAAACGACAGGTACTGCACCAGTCAACTTTAATCATCCGCAAGGTCGTGAGGATGCGTTCATGCTTGCTACTATGCGAGCCAAACGTAACTTGGTAGAGTTTCTTACCAATGATGTGAAGTCTGGCAAGGTTGCTGAAAATGTAACTAAGACAGCCATGCGTGATATGGTAACAAACAAAAACACTGAAGACCGTCGTCGTGATAGTAAGAAAGAAGATAGTAATTCTCTCTTCGGTAGCGATGGTGATACAACAGGTGGTATGTACAGCGAAGAAGATCGTCAACGTGCAAGTAAGATTGCGCAGTCAGTTACTGAAACCATCAGCGACAACTCTCAGTTTATCCTGAAGGGTGCGTATGTTGCTAAACGTGAAGTTACACGTGAAAACAACATGGTTGCGGTTACTGTTATGGTCTCCAAGAAAAGTATGAATGCTGCTGCTTCCATCAGAACGCAGATGAATGGGTTCTAATATGAAAAAGAGTTTGCTTGCTTTACTGTTTGTTTGCTCATCAGTTTTTGCTGGTGAAGTTAAGGTAACAGGGTATGGTGCGAATTACCATGCTGCCCTCGAGAACGCAAAAACATCTGCGCTAGAAAAGGGAGCAAGCACCTTCATCATTGCTGAATCTAATGCCAGAAATGGTAGAGTTGAGGAAAAGATTGACCAGTACAATGGTGGTGTGATTAAATCTTACAGTATCATTGAACATAGGTCTACGCCAATTGGGTATGAGGTAACGATTGTTGCTGATGTTGTTCCTAAGAATAACACTCAGAAGCGAACTACTACTCCATTCAATATTGGCTTTGAGGAATATGAAAAGCGTGAACGTGTCGTTCGCCGATTGGATGATGTGGGTAAAGCAATTCATGCTAACATAGCAAACCCACAAACTAAAATCGGAAGAGAAGAAACGATAATTTCAACAAACATAGAACTCAGTTGGCAACAGAAGTGGTTGTCTGATATGAAGTTATTTACTTCTACTATCAACGAGAAAGGGAAAACTACTTCTAATGCTAGAGAAAGTTTTGCTGGTGGTGTGACTACTGCATTAATCGGTGTTCACCCATTGGCTGGTGCGTTGGGGTGGGAAGTTTTGAAACCTGATCCAATACAACTGCAAGACAACATGATGGTTTGCTTTGGAATGTATATTCGTTCAAGCGTAGATTGTTTTAATCTCGATGTTGATATGACTATGCCAAGGAATCCAAAGATTGTGATCATCGGTAAGGTTCAAGGACAAGATGTTTTCTTACACGAGCAGTATCTAGAGGACACAAGGATGTATCAATTTGTGAATGCTGGTGAGTATAGAAGTAACAGGTTTCTACCAAACTTCAAAACTACATACAACCAACCTGCCCTTGTAATTTTTGAAAACGAGAAACACTCACTACCAGTTAAGTTTGCTGTGAGTAATGATTTGGTTAAACAACTTGAAAGCGTACAGGTGTACTTGCGATGAAAGAAAAATGGATTAATGCCTTCATGGACACAGCGACGAGATTTGCGCAGTTGAGTTCTGCGGTTCGTCTAAAAGTTGGTGCGGTTGTGGTGATGGAAAATAGAATTATCTCTATCGGATACAATGGAATGCCAGCTGGCTGGACAAATGAATGTGAGCATAAAATCTATTGTGAGGATGGTGACTACAAAGAACAGTTGCTTCCCAAGCAAGACAACAAGTGGATTAATTATAAACTGAAGACTAAAGATGAGGTTATTCATGCTGAAGCAAATGCTATTTCGAAACTTGCACGTGATGGTGAACGAGCAGCTGGTGCTACCATGTTTTGTACTCACGCACCTTGTATACAATGCGCTAAAATCATTTATGGTGCTGGTATAAATACCTTCTATTACCGTAACACTTATCGTGACAATGATGGATTGGAGTTTTTAGAAAAATGCAATATCGAAGTGAAGCAATGTTAGTAGCAAGAACGACACTCAGCATTCTTTGTCATATCTTTGTGATTATGATGATACTGAGTGGTGAATGGATCGCAATCTTGTTTGCTATCCCTATTATCATGCTTGGTGGGTTTGCTGTTACAGGTTTCCTACATCGCTCTATTGCGCATAGAACTTTCACAATCAAACATGCTTGGCTGAGGAAAGGGTTATTGTTCTTTTCTCTGTTCAGTTTGATTGGTACTCCACTTGGTTGGGCGATAGTTCACAGAATGCACCATAAGAACTTAGATGAAGAGGGTGACCCTCATAGTCCATGGCAGATTGGTTTCTTTAGAAGCTACTGCCATCTGTGGCAACTTGACGAGAAAAAGATTGACATCGCTGGGTGTCGAGACATCATCGTTAACAAAGAGTTGCAGTTCTTCCATAAGAACTATCTTTGGATGATTCTTGCAATCTGGTTGACATTTTATTTGGTTTGGGGTATAATTGGTTTATTCGTGATTGGTGTTGCTGGTGTGTTCGCTTTTCATGCCTTCGGTGTTGCAAATGCAGTTTGCCATTATGGTGACAGTCGAGGTAAAATAGTGGACTTACCTAAGATGAGTTGGCTAAATTTTGGTGAGAACTTTCATAGTTACCATCATAGTTTTCCAGGTGCTTATAGGTTTACAGTGTGTGGGTCAGATCCTACTGCTACTGTCATTGAGTGGCTTGTGAAAAATAATTTAGCAGAACTACGAAAGTGAAGAATTTTTGTTATAAATAAAAAGGTAAGCAAGAAAATTTGCTTGCCATTAATTCAGAAAAGGTGTATAATTCTTTTATGTTAAGAAAATCGATATCCGTGTTGAAACAGCATCTTCCACTAACAAGTGGCTGGTCATGCTCACGCCCAACATTTGGATATGCGATTGAGAATGATTCTGGGGGTTTTGGTAAGCAGATGTAACGACTACAAGGTCTATTTACCAAAACCCTCTACCTGAAAAGTTAGAGGGTTTTTTGTTTTGGGGGTTTACTTAAATTCCTACCTGAGATATAATCAGGTCTTGTTCCTTAAAAATTTATAGTTAAACATGTTGGGGATTGGTGTAGCGGTAGCACACTTGACTTTGACTCAAGTAGTACAAGTTCGACTCTTGTATCCCCTGCCAAAGATTTCTTTGGTGTGACTATGATGTAATGGTAGCATCAGAGATTGTGATTCTCTTCGTGTGGGTTCAACTCCCACTAGTCACCCCAAAGAAATTTTATATCTCGATAGTGTAACGGCAGCACTGCAGTCTCCAAAACTGTAAGTGGGGGTTCAAATCCCTCTCGGGATGCCAAGTATTAATGCAAGTGTAGCTGATGTGGTCATAGCAGATGCCTGAAGAGCTTCGGAAACAGGTTCGATTCCTGTCGCTTGCACCAATACCTATGTAGCTCAGTGGTAGAGCATCGTCTTGATAAGGCGAGGGTCGGTGGATCGTTCCCACCCATAGGTACCAAAGATATACCCCATTAGTTCAACGGATGAGAATACGATGCTACGAACGTCGGGATGGTGGTTCGATTCCATCATGGGGTGCCAAGTTTTAGGTTACATACAGCAACACAAATTGCTCTGTAAAAGCAGTGGTTACTGGTTCGAATCCAGTTTTACGCTCTATGCGTGAATAGCACAATTGGTAGTGCACTTAAAAATGTAACCTGTTGTTTATGGAAGTGTGGCAGAGTCTGGTTTATTGCACCTGTCTTGAAAACAGACGATCAGAAATGGTCCGTGAGTTCGAATCTCACCGCTTCCGCCAAATTTGCAGGATTAATTCAGTGGTAGAATGTTTCGTTGCCAACGAAAATGTCATCGGTTCGAACCCGATATCCTGCTCCATGTTATAGAAGGTTGGATGAGTGGCTTAAATCAGCAGTTTGCTAAACTGTCAGTCATCGAAAGGTGGCTCATGGGTTCGAATCCCATACCTTCTGCCAGTGCTCCTGTAGTTTAATGGTAAAACTCCGAGCTTATACCTCGGCGATGCCTCTAGATGAGGGGATGATACAGGTTCGAATCCTGTCGGGAGTACCAAAGGTTTGATGCCCCTATGGACAAATTGGTAAAGTCGGCTCTCTCAAAAGGAGCAGTTCTCTCCGTTCGAATCGGAGTAGGGGTACCAAAGAATTTTACTTGACATTAAATAGGTGTGAGGGTAAAATAAAAGTATGCGGATGTGATGGAATTGGTATACATATCAGACTTAAAATCTGAGTTCTGTGGGTTCGAGTCCCACCATCCGTACCAGATAAGAAAGGAAAGAAAATGAATGTTCTAGCACTAGACGCAGCAGGTTTACCTCGCAAGTGGATAAACTTTGAAGATGCGGTAAGTTATCAAGCGAAAGAAATGGTAATCTGGTCGCTAGGTGAAACATTGAAAATCTTCCGTGGTGGTATCAACAATGATGGTATTGAATCTCGGATAGAGGTTCCTTCTATAATTGCTGTTCGAGGTACATCGTCTCTGGATAAATTCGGTAGAGTTGTGTTAACAAACAAAACTCTTTTCGGTAGAGACAGACATGTGTGTGCTTACTGCGGTAACAATTTTTCAGTTAGTCATCTATCACGCGACCATGTGATACCACGTTGTGAAGGTGGTAAGGATGTATGGACTAACGTAGTTACTGCATGCAAGCCATGTAACATGAAGAAGGGACGTAGGTTGCTTGAGGATATCAACATGAAGTTGTTGTATGTACCTTATGAACCAAACCACTATGAAAATATGATTTTGTCTAACAGAAATATTCTGGCTGACCAAATGGAATATTTGATGAGTGGTGTTCCTAAGAACAGTAGAGTAAGAGATTATGTGGGTGTGCACTGAATGGTTAGGTAACTGATTGCAAATCAGGTCAATGCAGGTTCGAGTCCTGTCACCCACTCCAAGGATAACCCTACTGCTAGTAGGGGCTTCCAAAGATAGTGCTTTACTTTAATTAGTAGTTGATGTATAATTACTATATTGAGTTGATAAACAGAAGTGAACGATCTGGCTCTGAAAAGAGTTTGACAAGGTTTTGGTGTGGTAATGACTTCGGCACCATGTAACAGTCAGCACCTTGTTAGTTCTATTGTTCTTTAAAAATTAAATACGGTTATGGTTGTCCGTCACGTCGGGAGACGTTTGAAACAACCAACAATGCACGGTTCGTCTATCGGTTTAGGACACTGGCCTTTCACGTCAGTAAGACGGGTTCGATTCCCGTACCGTGTACCATATATGGCCTTTGGATAAGTTATAAACTTTGCCTTAGGTTCTTCATATGCGGGAGTAGCTCAGTTGGTAGAGCACTACCTTGCCAAGGTAGATGTCGCGAGTTCGAACCTCGTCTCCCGCTCCAGTTTTGCCAAAAGGCATTGATTTAGATTTAAAAGATTGTATAATAGAAACATTAAAGGAACAGCAAATGAATATCTCCCTACGTAAGGCAAATGCACTTCAGAACAGCATCAACGATACTGTTAAAGGTCTTCAGTTTGAGACCACAGTAAAAATCAACGAGTTCCAGGAAGCGGAACAAGAAATTTCCAAAACCGCAACATCGCTTTGCGAAAATCTCACACGCAGAGATGCGTTAGTAGAGGCACTTTACGAAATCCGTAAAAGTGTCAGCGGTGCTAACACAGCAGTTAGCATTGATTCTAGATTGGCAGATGTTGCACATCTAGAAAAACAAATCCAATTCTACAACGGATTGGCTACTAAGACCGTTCGCGAAAGCGCAAAGGTTGTAGCAGGTCGTTTGGACAAGATCCGTAACGACAAAAGTGAAAACCGTCGTAGCATCTATGGCTACAACGATACAGTAGATACCAGTGTTCTCACTAGAGAAGACTTGGATAACTTCCGCCGAAGAGTGGCAACTGCTAAAAAACAGAAACAAAAACTACAGGACGAAATCCTGGAGTTGAATGTACAGACAACTATCCAATTGTCTAACAAAACAGAAACAACTCTGCAAGCAGAAGGTTTACTGTAACAGACCCCGCGTTAACTCAGCGTGACAGAGTTAGGTAATTGCTACACCTTAATGGCTCGGTGCATTGGATCTACCGCAAGGCTTGTTTAAAGCGACTTGAGAAATCACAAAGGCGGACCTCAGCACCGTCTAAATGGAAAGGCTAGTGGACAGAGTAACCGCTCAGTCTAGGGCTCCTGTGGTGGGAGTGGCTAGACACTTTATAAATGCTCTCTGAGCTGAACTACACTGGATAACACGAGTTAGGTGCTAAGTCGACTACCCACCGAAAGTGCCAGGAAGATAAGGAGCTCAGCAGGTTTCGTTCGAGTCGAACAGAGAGCACCTATAAAGTTATCGCGGGATAGAGAAACGGTAACTCAAGAGTCTCATAAGCTCTAGATCCTGGTTCGATTCCAGGTCCCGCAACCAAGTTTTGGCAAAGGCGAAAGCCCAAGCCTGGAGTAGAGAAGGAGATTAGGATAGACAGACTTAGGCTACATGCCTAAGGTTTGATCTCTTATAGAGACCGAACATCAACTACTGGCAAAACGTCTTGAAAACGTTTCGTGCTTGTGTGAACCAGTTCTATATATTAATCGACTTTGTGATTTGCTAACTGGAAATATACAGGTCCCTGTGCTTTGCGCCTTGTGACTTGTTAAGGGTATCTTTATAGAGCCCGTTTGTACATTGTCCAGTCTATTACTTACCTTTCTCTCTCCACCCCTTTTATTAGTAAGTAGTTAAGGTTCTAAAAGCATCCGCAAGGAGTTAACAAAGATCGGAAGTTTTTGTTAATTGAAGTTATAAACTTTAATGCTGTAGAGTATATGTATCAAGCGCCGGTGCAAGGTGAGCGGATTGAGACTACAAGAACTTCATGTTGGGCTAGACAAAGAGAGGGACGAATCGCACCGTCGGATGGCCTTACCCAAACCAAAACTCTCGGGACATCTTACTAATAATCTGGTAACGTAGCATAATGGTCGTGCACCTCCTTCATACGGAGCAAGGTATAGGTTCGAATCCTATCGTTACCACCATAACACCATAATCTGCCCACTAAATGCTAAATAGTTATATGCTAACATTAATCAGAGAAACTACTAATCCATTACTTGACTATATCAAGGATGATCCAGTACGTCCAGAAATTCCCAAAGAATTTCGTGTTAGCGGTAGCAGATTTGTCGCCACTACTGTAGAGGGCGAAAAACCACGTGCAATGGTCTGTGTTAGTCTGCACGACTTTGTGCCAACAACCGTTGAAGATTTGGCCAAAACACCCACAGAACCAACTACAGCAATCTTCTATACAATTTGGAGTTATGCGCCAGGTGCGGCCGCAGAGCTACTTTTTGGTGTAGTGGATCAAATAAAAGAACTCTTCCCAACTGTTACTCGTTTTGTAACACTTAGCCCAAAAACCGAAATGGCCTACAAGTTCCATATCAGAAATGGTGCCTGTGTGTTGCAAGAAAACGACAACACAGTGAACTACGAATACCTCATAACCCGTTGACAAACTGCTGAAAAGGTTATATACTTAGTATGTGACCGTGAGCGAATAGGCAGAGCTCCAGGACTGTTGTGAAACACTCCGTGGGTCGGGACTAGGCGATATGCCGTCCTTGGAGGTTCGAACCCTCCCGGTCACACCAAATTCCCTCCCTCGCTATAGTTCAATGGATAGAACGACTCTCTCCTAAAGAGTAAGTCTACGTTCGATTCGTAGTAGCGGGACCAATTGACAAAATAATGAAGCGAAGATATAATAATTGAATGTATAAAGTAATATGGAAAGATGTAAACAAAGAAGTTTACGAACGAGATTTTGATAATCTTGGCCCAGCAATGGATTGGGCAAAAACACTGGCAGTATTTGTAACTATCAAAAGTAGCGAATACGAAATTGTTGGCATGTTTGGTGCTGACAGTATTGTAGATGGAAAATGTCCAGACGGTGTAGATTACACCTGGATGAAACGGCGAAAGCAGTAAGGAGATATCATGGGATATTGGGACAGAGAATATTGTAACGTTGATGTGTTGAAGGGCAAGACTTTGTCCAACATCAACGAGAGTGGCGACGAGATTGTTTTTGAAACTACAGATGGCGAACGCTACCGTATGTATCACGAACAAGACTGTTGCGAAAGCGTAAGCATAGAAAGCATTGTAGGTGATTTGCAGGACTTAGTAGGTTCAGAGATTCTAATCGCAGAAGAAGTTGATGGCGAAAGTCCAGCCGACTTCGAAGCATACGAGTCTTACACATGGACTTTCTACAAGTTTGCAACTCGCAAGGGTTATGTGGACATTCGTTGGCTAGGTCAATCGAATGGTTATTACAGTGAAAGAGTTGATTTTGTAAAGGAGTAATTATGTCAATGTACAACATGATATTTGGCATGAATCCTGATAGCGGAAAGTTACTTGAAATTCTAGGCAAAACTGCAAGCGACTTTGGTCGCTTCCGTAATGTCTATATGGAAGATGGTTTCATTGTTGTCCACACACGTAACGGTGGCGGCAACCGTGAAGACTACGAAGATGTTTTTGATGAAATGTCAGAACATCCTTGGTACAGTCATGATGCGGACGATGACTTTGACTGCACCTATGCTAACATCTATTTCAAGGTTCCTGAAAACTACAAGGATTTTCTTGCTATTATGAATCTTAACGAAGGTCGAAAGCCTAGCGAACAATGGGCTGAACTTTTCGGAACATTGGAAGCAATGAAAAAATAAGGAGGCACTATGCCTTGGATTGAAAATGTAGCCGCCGATGATATCCCAAAAAGATTTCATCACGAAGCAGGCGAAAATAGTATGCTGATTAGTATCGTTGACCCGGCGAGCTGGCGTCCTACTCCCGCCCATAAGTTCAAAGAAGTTCATAACTTTGAATTTTTGGACGTGGAGGAAAACGACCACGTAGACGACGAAGCGATGAAGTGCAGTCAAGAACAAGCCAATCAACTTGTGGCTCTTTTACAACACGCTTTGGCTAACAAAATGAACGTTGTTGTCCATTGCTTTGCAGGTATTTGTCGTTCGGGCGCAGTATGTGAAGTGGGTGTAATGCTTGGCTTCCAGGATACAGGGCGGTTTAGAAGCCCTAATCTGCTCGTTAAGCACAGAATGATGCGAGCCTTGGGTTGGACCTACGATGCGGACGAAAAGCCCAACATCGACGATTGGCGCACATACAAGCCCGTTGTATAAAAACAACATTTGCCCTGTCTTCGAGAGTTGACAGGGTTTTCTTTTGGCTGTATAATATAACAAGAAAGAAGAGCGAAAAAATGAAAACATGGATTACAAGCGACTTGCATTTTGGGCATAAGAACATTATGAAGTTCTGTCCTGTGACGAGAGCAAGATTTAAAGATGACGTTGCCTACATGAACAACGCCATGGCCGAAGAATGGAACCATAAAGTCAAACCTGAAGACACAGTTTACATCTTAGGTGACGTAGCGTTTATGTCAGGTAGTGATGCTGGTAGAATGGTAAATCGTTTGAATGGCACAAAGATTTTAATTAGAGGAAATCATGACCGTAAGACATTGATGGACGAAACGTTCCGTGGTGCGTTTGCAGAAGTACACGAGTATTTGGATATTACATATGATGGTCACAAGATTGTCATGTTTCACTATCCAATTGCCGAATGGGATCAAATGCACAGAGGTGCGTTACACTTTCATGGACACTTACACGGCGGTGTGAGTGGATTAGAAAAGTATCGTGCGTTTGACGTAGGTATGGATTCAACTGGTGAAATTGTTGTGTCAATGGAATATGCTATTGGCAGGATTAAAAACAACGAAATTAAGGGTCATCATGTTTAAAGATGAATTAAAGGCATACGTAGAAACTAGTAACCTAGTGAACATGAAAGAGTGTGGCGATGGTATCTACGTGCTAAAGTACAAGAAGAAAGTGTTCTACGACAACCTGTGGAACGAATACATTGCTGAATGCCGTGGGTCTATTGTGGACAAGGATTTTAACCTAGTTACATATCCATTCACAAAGATCTATAACTATGGTATCGAAAAGGAAGCACCGGTGCTTGCCCCAGATACTAAGGTTACAGCATTTCGTAAGGTAAATGGTTTCATGGTTGCGTTGACTTGGTATAACAACGATGTGCTAGTGTCTACT
>JACCEB010100796.1_pt1 | contig 10789 bp, 4 predicted proteins | sample 7454761 | NCBI WGS metagenome assembly JACCEB01 (sample SAMN15323454, study PRJNA562643) | freshwater metagenome | isolation source: river surface water | place: USA:Blue River Watershed | collected 2017-08-18 | reverse complement strand
GCTCCGAAACGGTGCAACAAGGCATCAAACTCGACATCGGTGACGGAGCAGGACGCATCCCCCTGTCGCACTACCTCACCGCCCTTCGAACGTCTGATCCAGCACATGACCTCAGCCCCAAATACCTCAGCCTCCTGCGGACTGTGCTCACGGCAACGGACGACGATCCGTTACTGAGCCCACTCCGCGCCAAGTTTCGCGGAGGCACACTCGCTTCAGAAGACATCACCCCTTGGCAAAACGTCCTCTGGCGCTTCACCCAAGTCGGACACATCGGCAAAGAGAACGGCCCGCGCGCATGGCAAGAACCGCTCTCGCCCCTCACCGCACGGTTCGAATCGCGAACAAAGCTCGATTCCCAAAAAGACACCACGCTCTACCTCGTCGCCAATAACGCCGGTGACGGCGTAGAAAACGACGAACTCCTCTGGGAAAACGCACGCATCGTTACGCCCGGACGCCCCGACATCGCGATCTCCGACCTAGCTCCTCTGCTCAAGCGCCTCGAATCCTCGCGCGCATCATTACTCGAAACCACGGTTCAATGCCTGAACGCTATCGCAACAGGAACGACTGATGCCCCCGAAGAACATCTCCGCGCTTGGCGCAACTACCTTGGTCACGGCACCACAAAGCTCGAACCCCTCCTCACCGGCAAACTCACCAGCACGCCCGACTACAACTTCATCAAAGGGTGGACCGGAGCCGACGCACTCAGCGTGCTCGCCAACTCATCGGATGCGACCGTTCGCATCCCAGGCACCATGCGCCCGCACAGCGTCGCTACCCATCCCTCGCCAAAGCGATCCTCGGTCATCGCTTGGAAAAGCCCCTCGAAAGGGCGCTACACCGTCTCTGGGAATGTCAGCCACGCCCATCCCGAATGCGGAAATGGCATCACGTGGAATGTTGAACTGAGGAGCGGTTCCGCCACGCAAACCCTCGCGAAAGGCGTGTCCGAGCGGACCAAACTGCTGACCTTTGGGCCGTTTGAAAATCTCTCGATCGACGAGGGCAACGTTATCGCCATCGTGATCGGCCCGCGCGACGGCAACCACTCCTGCGATCTGACCGCCATCAACCTCACCGTGACCGACGGAGCAAAAACATGGGACCTCGCAAGAGACGTCTCACCCGACATCCTGAAGGGTAACCCAAACGGCCAGTGGCACTTCCTCAGCCAACCCGCCAACATCGAGAACGGGCCAGACCTCCCAAAACCCCTCGCAGACTGGCGTAAACTTCCCACTCCAGAAAACGCTAACGCTGTTCACGAATACCTGAAGACGGATTTCCCTCTCACAAGCCCGCTCCTCGCTAACGCGATCGCCGCCGCGCCATCGTCCTCAACCCCACCCCCAGCGATTGCCCCCATGGAGGCCGCTGCCCCCTCCATCATTCCCATCACAATCCCCGCCCCCTTCACCAAAGGATCCGAGTTCGTGGTGTCCGCACGGCTGAAATCGAAAACCCGTGGCAGCGTTCAGTTACAGGTGCTCACCGAGAAACCCGCATCCCCCTCCCCCCTCATCCCTGGGAGCACCCTCTCAACGCAAAAGAAGGGACAGTGGAGCGACAACAATCTTCTTTCCTCGCATTCAGCACCTATCGTCGTCAACGAGGGTTCGCCTGAACGGGAGCGATTCGAAAAGTCATTCGGCAGGTTCCGCGAGATCTTCCCCTCTGCACTCTGCTACACCCGCATCGTCCCCGTTGATGAAGTCGTCACCCTCACACTGTATCACCGCGAGGATGAACCGCTTCGCCGACTCATGCTCGATGAAAAAACCTCGCTCGAACTTGAACGACTCTGGAGCGAACTGCTCTTCGTCAGCGACGCGCCTCTGAAACAAGTCGCAGCCTTTGAACAACTCTGGCAGTTCGCAACGCAAGACGCCAAACCGTCCGCCTTCGAACCGATGCGTAAGCCCATCATGGAGGCTGCCGACAAATTCCATGCGCAGAAACGCAGTGCGCTCGCACCCCAGCAATCCGCCGTGCTCGAGTTCGCCGCAAAGGCATGGAGACGTCCCCTGACCCCCCAGGAATCCGATGCCCTGAGATCCCTCGAACCCCGTCTCATGCTCACGCGCGTCCTGACCTCTCCGACGTTCCTCTACCGCAGCGAAGGTGCTCCCGCGCACACCGGTCCCGTCAGCCCGCACGAACTCGCCTCACGCCTCAGCCACTTCCTCTGGTCATCAGCCCCCGATGAACAACTGCTCACGCTCGCCAGAACCGGCGCTCTGACGAACGCAGACACCCTTCGCTCGGAGATCCGTCGCATGCTGGGTGACACCCGCATCCGTCGACTCGCGACCGAGTTCGGCTGCCAATGGCTTCACATCCGCGACCTCGCAACACTTGCGGAAAAAAGCGAGCGCCATTTCCCCACGTTTAACACCCTCCGCGAATCCATGCTCGAGGAAGCCGTCCGATTTCTCACCCATTCAATCCAATCCAACGCCCCCATCACCTCCCTCCTCACCGCCAACCACACCTTCCTCAACGCACCTCTCGCAACCCACTACGGAATTCCTTTCAAGGGCCACGATTGGCAACGCATTGATGGACTGAGCACCCATCGTCGCGGCGGAGTTCTCGCGCTCGCTGCGACGCTTTCCAAACAATCTGGTGCCTCCCGTACAAGCCCCATCCTACGCGGAAATTGGGTCAGCGAAGTTCTGCTCGGAGAAAGACTTCCCCGCCCGCCCAAAGATGTGCCAACCCTGCCCGAAGAGGCCCCCGACGGCCTCACCGAACGCCAACTCATCGAACGGCATTCAAGCGATGAACGCTGCTCCGGATGCCACCGGCGAATTGACCCCATAGGCTTCGCCTTGGAAGGGTTTGATCCAATCGGCAGCACACTAAATCGCGAGACGAAAACCGTGGTTGCGGACGGAACGACGCTCGAAGGGTTCGAGGGACTCCGAACCTACCTAGCCGAAAACCGGCGCAACGACTTCCTGCGTCAGTTCTGCCGAAAGTTGCTCGGATACGCGCTCGGACGGAGCGTACAACTATCCGACAAACCCTTCATTGATCGCATGCTCTCAATGAATGATCCCTGCATCGCAGATGTCATCGAAGAGATCGTGCTCAGTCCTCAGTTCAGGAACATCCGAGGTTCAGAGCACCAAGGAGCCCAATAGCCCATTCACACTCCCCTCCCCGAAAAAACAAGACCACCTCCCAATGAAACAGTATCCCCTCTCCCGGCGAACCTTCCTCCGTGGTGTCGGCGTTTCCGTTGCCCTCCCTTGGATGGAATCTCTCCAACTCCGCGCGGCTTCCACCGCCAGGCGCGGGCAAGCCGAGCCGCCCATCCGGCTCGCAGTGACGTTCTCCGGGAACGGCTTTCACTCCAAAGAATGGTGGGCAAAAGGGGAGGGCGCTGAAATGGAACTCGGAAAGGTTCTCGAACCTCTCGCCCCCTTCCGCGAACGATTGTTGTTCATCCGCGGCCTCTACCACGAACAAGCCCGAAAAGGGAACATCCACAGCTCTCAGACCGGTAATATGCTCTCGGGCGCCCCCATCGCTTCCGGAGGCGATATCCGCTCTGGCACCAGCTTCGATCAACTCCTTGCCCAAACCTACGGACGCAACACCAAGGTGCCCAGCCTCGTGCTCGCCTGTGAACAGTCCAACCCCTCCGTCCATAAAAACTACTCCATGCTGTACAGCTCCCACATCTCTTGGAGCTCTCCGACAACCCCAACACCTTTGGAGCTTTACCCAGCGCTCGCGTTCGATCGCCTGTTCAAGGACGAAAGCTCTCCCGCGGACATCAGCGTGCTCGACGCAGTTCTTTCCGACGCGACCTCCATCCGCAAGACACTGGGCAAGAATGATCAACAAAAGCTGGATGAGTACCTTGAAAGCGTCCGCGACGTTGAGAAACGTCTCCAAAATGCGGGGAAACGCGGCGAACTCCAAGGATGGCGACCAACCCTTGAAAAACCGAACAAGCCACGCCCAGCGGACGGTATTCCGCAGGACATCGCCGAACACATGCGCCTCATGGTTGATGTCATGGTCCTTGGATTCCAAACAGATACGACGCGGATTGCGACCCTCAAACTCAACAACGATCACAGCGCGCTCCGCTTTCCCAACCTCCCCAGCGTTCAGCAAGCAGGCCACGGGATTGACTACATGATCCATCATCTCCTCTCGCACAGCGACGGAGCCGATTGGCTTAAAGTGAACCAGTTCTTCTTAGAACAAGTGGCCTACCTTGCTCAACGTCTCGACAGTATCCGAGAGGGTGACAAATCTCTCTTGGACAACACCATGATCCTGCACTGTTCCAGCATGATGGCTGGGGCAAGACATGATAACGACCAGCTACCTGTGATTGTTCTGGGAGGCGCGGGAGGTCGACTGAAAGGTGGCCGCGTGCTCGATTACAAGGACAAACCAGAGCGCCAACTCTGCCGACTGTTCCTTTCGATGATGGACAAGATGGATGTCCATCCGAACACCTTCGGAGATGCCACATCCATGCTGGAGGAAGTGTAATCAGCCAACAGGCGCTGCGCTGCGCCCACTGCATTGCTCACATCTGGCGGAAACACCCACAATCAAGACTGCCCCGCTTTCGCTGCACGCTTAAGTTCCCTCTGCTCACGCATCTCGCCCCCCATCGGTTTGACAGGATTTGGCAACGGAGCCTGCAACTCTGCACCACCTTTCTTCAATCCTGTAGGCGCCTGTTTCTTGAACGTGTAAATCCGCTTAAGAGGGCGTTCCCCGCTCTCGCGCGCCACCAAAATATCTTCATCAACGCGCTCCAAGTTGAGCGACAAAGGATCCGCATCCGCCGCCGCCTGATAACTTTCCCGCGCTGGATCAAACTCCCCCATCTGCATGAGAATGTCCCCACGCAACTTATGGAATAACGGATAAAACGGCGTGTACCCACCTCTCCCCCCTTCTCCAGCCAACGCCAAATCGATGTGATCCAACGCCTCCTTGTTCAGTCCGCGGTTGTAAAGATCGATTGCGTCCTCGTAGTTGTCTTTTCCTGTCTCCCGCAACTGCGCCAGCAACGTCTCCAGTCGCGCGATGGTATCTGTCTGCTCCACCGTTTTCGCACGCAACTTCCTCTCATCACCGCGGATGCGGATAAAAACCATTACCGCAGAGATTTGTGCAACCAACAAAAACATCGCCACCAGAATCGCCTCGCGCCGATGCCGCTGCAGGAACGCGCCCAAATGCTTCACAAAACCCGCCTGCTCCGCCTTCGTTGGAAACCCGCTCTGGTAATCCTTCACCTCTTGCTGCAGCTCACCCACTGATTCGTACCGATCCCCGCGATCCGCGCTCATCGCTTTCACCACCACCGCAGCCAACCCCTCCGGAATACGCCCGCCAGGGCAATGATCCAACTCCGGGCCATCCACCCGCATCTCACGCCGGTTGAACTCCAACGGAGACATGAAGCGGCCCGTCTGGATCGCCAATAAAACGTCCTCAACACACTCCCCCGAAAACGGCTGACGCAACGTCAAAATCTCAAAAAGGATGATTCCCAAAACGTAGATGTCCGACCACCCCCCGATCTTGTCCACCGCACCAGATGCTTGCTCCGGAGAAAGATACGGCGGCGTACCCACAACATAGCCGTCCAATGTTTCAAAACTCTTCAACTCTCCTCCCCCGGGCTTCGGCGTGCGAACACCCGCACCCACCGCCTCCGCAACCTCCTCACCCGTCAACGTGGACGCCTGATCTGCCGGCACCGGTTCCGCCGTCCGCTTCGCCAACCCCCAATCCATCAACATCACCTCCCCGAACTCCCCGATCATGACGTTGCCCGGCTTCAGGTCCCGGTGAATCACCCCCCGTGAATGCGCGTATGCGACCGCATCACAAACCTTCTGATAAATCGTCAGTAACTCCGCCAGAGTGAACCTTGCACGCATCGCTGCATCTCCCGCACGCAACCCATCAAGCACGCTGTGCAATGTCACCCCATCCACAAACTTCATCGCGTAAAACGCCTGCCCATCACCGTCCAATCCCAAGTCATACACCGGAACAATGTTCGGATGCTCAAGCTCACCCGTCAGCTGTCCTTCCGCAATGAAGCGCATCAAATTCTCGCCTGAATACGCCGCCCCGCCCTTCAACATCTTCACCGCCACATTTCTCCGAACCCGCTGATCCAACGACTTCAAAACAATCCCCATCCCCCCCTGACCCACCGTTCCAATCACTCGGTAACGCTCCCCACTCAACTCCGATTTCGCCGCCTCCAATCCCAACGTGGGATCCGACAAACTTTCGCGGATGAACCGCATTGCAGCCTCCGTTAACGATAAACAAAGCCTGGCCCCACCAATGTGCATCTCCGTGCCAGGTTGGAGCGGTGTCGCCAAATGAACCCGCTCACCCTCGATAAATACGACCCCTCCGTCCTCCAGCGGTTCCACCAACACCCGATGCCCCTTGAAGATCAACCTCGCATGCATCGGACTCATCCCCTCCGAATCCACGCGCAAATGACAACTCGGATCCGACCCAATCAAGTACTCCCCCGGCGGCACCGCATACGTCGTGACATGAACATGCCCGACAAAGACATGCACCTCCGCATGAATCGCACCCGGTGGAGCTGGCAGCTCAGAGGACATAAAACAATCAAAAGCACCTTCACAATCCCCCACGACAGCGCTTTTTGCGCTGAATGTTAGACCTCACAATCCAGGAATCGGATCCAACCCAGGAATCGCACCCACTCCTCCACCACCCTGCTGCATCGGAGCCGCTGCCGGAGCGTTCATCAAGCCCTCGGCCGCCATCCTTGTCGCATCATCCTTCGCCTTCTCCGCATCACGTTTCGCCCGCTCCTCCGCCAACCGCTCCGCTTCGATGCGCTCGTACGGCACAAAATAGGAACGCCTGTAAGCGTAAACATCCCCATAGAAATCTTGGCACCCCGTCAACCCAAGGCCCATCAACACGGAAAAACCCGTCACCACCACGGCCGTCAAAAACCGAGGAACCCGATTCGCGCAGGACTGAGAGTTCCCCCCGCCGTGCGGGTTCCGTGAGATGTATTCGTGGTTCGTCATGGCTCCGTATTCAACCCCACAAGCGTGCTCAGGTTTCACCCCCAATTCCAACCCTTATCCCGACCAACGCACTCGGCAAATCACGAGAACCACTCTGAGCACGTCCATCTAGCCCAGCCGACCCCGGGAAATGAAGGCTCTGCGTCCGCCCCCCTCCTCAACTCACCTCACTCAACCCGCCACCGCCAGCACCAGTGGCACAATCAGCGCAAAAACAAGAGCAACAAGCAGCAACTCCAGCGGTATCAAGAACAGCGCCACTGAAGCCCGCGCCCGCGAGGCGCCATGCGCCTCTGAAAGCGCCGTTACCCCCACAAATAGCATCCACATCATCCCGCCAACCCCAATCAAGGCCGCTGCAACACCCGGACTCTTCCCCAACGCCAGCGCCAACGCTGACGTCACGGACGAGATAATCCCGATCACTGTCACGGAACCGTTCAGGTAGCTGACCACACGAAACGTGGTCTCGAAAGGGTATCGTGCAATCCCGATCATGCGCAGGTTCAGATGTAATAACCCCGAAACCAAAGCCGACTGGACAGGGATCAAGACCAAGTTCACCAACAAAAACGCCGCCACCATTAGGACAATAATGCCCGGCGATGAGAGTCGTTCCGCGATAAACCGCTGGACCATGTCCACCTCGACCTGCCGCGGCAACAAATCCCTCAGGACCAACTCAAGCCCCCGATTACGGATCCCCACCCAAAGCTCCGCCGAAAAAAAGATCAGCCCAATCACTTGAGCAATCACGCTATACGTAATCGCCGCCCCGAGATTCCCTCGCCTCCGCAACGAACGAAAGCACCGTTCGGTGTCCATCATCACCTCCGCACACGTCGAACCGAGGCGTGCAAATAAGTTGAGAGACGCCGCATCCCGCTCCCAAGAGGGGCCATCCCCCTCCGCATGCATCCGTCCCTCCATGTCCACACCCTCGATCTCCACCCCGAACGGCAACGCCGGTGGCCCCACAGGAACCGAAGGTGCAATCTCAACACGCAGAGCATCCGCAACCGTCGAGTATTCCATCCAATCCACCATCCCCTTCCTCCAAACCAAGGTCTCCTCCCCAATCACACCCTCCCGGACACGATCAAGGAAGTCCTCAACGCTCACTGGCCCCTGCGGCTGTCCATCTGTCTCGTAATACCATTCCATACGGTTTTCGCCTGTCACCAAGCCTCTCAATCCTTCGCCTTTTCCCCCCACCCTCAAGCCCCATTTGTCTCAACACGGTCATCCGCACCACATCGACTCACACCCCCGACAACGCAGGCACCGCCTCCCGCAACCGCGCCTGCAGCGCCCCCGACCACTCCACCCCAAAACCCTCACCCGGCACCACCCGAACCGTCTTGCCCGCCGCATTTCGCATCCGTAACACCACCGGCCGCCGTCCCGGAAACTCCACCAACACCGCCCGCATCCGCTCAAGATCCTCCTCCGCGATGCCGCCCCCCGTCAGATCAAGTACCACGGCTTCCATCGCTCTCGGCTTCCGCACTGGTTTCACCTCCCTCGCCATCAATCGCACCACCTCGTCCCGATTCTCCACCTTCCCCGTGATCGCCAACACTTTCCCAACCTCCAGCTGTGAACTGAACTTCGTGTAGCTGTCTCCAAAAAAGCTGATCTCCATGCTCTCCGTCAAATCCTCAAACCGGATGATCGCATACGGTTTATTCGACTTCTTCGCGAACCGCTTCTCCATCGTGTTCACCCGTCCCGCAATCGTCACCACTCCCCCATTCTCCACATTCACCAAGCCCGAAATTTTCACGAACTTCTCCGACTCCAACTCTTTCCGGTACTCATCCAACGGATGCCCCGTGACATAAAAACCCAGCAACTCATTCTCGAAACCCAGCAGATCCTGCAACGACCAATCAGGCCCCACCCCACCCCCCTCACGCACCACCGGTGCCGCCGAAAAGGACTGCTCCTCCCCGAACAGCGAAGCCTGACCCGCAACCCGATCTCGCTGGATCGTTGCCGCAGCCGAAAGCGAGTCATCCAACTGCCCAAACAGATCAGATCGGCGAACCCCCGCCCAATCAAACGCCCCGCACTTAATCAGACTCTCAATCGATTTCCGATTCACCTTCTTGGAATCCAATCGCGAACAGAAATCAGCCAACCCCTTGAAGGGCCCTCCTCGCTCACGCTCCGCCACCATCACCTCCATCGCAGCCTCACCCACATTCTTGATCGCCGCCACCCCGTACCGGATCACCTCCCCCTCCTCCCGCCGCTCAGGCGCAAACTGCAACGAACTCCGATTCACGTCCGGTGCCAAAATCGGGATCCCCATCCGCTGACACTCCCCCACGAACACACTGATCTTATCGGTCTTCCCCACCTCGTTACTCATGACCGCCGCCATGAACTCCGCAGGATAGTTCGCCTTCAAAAAGGCCGTCTGATAACTCACCCACGCATAAGCCGCAGAATGCGAGCGATTAAAGCCATATCCCGCAAACTTCTCGAGCAAATCGAAGATCTCGTTCGCCTTCTTGTCATCAATCTGGTTCACCTCCCAACACCCCTTCAGGAATTTCTCCCGCTCCTTCGCCATCTTCTCCTTGTCCTTCTTCCCCATCGCACGACGCAACAAATCCGCCCCCCCAAGCGTGTATCCCGCCAACACCTGCGCCGCCTGCATCACCTGCTCCTGGTAAACAAAAATCCCATACGTCTCCGCCGCCACCTTTTCCAACAACGGATGCGGATACTTCACCTTCTTCTCCCCCTTCTTCCGCGCAATATACTCGTCAATCAGGTCCATCGGACCCGGACGGTAGAGAGCCAGAATCGCGTTGATGTCCTCAATGTCCCGAACATCAAACTTGCGGCACGTCTTCATCATCCCCTCAGATTCCAACTGAAACACCGCCACTGTTTCCCCACGATTTAACAAATCGAACGTCCGCTGATCCGTCAGCGGGATCTGGCTGATATCAAAATCAGGATCCTTCCGGTGAATCAGCGTCACCGCATCATGGATCACCGTCAGCGTCTTCAAACCAAGGAAATCCATCTTGAGCATCCCCAGGTCCGTCAACGGAGCCATCGAATACTGGCTCGTGATCGAACCGTCATTCGCACGCGTCAACGGAACGTACTCCGACAAATCGCGATCACTGATGACCACCCCCGCAGCATGGACCCCAGTCCCCCGCGTCAACCCCTCCAGCGTACACGCGTACTCCCAGAGCTGCTGCAAGTCCGGACTCCCCTCCACCATCACCCTCAGATCCGGGTTCTTGTCGATGGCACCGTCCACATGCTCCACCTGACCCGTCTCCTTGTTCTTCTTATCAAACCCCGCCAGCGTAATCCCCAACTCCGCGGGAATCAGCTTCGCCAACTTGTCCGTATCCCCCAAACTCAACCCCATCACACGGCCAACATCCCTCACCACCGATTTCGCGCCCAACGTGCCAAACGTCACAATCTGAGAAACCGCGCGCTCCCCGTACTTCTGACGCACATAATCGATGACCTCGCCTCGCCGGTTCTGGCAAAAATCCACGTCAATATCCGGAGGACTCACCCGTTCCGGATTCAAAAACCGCTCGAACAACAGCTTGAACTTCAACGGGTCGATGTCCGTGATGCCCATCAAATACGCCACCATCGATCCCGCCGCCGAGCCGCGTCCCGGCCCAACCGGAATCCCCTGCGACTTCGCCCAG
>JACCEB010120049.1_pt1 | contig 10790 bp, 8 predicted proteins | sample 7454761 | NCBI WGS metagenome assembly JACCEB01 (sample SAMN15323454, study PRJNA562643) | freshwater metagenome | isolation source: river surface water | place: USA:Blue River Watershed | collected 2017-08-18 | reverse complement strand
TGGCCGTAGTGACGGGTAGTAATGGCAAGACCACAGTCAAAGGCATGATTCAAAGTATCTTTAATGAGGCTGTGGGTGAGTCCCATGCATTGGCCACCCAAGGAAATTTCAACAATGACATTGGTTTACCTTTGACATTGTTACGTCTTCAATTGCAGCATCAATTGGCCGTCATTGAATTAGGCATGAATCATCCTGGTGAAACAGCTCAATTGGCAAAAATTGCGGATGCCAATATTGCACTCATCAACAATGCGCAACGCGAGCATCAAGAATTCATGGCAACGGTTGAAGCTGTTGCCAAAGAGCATGGTCTTGCAATTGAAGCTTTACCCATTGATGGCGTGGCGGTTTTCCCAGCTGATTCTGAGTACGCGGAATATTGGAAACAAATTGCTGGAACTCGCAAAGTGATTGATTTTGCATTCAATCAGACGGCATCGGTTCAGGGCCGCTGGTTGGATGTCTCTAAGAATCAATTTGAAGTGACAACCTCGCAGGGCTCTATTCAGGTGCGCTTGAATATCTTGGGTGAGCACAATGCCCAAAATGCACTTGCAGCAGCAGCAGTTGCAGTGGCTGCTGGAATTTCTTTAGAGGCGATTCAAAAAGGTTTGGAAGCATTCAAACCCGTGAGCGGTCGCATGCAACATCATCAACTGAATTCACTCACTACTTTGATTGACGATAGCTATAACGCCAATCCTGACTCAGTAAGAGCTGCAGTGGATGTTTTATCCAAGCAAGCCAAGCCGACTTGGCTTGTTCTTGGAGATATGGGTGAAGTCGGTGAGCAAGGCCCTGAATTTCATCGTGAAGTTGGAAGTTATGCCGGCGAAAAAGGAATTCGTCAGTTATTTGCTACAGGCGAGCTTTCTAAAGAAGCCGTGCGTGCCTATATCCAACATCCCAACTCAAAGGGTTCAGCGCAACATTTTGATGACATGAATGATTTGTGTGCAGAGCTAAAAAAATCGCTAAAAGCGAGACCGATCAATGAGGAGGCTTTGATTCTTGTGAAGGGGTCTCGATTTATGCGTATGGAAAGAGTGGTTCAAGCTCTTGCAGAGGAGATTCACTGATGTTGTTATGGTTAGCCCAATTACTTCAAGATGACTACAGCTTTTTGCGGGTGATTAACTACATCACTTTCAGAGCGGTGATGGCCACTTTAACAGCCGGATTAATTGGCTTATTTTTTGGTCCATGGGTCATTCGTCGTTTGACTGCGATGAAAGTGGGTCAAGCCGTTCGTACCGATGGGCCTCAAACTCATCTGGTGAAAACTGGCACGCCCACCATGGGTGGCGTACTAATTTTGATTGGCATTGCCATTTCAACTTTGTTGTGGGCTGATTTGGCCAATCGATTCATTTGGATTGTGTTGATTGTCACTTTGGGTTTTGGTGCCGTGGGTTGGGTGGATGACTATCGCAAAGTGGTTTACAGAGACCCTAAAGGCATGTCTTCCAAAGAAAAGTATTTTTGGCAGTCTTTGATTGGGTTGTTTGCTGCGGTGTATTTGGCCTTCTCAGTCTCTGAGGTGAATAACTTAAAAGTTTTGGAACTTTTCCTAAATTGGGTGAAGAGTGGTTTTTCAATTGATTTGCCAGCGAAATCCAATTTATACGTGCCATTCTTCAAAGAAGTGAGCTACCCCTTGGGTGTGCTGGGCTTCATTGTTTTGACCTATTTAGTCATCGTGGGAAGCTCAAATGCTGTGAATTTGACCGATGGTTTGGATGGCTTAGTGATCATGCCTGTGATTTTGGTTGGAGCTGCATTGGGTGTGTTTGCTTATGTCATGGGTAATGCCATTTACACCAAATACCTTTTATTCCCATTCATTCCTGGTGCGGGTGAATTGATGATTTTTTGTGGTGCCATGAGTGGAGCTGGTTTGGCCTTCTTGTGGTTCAACACTCATCCTGCACAAGTATTCATGGGTGACGTGGGTGCACTCGCGCTAGGTGGTGCATTGGGTACGGTCGCAGTGATTGTTCGCCAAGAAATTGTTTTATTTGTGATGGGCGGCATCTTTGTGGCTGAAACAGTTTCTGTGATGTTGCAAGTGGCTTGGTTCAAATTCACCAAGAAAGTCTATGGAGAAGGGCGTCGAATTTTCAAAATGGCACCTTTGCATCATCACTTTGAATTGAGTGGTTGGAAAGAAACACAAGTAGTGGTGCGTTTTTGGATCATCACTATTTTGTTGGTGTTGATTGGTTTATCTAGTTTGAAGTTGCGATAGGACACATGGCGATTCAGTTACAACATCCTTTTGGTAATCAGTACGCTCAAAAAGTGAGTGTGCTGGTACTTGGCTTGGGAGAGTCAGGTGCTGCCATGGCGAGATGGTGTGTCAGTCAGGGTGCTCATGTTGTCGTTGCTGACACTCGCGCGGACAATCAGCTCTCAGACACAGCGCAACAATACAAACAACAAATTCAATCTCTTGGTGTAAAAAATATTCATCAGGGTGCTGTGACATCTGATTTATTGAACAACATTGATTTGATTGCTATCAGCCCTGGTTTATCTCCGATTCAGGAACCGATTCAATCATTTTTGTCACTTGCCAATGAACGCAACATTCCAGTTTGGAGTGAGATTGAGTTCTTTGCACAAGCCATTCAAGCTCTTAAAAATGAGCAGCAGTATGCAGGTAAAGTCATTGCGATTACTGGCACCAATGGCAAAACCACCACAACTGCATTAACAGGACTGCTCTGTGAGCGTGCCGGTTTAAAAGTCGCTGTGGCTGGCAATATCAGCCCTGCTGCTTTGGATAAATTGCTGGACATTGAAGAGTTGCCCGATGTGTGGGTTTTGGAACTATCTAGTTTCCAACTGCAGCATACCTTTAGCCTTCATGCCGATGCAGCAACAGTCTTGAACATCACTGAAGATCATTTGGATTGGCATGGTGATATGCAGCAATACGTCGCCGCTAAAGCCAGAATTTTTGGTGAAAACACCATCGCAGTATTGAATCGTGATGATGCAAATGTGATTGAATTAGCCAGTGACATGAAAGATCAACGCGTGATCACATTTGGCGTCAATGCTCCAGATGAAGAAGATGCATTTGGTATTTTCCATGACACTGCGGCCGGTGGTATTGATTGGCTTGTGTGGGCTGAGCCTGATTTTGAAGCTTTAGAACTGAAGGCAAAGCGTCGTCGCAAAAAATCAAAAGATATCGATGAGTCTGAGCCTGTAAGACTGAAGCGCTTAATGCCTGCAGATGCTTTGCGTATCAAAGGCCGTCATAACGCCAGCAACGCCTTAGCTGCATTGGCCATGACCACCGCGATTGGAGTACCAATGAGTCCATTGCTGCATGGACTTCGTGAGTACAAAGGTGAGCCTCACCGCGTTCAAACCGTGTCAATTGTGGATGGGGTTGAATACATCGACGATAGCAAAGGCACCAACGTAGGAGCTACTCTGGCAGCCCTAAAAGGCTTGGGTGAAGAATCTGCGCGCGCTCGAATTATTTTGATTGCTGGGGGCGTTGGTAAAGGTCAGGATTTTTCACCATTAAGTGATGCAGTGTCTCGTCATGCCAAGGCTGTTATTTTGATTGGACGCGATGCGCCGCTCATCAAAACCGCTTTGCATAGCAGCGCTGTTCAAATGAAAGAGGCCTCAACCCTTGAAGAGGCTGTTCAACAAGCCAGTGCAATGGCTACTTCAGGTGATTTGGTCTTGTTGTCACCCGCTTGCGCAAGTTTTGACATGTTTAAAGATTACGGGCATCGCGCACAAGTATTTATTGATGCTGTGAATGAGTTGGCTTCCATGAACGGGCAGGTGAGCGCATGATTCAATTGTTCAAACGTTTCAGTGTCAATGGCATCAGTGGTGTCAAAGGTGGCATCAAAGAGGGATTTGAAGATTTCCGATTGGGTCTGCGTGATGCCACGACAGTGGTTCGTCCTACTCGTTCACGCATGATGGAGTATGACCAACCATTGTTATGGGCTGTGTTGATTTTGGTGACTTTAGGTTTGGTCATGGTGTATTCAGCTTCTGTTGCACTTCCTGATGGACCTAAATATGCCAAATACAGTAGCAGTCATTTCTTGGTGCGTCATGCCATTTCAATTGGTATTGCTTTTGCGATTGGCATCATGGCTTTCAAAGTGCCATTAAAAGTGTGGGAGCGATTGGCCCCGGCCATTTTTGCATTGGCCTTCATCCTGCTGATTTTTGTGCTTATTCCTGGAGTGGGTAAAGGCGTGAATGGTGCGCGTCGCTGGATTCCCTTGGGAATCACCAACTTCCAGCCATCTGAACTGATGAAGTTGGCAGTGGTCTTATTTGCTGCTTGGTATACCGTCCAGCGTCAAGATTATTTGCATCATTTGGTCAAAGGTCTTGCACCCATGGGTGCAGCGGTGATCGCTGTCGGTGTTTTGCTCTTGTGGCAGCCAGATATGGGTGCATTTATGGTCATTGCAGTGATTGCAATGGGACTTCTCTTTTTGGGCGGTATCAATGCCAAATTATTTGGAGCGTTGACAGCTCTAGCGATTGGTAGCTTTATTTCAATCATTGCTTTTTCAGAATTTAGACGTCAACGAATCTTTGCTTATTTGGATCCGTGGAATGAAGAATTTGCGGCTGGTAAAGCCTATCAATTGACTCATTCATTGATGGCCTTTGGGCGTGGTGAATGGTTGGGTGTTGGCTTGGGGGGCAGTGTTGAAAAATTACATTACTTACCTGAAGCGCATACCGACTTTATCTTGGCTGTGATTGGCGAAGAACTCGGATTTGTTGGTGTAACGGTCGTGATTGCAATTTTCTATTGGTTCGTGCGCCGCGCATTCTTAATTGGACGGACTTCTTTGCAGTTAGATCGAAGCTTTGCTGGCTTAGTGGCCAAAGGCATTGCTATTTGGATTGGCTGGCAAGCATTTATCAATATGGGTGTGAACCTAGGCTTGTTACCGACCAAAGGATTGACTTTGCCATTTGTGAGTTTTGGTGGTTCAGGTTTGATGATGAATGCAGTGGCTGTGGCCATTTTGCTGAAAATTGATTATGAAAACCGAGTCTTGATGCGAGGCGGAAAGTTATGAGCGTCATGCATTCATCCCAAACTCACGCCCCAAGCCTTTTAGTCATGGCTGGTGGTACAGGCGGGCATATTTTCCCGGGTTTGGCTGTTGCTGAATATTTACGTGAGCAAGGTTGGAGCGTTTCTTGGTTGGGTAATGCCCAAGGCATGGAGCATCGCTTGGTACCACCCAAAGGTTTTAAGTTTGAATCAATTCAATTTGGTGGTTTGCGTGGTAAAGGATTGAAAACTTTATTGCTCTTGCCTTTGAATTTACTGCGTGCATTTTGGCAAAGTATTCAAGTATTGCGTCGCGTAAAACCTGATGTTGTTTTGGGTATGGGTGGTTATGTCACTTTTCCGGCAGGCATGATGAGCGCTCTATTGGGTAAGCCTTTGGTATTGCATGAGCAAAATTCAATTGCAGGCTTAGCCAATAAAGTATTGGCTAAGGTGGCGGACAAAACCTTGTGCGCATTTCCCAATACATTGCCAGGCGCTATCTGGGTAGGTAATCCTTTGAGAGCTGGGATTGATCAAGTAGCCAGTCCCGAAGTTCGTTATGGCGCTAGAACAGGTCGACTCAACCTATTGGTTGTGGGAGGAAGTTTGGGTGCTGCGGCTCTTAATGAAACCGTGCCTCAAGCCATTGCAAAAATACCAAAAGAACTTCGACCTGCAGTCATACATCAAGCGGGTGAAAAGCATGTTGAAAAATTGCAAGCTCATTATGCTCAATTGGAGGTAGAGGCCAAGGTTTTGCCATTCATAGACGATATGGTGGCAGCGTATGCGCAGGCTGATTTGGTGATTTGTCGGGCAGGTGCCATGACAGTCGCAGAACTATCTGCTGTTGGAGTGGCGTCTTATTTGGTGCCATTTCCATTTGCTGTGGATGATCATCAAACAGCCAATGCTCAGTTTCTATCCAACGTAGGTGCAGCTGTGTTGATGCCGCAAAGTCAAATGACTGCAGATGGCTTGGCTCAATACTTGCAAACTGTTCAACGTTCTGAATTATTAAAAATGGCTCTGCAGGCTCTCAGTCAGGCCAAGCCTCTGGCGACTCGAGATGTCGCCGCTGTGTGCCAACAGTTATCCAAAAAGGTTGCCCACTCATGAAACACATTCTTCACCAAATTCATTTTGTAGGCATTGGCGGTGCTGGCATGAGTGGTATCGCTGAGGTGTTGTTGAATCTGGGTTATCAGGTCAGTGGTTCTGACATTGCGGAAAGTGCTACTACCAAACGTTTGCGTGAGTGTGGCGCAGAAATACAGATTGGGCATCACGCAAACAATGTGGGGAGTGCTGAGGCCGTTGTGATTTCAACCGCTGTGACCGGTGACAACCCAGAGGTATTGGCAGCGCGTGCTGCGCGTATTCCCATCGTACCTCGTGCAGTGATGTTGGGTGAGCTCATGCGCCTCAAGCAGGGCATTGCGATCGCAGGAACTCATGGCAAGACCACTACCACCAGTTTGTTGGCTTCAGTCTTAGCAGAAGGCGGATTGGATCCTACTTTTGTGATTGGTGGCAAATTAAATTCTGCTGGTGCCAATGCACGTTTGGGAACCGGTGATTTCATTGTGGCTGAGGCCGATGAATCAGATGCTTCATTCCTCAATTTATTGCCGGTGATTGAGGTGATCACCAACATTGATGCTGACCACATGGACACGTATCAACATGACATGGCCAAGCTCAAGCAAGCATTTGTGCAGTTTACGCAACGCATGCCATTTTATGGGGTCGCTGTGTTGTGTGTGGATGATCAAAATGTGCGAGATATTCTGCCATTTGTTTCACAACCCATTTTGCGCTACGGTTTATCAGAAGATGCTGATGTCAGAGCCATTGATGTCAGAGCTGATGGTGCACAAATGCACTTTGTGGCTGAACGTCATACCGTCAGACGTCATGGTGATAAACCAGGCCCTCTTCAAGTGACCTTGAACTTGCCTGGCTTACACAATGTTCGCAATGCTTTGGCTGCGATTGCAATTGCAACTGAGTTGGGTGTGTCAGATGCTGCGATTGCTAAAGCCCTCAAAGAATTCCGAGGAGTGGGTCGACGTTTCCAAAAATATGGCGAAATGAAGTTGCCTCAAGGTGGATCTTGCACGGTGATTGATGATTATGGTCATCATCCTGTCGAAATGGCAGCCACATTGGCTGCAACCAGAGGGGCATTCCCTGGCCGTCGTTTGTTGTTGGCATTCCAGCCACATCGATTCACACGCACACGCGATTGCTTTGGTGATTTTGTCAAAGTTCTTCAAGGCGTAGATGCTTTGGCATTGACAGAAGTTTATCCAGCGGGTGAAGCAAAAATTCCAGGGGCTGATGGTGAAAGTCTTATCAAAGCTCTGGCTAAGGCCAAAGACAAAGATCGTCTTTTGGATAGTACTGCCACCCAGTTTGTAAAAAATATTGCTGACTTACCAGGATTGGTCACGAGCATGGCGCGTGATGGTGATGTGATCATCACGATGGGGGCTGGATCAATTGCAGCTGTTCCAGGTCAGTTGACTGGAGGGGCTCATGGTTAAGAACATTCAATCTTGGGCAGATCAAGTCCAACAAGATTTAGCCAAAGTCGATGTGGCAAAGCTAGGCAAGGTTGGTGTTTTGTTAGGCGGCAAATCAGGTGAGCGAGAAATTTCTTTGATGTCTGGTCAAGGAGTTCTTGAAGCCTTGCGTTCTAAACAAGTGAATGCGCATCCATTTGACCCTGCCAAACAAACCATGGCTGAATTAGTGGCTCAACAATTTGATCGAGTATTTATCGCCTTGCATGGTCGTTTTGGTGAAGATGGCACGATGCAGGGATTGTTGGAACAAATGAACTTGCCTTATACAGGCAGTGGTGTTTTAGCTTCTGCATTGGCCATTGATAAACAGGCTACCAAGCGTTTGTGGTCAAGCTTCAATTTGGCAACACCAAAATTTTCAATGCTTCATGCGCAGAGCGATTGGAATCAGATTGTCAAAGAGCTTGGTTTGCCCATCATTGTTAAGCCAGCTCGTGAGGGTTCTTCTTTGGGTTTAAGCAAAGTTACAAAAGCAGATGATTTACAGAAAGCTTATGAGTTAGCAGCCAAACTAGATCGTGATGTGATGGCTGAACAATGCATCATCGGTGAAGAGCTCACTTGCCCGATTGTGGGGGATGGTGAATATGCACAAGCTTTGCCAGTGATACGGATTGTGGCGCCTGACTCTAATTATGACTATCACAACAAGTATTTCTCTGATGACACAAGGTATTTGTGCCCGACGGGTTTAGATATTTCAGTTGAAGAAAAAGTTCAAGCTTTGGCATTGAGTGCCTATAAGGCTCTTGGTTGTAAAGGTTGGGGGCGAGCCGACGTCATGATTGATAAGGCTTCAGGACAACCTTATTTGCTTGAAATGAATACGGCTCCTGGTATGACAGGACATTCATTGGTACCCATGGCTGCTAAAGCGGCTGGAGTTGATTACGCAGATTTGGTTTTGTGGTTGTTAAGTCAAGCGAGTGTGAATAAATGAAATTCTTGCGCGCCTTACTGTCTTTAATGGCTTCAATGTCGGCCACAGTTTTTGGCCCAATTTGGAATCATGCCAAGACGATGCGCGCATTATCAAATTTACTGTTCTTAGTAGCCATTTTGATTGCCTGTGCATGGACTTTATTTTGGGTCAGTCAAAAACCTGTGTTCACACTCAATCATTTAACGGTGGAGTCCTTAGATGGCCGTGAGCTCAAACATGTCAACTTACCAACAATTAAAGCCAGAGCCCTTGATCAAGTGAAGGGAAATTTTTTCACCATTCGTTTGGATCAGGCCAGACAGGCATTTGAGACCATGCCTTGGGTTCGTAAAGCCAGCGTTCGTCGTGAATGGCCTAACGGCATTGTGGTGGCGATTGAAGAACATCAGGCGCTGGGCGTTTGGGTTGGTAGTGATACACCCAAGTTAATGAATACCTATGGTGAAGTTTTTGTGGCCAATATGGCTGAGGCAGAAGACAGTGCTTCTTTATTACGTTTCAGTGGCCCTGAGGGTAGCAATAAAGAGGTCTTTAGAAAGTTACAGCAACTCAATCATTGGTTTGAGCCTTGGCAAGCCACTGTTCAAAATTTGGATTTGTCTTCACGTTATGCCTGGCGAGTCAAATTAAGTAACGGTTTGAATATTGAATTGGGCAGAGAGTTAGATGAGAGAGATGCTAAGCAAATTCAGTTAAGCGTTGAGCGCTTATTAAAAAGTTGGCCTCAGGTTCAAGAGAAATGGGGGCAGCGAGTTGATTCAATTGATCTTCGTTATGCCAATGGCTATGCCATCAATATAGGAAAAAAATTGTGAGCGTGATTAGTAAAGACACCAAAGATTTAATTGTTGGTTTGGATATTGGAACTTCCAAGGTGGTGGCCTTGGTTGCTGAGCTAAATCCAGATGGTCAATTCAACGTGGTGGGTCTTGGTCAAGTCAGTTCTAAAGGTTTGAAAAAAGGGGTGGTTGTCAATATTGAAGCGACTGTTCAGTCGATTCAAAAAGCTCTTGAAGAAGCTGAAGTCATGGCTGATCGTCGCATTGCCCAAGTATTTACTGGCATTGCAGGTAACCACATTCATAGCTTTAATTCAACGGGCATGGTGGCCATTCGTGACAAAGAAGTTTCTGCGGGTGATGTTGAACGAGTGATTGAAACTGCCAAAGCCATCAACATTCCAACAGACCAGCAAATTCTTCATATCTTGACCCAAGAATTCATTATTGATGGTCAAGAGGATGTGCGCGAACCCATTGGCATGAGCGGCATTCGTTTGGAAGTCAAAGTGCATATTGTGACTGGAGCTGTCAGTGCCGCTCAAAATATTGTCAAGTGTGTGCGCCGTTGTGGTTTAGAAGTGAATGACTTGATTTTGCAACCTTTGGCTTCAAGTGTGGCTGTTCTGACTGAAGATGAAAAAGAGTTGGGAGTGGTGTTAGTCGATATTGGTGGCGGTACCACTGATATTGCCATCTTTAGCCAAGGGGCCATTCGTCACACCGCTGTGATTCCAATTGCAGGCGATCAAATTACCAATGACATTGCCATGGCGCTACGTACGCCAACCATTGAAGCGGAAGACTTGAAGATTCATTTTGGCATTGCACGTCAAAGTATGGCCAACCCCAATGAAACCATTGAAGTTCCAGGTGTGGGAGAGCGTGAGGCTCGATCAATGTCACGTCAAGCCTTGGCAGCCGTGATTGAGCCGCGAGTTGAAGAGTTATTGAGTTTGGTGCGTCAAGTGGTGCGTGATTCAGGCATGGAGAACTTGGTGTCTTCAGGCGTTGTATTAACAGGCGGCACTTCTTTGATGCCAGGTGTGGTGGAGTTGGCAGAAGAAGTTTTTGCTAAACCCGCACGTGTCGGTGTTCCTGAATACAAAGGTCATTTGAGTGAGATTTTAAGAAGCCCACGTTACTCAACGGGTCTCGGTTTATTGATGGAAGGGCGCGTGCAATTGGTTCGTGGTCGTCGCATTGCTCAGTCCGGTACTGTGCAAAACATCATGGCTCGCATGCGTGAATGGTTTATGGGGAATTTTTAGTATTTAAAAAAGTTTTGAAGTTTTATTTTGTCGTCGTCAACCGTAGTTAAAAGGAGGTAGTATGGAATTTGAAATGTTAGATACAGAACCGGCGGGTAAGACCATTATTAAAGTGGTCGGCGTGGGCGGTGCAGG
>JACCEB010184085.1_pt1 | contig 10791 bp, 7 predicted proteins | sample 7454761 | NCBI WGS metagenome assembly JACCEB01 (sample SAMN15323454, study PRJNA562643) | freshwater metagenome | isolation source: river surface water | place: USA:Blue River Watershed | collected 2017-08-18 | reverse complement strand
TTCCAATACGATATTTTCAGGATCCTTTTGAATTAAATCGAGTAATCGCCTCTTTTTTGTTTGGCCATAACTGCCCGAAATGGGATTGAAAATAAAGTAATTCATCTGCTACAAAGGTATCTGATTACTGCTTTATATTTTAGCGGAGCTAAAAAAACTATTGCCCTAAGTTTATATTTTAAGCTAACTTAACTTTGCAGACCAATCAACTATCATGGTTTTTGTTTGGGCTAAATAAATTGCTTGTGTCATTTAAAAATTTTATTCATTTTTTCTTAAGCCTAATAATCATTTGGTTATTTGTATTTTTTATTGATCGTTTGATTACACTTGGTTATTTTTTTGATAAGATACCAACACCCTCACTTAGTGGAATCTTGGAATTGTTCTTGCATGCTTTTCGCCTTGATTTATCAACTGCTTCCTACCTGATTGCTCTTCCGCTTGTATTATTAACAATATTGTCCATTTTAAATAAACAGAATCATTTACATAGATTTTTACAATTTTATCAGCCGGTTTTTATTTTTTTATTTTTCCTTGTGGGTTGGTCAAATTTGAATTTATACAGGGAGTGGGGAGTGAAGTTGAATTATAAAGCCCTCATGATTTTTGTTCAATTTCCATACGAAGTAGCTATATCTGGAATCACATCAAGCCTTTTGCTTCCATCACTGTTGTATATAGTTGCTTTAATTGTTGTTATCAAATTCAATAATATAATTCTAAGTAAAATAAGGTATGATCGCTACGATGGCGGTATTGCAGTAAAATCAGTAATTGCTGTATTCATGTTGGGGATAAACTTTTTGTGTATTAGAGGTGGCTGGCAATTGACTCCCATTAATTTGAGTATGGCACAGTATTCAAATATGCCTATCTATAATCATCTTTCCTCGAATACGCTTTGGGGGTTTGGGCAAAACGCTTTATTTGAAGTACAGCCTGCAAAATCGGCTTATAATTATTTCTCCAAAGCACAAGTAGATTCAATACTGGATCAACCTAATGTAGTAGATTCATCAATTAAAATTTTAAAACCAAGCATACAGAATCCTAATGTTGTTTTAATCATATTAGAGAGTTTTACTGCTGATGTAGTTGAAAGTTTGGGAGGGGAAAAAGGGATAACTCCAAATATTGAAAATATTATTAAGAGTGGCATCTTGTTTACTAATGTTTATGCTTCTGGAGAGCGGACAGATAAGGGTGTGGTAGCTATACTAAGTTCTTTTCCTGCTCAAGCAACAAAAAGTATTATCAAGGAAAATGAAAAGCAGGGCAAGCTTCCTTCTTTATCGCAGCAGTTCAAGCAACACAATTATAAAACATCATTTTATTACGGAGGGGAGAGTGAGTTTTTTGGTTTGAAGTCCTTTCTTTTAGCACATAGCTATGATCAAATAGTCGATAAGAACAATTTTCAGCAGAAAGACTTCAATTCCAAATGGGGTGCTCATGATGGTGTTCTGCTCAAAAAGCATATCGAGGATATGAACCAGAGTAAAACACCCTTTTTCTCAACGGTGCTTACACTCTCTAATCATGAGCCTTTTGAAATACCTATCGCTCCAAAGTATAAAGGAAGCAGCATGTCTGATAAATTTAGGAATACGGCTTATTATACTGATTTATCAATAGGAGAGTATTTTAAAAAAGCAAAGCAACAGGAATGGTTTTCCAATACATTGTTTATCCTAGTTGCTGATCATGGACATCGTTTGCCAAGAAATGAATTTGAAATTTGGGATCCAAGGAGATATCGAATTCCTATGATTTTATATGGTGATGTTTTGCAAGATGAATACAGAGGATATAAAGTAGATACTTATGGGAGTCAGACCGATTTATCCAGTACTTTATATGCCCAATTAAACTTCAACTTCGAGAAATCAATCTGGAGTAAAAATTTGTTGCGACTTAATGGTAGAGATGGATATGCTTTTTTCAATTGGGACAATGGCTTTGGACTGATAGGCAGTAACTTTTCCTTGAGCTATAGTGAAGATGCAAAAAAATTGATCAGGTTTGATGCATCAAAGTCTGATATTGATAAAGAATCTAAATTGGCTTTTGCCAAAGCCTATATGCAAAAAGTGTTTAGCGACTATTTGAGTTATTGACCATCATTTGGTTATCAATCAATCTGTTGTGGTACTGTTGTATAAATGCTTTCATTATATTATTCATGCTATCACTTTTCTCTTTCATCTTATCTAGAAGATTGATTTTTAAAAGTGGGTCATTTACATAATTGTATAGCGCTGCAGGATCATTTCCTTTCAATTGGAATAGGTATTGGTCTTTGAAGAGTTCGAAACCGTTATAGTAATTGAAAGCAATGTTCTCTTCGCTATTGTTCAAAACATTTCTACCAAATGCTAAATAGGGTTTGTTGTAATGCAAATAGGATAAAACGGTTGGCATGATATCTGTTTGCTGAACAATCTTGTTATCTGCTACGTGTAGTGACGAATCTCCGGGGTGGTAAAATAAAATAGGGACTGACATATTACCCCATGCCGTATTGTACTCTGGTTGATAAGATATGCTGGCATGATCGCCAGTTATCACAAATAAAGTCCTTTTGAACCAACTCATTTTTTTAGCCTTCTCAAAAAATTTTCTAAGCGACATATCTGTGTAACCAATGACTTCCCTCAGTGGATGGTCGCCTTTGGGAAACTTGTTCTTATATGCAGATGGTAGTTTAAATGGTTCGTGAGAGGAGACACTGAAAACTGTACTCATGAATGGCTCTTTAAAGCTATTCATTGTGTTGGCGGTATATTCAAAGAAGGGTTCATCCCATATACCCCAGGTGCCATCAAAATCCTCATCATGTCCGTATTCATCTTTTCCATAATAATGATCGATGCCTATAAGATTGGCCAAAGCCTTTAAGCCCATAGATCCATTGGGGGCACCATGGAAGAATGCATTATAATAACCCTTGTCTTTTAGAATTGCAGGTAAGCTGTAGGTTTTATTGGAGACATACGGAGTTAGAATAAATGGTATTTCTCCAGAAGGAATTCCCATTAATATTGATGGAACTGCATCAATCGATTTTCTACCATTCGCAAATGAGTTATACGAAACTCTTCCTTCGCTTAACAAAGAGTCTAGAAAAGGAGTGTAGCCTTTGTATTTTCCATTTTCTAGATTTTTATTGTAAAAGCCAATCGATTCTTTTCCAAAACTTTCTAAAATAATTACAACAACATTATCATATTTAAAATCTTTATTGTCTGATACCTCATGTATAGGGCTATAATATTTTACAAGCTCAGTTTCATTAAAAAAACTATCTTTTTTATAAAACTGTTGTTGTATTGTTCGAATCATACAAAATGGCGTATTCAATACAAGCGGGATCAAAGATGGGTTTTTCACGTACTCACCTGCATTGCTCATGGTGATTGGTCTTGTAGAGTATTTTAAGTCGCCTCTAACTCCTCCAATAAATACAACTGGTATAAAGAAAAATAGGCCAATACTTAATCCATGGTAATAGAGATTTTGCTGTGGCTTTATGATTCTTGATTGTATTTTATTGTAGGTGAAAATCAATACAAATAACAATAATACAAATAGTGGGAAAATATACCAGTACTCCATTGCAGTATAGAGTATCATTTTTGAGCGATTGGACTCATTAGAAAATTCTCTAAATATCATCCATGTAGATCGTCTAAGTGTATACTTGAAATAGATCATATCAAATACGCTAAAGGCAATCATTAGAGTATTGCAGATGATATAAACGTATTTTGTCAGTTTAAGGTAAGTTGGATGAAATCGTATAGGGAATGGAACAATTTTTAAGAGGACAAAAAGTGTATTGGTATAAAAAACAGCTGCTATATCAAATTTGATTCCCCCTTTAAGGATGTTTACCCAATTGCTGGTTTCTAATTCTGGGAAATAGCTTGAATTGATTAAAAAGAAAAAGAATCTGGTGGTAAACAATAAAATAAACGAAACACCAAGTGAAAGCGCCAAGGATACATATATGCTATTCCCAAATCTTTTCATTCTTTACTTAAACGGGCAAAAATTACAGTTTTTTGGCGAAAATAGGGATTAGGAATTATTGTTATTATTTTTTTAAAGATTGAGGCTATTCAATAGTTAGTAAACATTGTATTAATCAATTCCGTTGATATTTTTAAATGTTCATTTTGATCAAAAAATTAGCTCTAATTTGCCATGTTGTTTTAGTGCAGAATTAAATTAAAAACGATGATTGAAATTGCTAAAAAACTCTCTGCTACATCACGTATCTCGTCTATTGACTTTGCTAATCCAGAGTTCGGCAAGGATTGTTCAGATCATATGTTTAATGCTGTGTATCGAAACGGAGAATGGACTAATCCTGAGATAGTTCCATTTGGAGACATCACCTTCTCGCCAGCAATGTTGGCCTTGCATTATGGGCAGTCGGTTTTCGAAGGCATGAAAGCTTTTCGCATGCATGATGGTCGAATTTCTATTTTCAGACCACACAGTAATCTTGAAAGGTTCAATCGCTCTTTAGATCGCATGTGTATGCCGACAATTCCAGAAGACTTGTTTTTTGCTGCCCTGATTGAATTGTTGAAAGTTGATCAGGATTGGGTTCCCTCTGCACCAGGCACATCACTCTATATAAGACCTTTTTGTTTTGCATCAGAGCCAAGGTTGAAAATCAAAATAGCGGATCAATACCAGTTTATGATATTGATGAGTCCAGCTGGTAAATATTTTGGAAATCCATACCGACTAAAAGTTGAAACAGAGTATACCCGTACAGCGGAGGGTGGCACAGGCTACGCTAAGTGTGCAGGAAATTATGGCAGTAGTTTTTATCCTGTTAAAAAGGCTCTTGAAGAAGGATTTGATCAAGTGCTTTGGACGGACGCAAAGGAGCATCGTTATATCGACGAAGCTGGTATGATGAATATTATGTTCATGGTTGATGGAAAACTTATCACACCTGCTTTAAATTCTGCAATTCTTGAGGGAATCACGAGAGATTCAGTATTAACAATTGCACGTGATAAAGGAATTGAGGTGGAAGAGAGGAGAATTGCTGTGGATGAACTTGAAATTTATCTTCGTGAAGGTAGAGTAACTGAGGTCTTTGGCACAGGCACAGCAGCAGTTGTGGCTCCTGTTAAACTTATCCGAATTGGGAAAGTTGACTACGAAATACCAGTACCTGATGAAAATTCTTTTCAAAATAAAGCCTATTCGATATTGAATGATATAAGATTAGGACTTGCACCGGATACCCATGGTTGGAATTTTATCATTTAAATAAAATTGCAATGAAAGCTTTTCAGGATTTCAATAACGAACAAGTTAAGCGACTACCTGAACATCTTAGAAAATACATCGTTGATCAGGAGTATGAACACTATACGCCAGTCGATCATGCACTCTGGCGTTATGTAATGCGTCAGAATTATAGCTTCCTAAAAGATGCTGCTTATTATCCATATATACCGGGTTTAAAAAAAGCGGGTCTCACCATTGAAAAAATACCATCACTACAAGAAATCAATGATGCGCTTGCAGAAATTGGATGGGGCGCAGTAACAGTTGATGGATTTATTCCGCCTGCGGCTTTCATGGAATATCAAGCTTGGCGTGTACTTGTAGTTGCAGCCGATATTCGTACACTCGATCATATTGAATATACACCTGCACCAGATATTATTCATGAATCAGCTGGGCATGCTCCTATTATTAGTGATGTACATTACAATGGCTTTTTAAGTCACCTTGGTGCTGTTGGTGCAAAAGCAATGTTTTCCAAACAAGATCATGAATTATACGAAGCCATTCGTGCGTTATCAATTTTAAAAGAAACACATGGTGTTGACCCTGCAAAGGTGAAGGCAGCTGAAGAATTATTATTTCATTGTCAGCAAAACATGGGTGAACCATCTGAAATGGCTTTGTTGAGCAGGTTGCAATGGTGGACGGTTGAGTATGGTCTTATTGGCTCATTGGAAAATCCTAAAATTTATGGTGCTGGATTGCTTTCATCCATTGGTGAAAGTTCATCTTGCATGCGACCTGAGGTAAAGAAAATTCCTTACACCATTGATGCGGTTAATTATGCCTATGATATCACCAAACCTCAGCCTCAATTGTTTGTAACGCCTACTTTCGAAAACTTACTTGATGTATTGCATCAATTTGAATCGGGAATGGCAATGTCAGTTGGTGGGGCAAGTGGCTTGAAAAAGGCAATTGCTTCTGAACAGATTTGCACAGTTTTACTAGATAATCATTTACAAATAAGTGGATTGTTCAAATCACTTATTGAAGATGAGGAGTTGGGGGTTTGTTGGGTGACATCCTCTGGATCTTCAGCCTTATGTAGAAATGATAAAGCGTTAATTGACTTTGGTACTGATCAATTTCCAAATGGATGCAACATTTTAATTGGAAAAATTAAAGATACAAGAGTTGGAATGAGTCAGCTTACAAGCTCAGCGCTTTCTGATTTGGGTATTGTTGCTGGAGCACCATGTTCTTTTGTGCTTTCAAACGGAATATCAGTTGTTGGTTACTTAGATCGATTGGTATTCAACGAACAAATGCTCGAACAAATGCATTTCAGTGAAGTTGAAATCAAGCATTCTAACGGAACTATCTTGTATTCAAGAGAATCAGGGCACCTTAAATTGATTATTGGTTCAAGTATACCTTCTGTTTTCAGTGGTGCAGCGGATAAGATGTTGTTTGATGATGGATTGCATTTATCTGGTAAAAAAACTGAACGTGCAATATATACGGCTCAAGATCTTCAATACCACAATTTATTTGCACAAATCAGAGCAATAAGAGAGGGAAAAGAATCGGTTAATCATTTAGCTACTATTTGGGAGCAGCTAAAAAAGAATCATAGCGAAGATTGGTTAGGTGCTATGGAAATTGCTGAGATGACTGCTGCTGATGAAACATTGTTTGATCTGTATAATGAGGTCAGGTCCTATCTTGAAAAAAGAGCTAAGACAAGTCAAGAGCATAAAAAACTCATCAATGATGGTCTTTCAATTATTGATCGTAAAATGATTTTTGTGTAAGATTAAATCAGTTGAATCGCCAAGCACCAGGCTTGAAGACTATCTCCGTTATTTAAAAGCGCTTTAATAATTGTCTGAATTTCTTCATTTGATTTTCTTCCTGATACTTTTTCAATGAGCTCAGGACTAAGTAGTTGCAATGCTTCCTCTTTTTGTGGGGGGTTGTTGAGATTGGCCAATCTTGCCTTCTCGTTGTTGTTGAGCCATTCAGCATGAACAATTGCTGCTGGTAGTTGGTCAAAGCCCATGCCTATTTTTTCATTAGGTTTTTCCAATTGAAACAAAGCATCTTTATTAATTCGAGCATACCAATTGCCTCCTAGTCGTGCTACTAAATCCAATGCTGTTTGATCAATATTTCCTTTATCGTCTAAAATGTTTTCTGATAAATGAATGCGCAGGATTTCTGCTATAACTAAATTTCCTGCACCAGCTTTTTCTCCAAGTGAAACTACTTGTTGAATGCGACATTCAAGTTGAACGGGAGATTCAGCAACGCGTGGTGGTTGAACTACTTCTGATGGTAGCATGGTGAACCCTGCTTTCACAAACTCGTTCACACCTTGAGGATATTCACAACTGGCTAAAGAAGTTTGAGCGACCATTTCATAACTCACTATATTAATCACACACTCAGCAACTTCATTGATGTTGTCTAGTGTGTGTTTTGTGGTGTTATCGCGAAGTCTTCTTGAAGGTGAGAATACACAGATGGGTGGTTGTACGCTGAAGAGATTAAAATAACTAAAGGGACTTAAATTGACTTCACCTTTTTTATTGATTGTAGATGCAAAGCAAATAGGTCTGGGTGCAATTACATATTGTAAAATATTTTGTAATTGTACGCCTGTTAATGATGATGCATCTTTCGTAATCATTATTTCTTTCTATTTAGAATTGACCAATCTGATTTTTCAGCTTTAATAACATTGGTGAGTTCACCTAGTCCCTCAACTTGTAATGTAACTACATCGCCATCATTGAGCCACTGTGGTATAAAATCTGGGTTGTTCAATTTACCCGTACCATTCAATTCTAAAAAACAGCCAGTGCCCACCGTTCCTGATCCAATCACGTCACCTGGATATAGGTCAACACCATAAGAAGCGCGTTCAATGATTTCCGCAAACGTCCAATCCATTTGATTCATGTTGCCACTTGAAACCTGAATACCATTGATGGTGCAAGTCATTGGCATATTGTATTGCGCTCCTGTATGATTTTCTTTTGTTGTTGTGCGATAAGTTTCTAATTCATCTAAAGTAACCAGCCATGGTCCGATGGTAGTTGCAAAATCTTTTCCTTTAGCCGGACCAAGATTCAACAACATTTCTTCCATTTGTAATGTTCTCGCGCTGAGATCATTCATGATGGTGTATCCTGCTATGTATTGATCGGCTTCTTCTGCTCTAATGTTACGGCCCTTTTTGCCAATGACAATAGCTACTTCCAACTCGAAATCCAATTGACGGAAATGATCTGGCATGAATGAAATTTCACCCGGACCATAAACTGCGTTGTGGTTGGTGAAATAAAAAATTGGGTATTGGTCGAATTCTGGAATCATTCCCAGTCCTCTATTTCTCCTGGCGGTAGCCACATGCTGACGAAAAGCATAACCGTCTCTGCAAGAAGTAGGTTTTGGTACTGGAGCAAGCAATTGATAATCTTCAACGGATTGAATAGATTCTGGATTTTCTATCAAGGTTTTCTCGCAAGACTTTAATAAAGTCATTGCTTTTTCTCCTTGTTCAAGAAAAATTAAAATGTCGTTTGGGAGGTCTTGGTGCAAAGAACTTACTTGGTATAATTTTTGATTGACAAAAATCCCAAGATGCGCTTCGCTATTGTGTTTGAAGGTGGATAATTTCATAATGCAACGACGTTGAAAGTCAGCAAACTTAGGAATTTATTCACGAACTTTGGTGTGAACGTTTATTGAAAAAATACGTTTATCCATAAACGAATTGTTATGCCAATCTATCATTCACTTGGACAAATTCCACAAAAGCGACATACAGCTTTTAGAAAACCAGATGGAACATTGTATGCTGAAGAATTAGTTTCAACACATGGTTTCTCTAGTTTGTATTCATTGGTTTATCATTGTCACCCACCCACTATTGTAAAAACACTTGGCGAGCCCTATTCGGTTGAACCAAAAATAGCAAGGGAAAAACATTTAAGACATACAAGCTTGTTGGGATTTAATGTTAAACCTGAAGATGATTTTTTGAAAAGCAGAAAACCGATTTTGGTAAACAGTGATCTTCAAATTTCATTAGCAGCACCAAGACAATCCATGACTGATTATTTCTACAAGAATAGTCAAGCTGATGAAATCATTTTTATTCATGAGGGATCAGGTGAATTGCGTTCTGGTTTTGGTATAATCAAATTTAGCTATGGTGATTATGTTATAGTTCCGCGTGGTACCATCTATCAAATTGTTTTTGATGGTCCAGATAACAGGTTGTTTATAGTTGAAAGCTATACGCCCATTCGTTTTCCAAAACGCTATTTGAATGAAGTAGGACAATTAATGGAGCATGCACCATTCTGTGAGAGAGATATTCGTCGTCCACAAGAATTAAAAACACATGATGAAGTTGGCGATTTTAAAGTGTTGATTAAAAAACAAGGATTGATTTATCCTTATGTATATGGTACACATCCATTTGATTTTATTGGATGGGATGGGTATCATTATCCATGGGCTTTTTCAATTCATAATTTCGAACCCATTACTGGACGAATTCATCAACCGCCTCCGGTACACCAAACATTTGAAGCAGGTAATTTTGTTGTTTGTTCTTTTGTTCCACGCAAATACGATTATCATCCATTAGCAATTCCTGCACCCTATAACCATAGTAATGTAGATAGTGATGAGGTGTTGTATTATGTGGATGGTGATTTTATGAGTAGGAAGTCCGTTGTAAAAGGACAGATAACGCTTCACCCAGGTGGTATACCTCATGGTCCTCACCCAGGAAGCGTAGAAAAAAGTATAGGTAAAGAGAAGACAGATGAATTAGCGGTGATGATCGATCCTTTCAGACCGCTCATGCTGACTGAGCATGCAATAGAGATTGAAGACGAAACCTATCATAAAAGCTGGCAATTTAATATTGAATAAAAAGAGCATGGAAACACAAGATTTTTTACCATTATTGGGAACAGACTTTGTAGAATTTTATGTAGGTAATGCAAAGCAGGCTGCACATTATTATAAAACTGCATTTGGATATGAGGGATTAGCCTATTCAGGTCCAGAGACAGGCGACCGTGAAAAAGTTTCTTATGTCTTGAAGCAAGATAAAGTGCGTCTCATACTTACAACAGCTTTGCATCCAGATCATCCCATCGCGCAGCATACCACTTTTCATGGTGATGGTGTAAAGGCAATTGCGTTAACGGTTAATGATGCGCGTGATGCTTTTCATCAGACAACTTCTAGAGGTGCAAAGGCTTACATGGAACCAAAGGAAATCACCGATGATAACGGAACAGTAGTGATGAGTGGAATTCATATCTATGGTGATACTGTCCATTTGTTTGTAGAACGCAAAAATTACAATGGAATATTTCTGCCAGGGTATAGAGAATGGGAAACAGAGTATAATCCAGAGCCCGTAGGTTTAAAATATATTGATCATTGTGTGGGAAATGTAGGTTGGAATGAAATGAATCCTTGGGTAAAGTTTTA